>Ga0209577_10000772_pt1 | contig 31945 bp, 25 predicted proteins | sample GraSoiAngelo_109_FD_185874 | JGI IMG/M metagenome (GOLD analysis project Ga0209577, IMG submission 185874) | Grasslands soil microbial communities from the Angelo Coastal Reserve, California, USA - 14_0903_12_20cm (SPAdes) (version 2) | ecosystem: Environmental > Terrestrial > Soil > Grasslands...
GTTTCAGGGTCCTGACCCAGAGCGCCGGAGAAGGCGGCCGCCGGCTGGCCTTCGAGGTCGACGAGGTGATCGCCGCCACCGGCTTCACCACGCCCCTGCGCGACCTGCCGGACCTGGGCGTCGCCACCTTCGGCCAGAGCCGGCTCCCCGCCCAGACTCCTTACTGGGAGAGCGCAACCGTGCCCGGCGTCTACTTCGCGGGAACCGCCACGCAGGGCTTCGCCGGCCTCCGAAAGCACGGCATCCCTTCCAACTCCGGAGCCGTCCAGGGCCACCGCTACAACGCCCGCGTTCTGGCCCGCCACCTGGCCGAGACCCGCTTCGCCCGCCGCCTGCCGCGCCCGCGCCTTCGCCCCGAGGGCATCGTTCCCTTCCTCCTGGGCGAGCTGACCCGCGGGCCGGAGCTGTGGCATCAGCGCGCCTACCTGGCCCGGGTCGTGTCGCTGGACCCTGATAGGGGGGTGCTCGACGAGGGCGTCCTACCCCTGGCCCACTTCGTGGACGCGGCGGGGCCGGACGCGGTAGCCGTGACCCTGGAGTCGAACGGCAAAGACGACCTCTATCCGGTCGCGTACGTGCGCCGGTCGGGTCAGGTCGGCGAGGTCGAGCCGATGCCGCCCCATCCTCTACACGAGTTCGAAGGCGAGGAGTACGTCCGAGCGCTGACCGGCGCCCTGGCGCCCATCGTGAGTCCCACCCTGTCGCGTCTATGAGCGGTCTGCCGACCGGGACTGTCACCTTCCTCTTCACCGACATCCAGGGATCGACGCGGCTCCTCCAGCAGCTGGGTGAACGCTACGCCCAGGTGCTGCAGATGCACAACCGGGCGCTGCGCGAGGCGCTGACCGGCGCCGGCGGCCACGAGCTGCGCACCGAGGGCGACTCCTTCTTCTTCGTCTTCGCCAGCGCTCTCGATGCCGCCCAGGGCGCCTCCCGCGCCCAGCGAGGCCTGGCAGCCGAAGCCTGGCCCGAGGGCGTTGTGGTTCTGGTGCGCATCGGCCTGCACACCGGGGAGGCCTCCCTGGTCGGCCGCGAGTACGTCGGCCTCGACGTGCACCGCGCGGCCCGCATCGCCGGCGCCGCGCGTGGCGGGCAGGTCCTGGTCTCGGAGACCACGCGGGCGCTGGTCGAGCCGGCACTCCCCTCGGATCTCCGGCTGCGCGACCTCGGGCTGCACCGGCTCAAGGACCTGGCGCGCCCCGAGCGCCTCTTCCAGCTCGAGGTCGACGGGCTGCCCGCGGCCTTTCCCCCGCTGGCCTCTCTGGAGGCCGTCCCCAACAACCTGCCCACTCAGCTGACCAGCTTCATCGGCCGTACGGCCGAGCTCGCTGAGGCCCGCCGGCTGCTGCAGCGGTCGCGGCTGCTGACCCTGACCGGTCCGGGCGGAACGGGAAAGACGCGCCTGGGCCTGCAGATCGCGGCCGAGTCGGTCGACAACTTCCCGGACGGTGTCTTCTTCGTGCCCCTGGCCTCCGTGCGCGATCCCGACCTCGTGCCGTCCGCGATCGTCCAGGCTCTGGCGATCACCGTCGCCGGCACGCGCCTGCCGCTGGCCGCCGTTGCGGACCACCTGCGTGACAAGCATCTGTTGCTGGTGCTGGACAATTTCGAGCAGCTCCTACCGGCGGCGCCACTCGCCGCCCACCTGATGGAGCGCGCTCCCGCACTCAAGCTGCTCGTGACCAGCCGGGCGGTGCTGCACGTCTCGGGCGAGCAGGAGTACCCGGTCCCGCCGCTCGGCCTTCCCGACCTCAAGGCGCTGCCCGGACTGGACGCGCTCTCCCAGTACGAGGCGGTGCAGCTCTTCATCGAGCGGGCCGTCGCGGTCAAGCCCGATTTCCAGGTGACCAACGACAACGCCGCCGCGGTCGCGGGGATCTGCGAGCGCGTCGACGGCCTGCCGCTGGCGATCGAGCTGGCCGCGGCCCGGGTCAAGCTCTTCTCGCCCCAGGCGCTGCTCAACCGCCTGGAGAGCAGTCTCACCGTGCTGGTCAGTGGCGCGCGCGACCTGTCGGTGCGGCAGCAGACACTGCGCGGCGCCATCGCCTGGAGCACGGATCTGCTCGACGACGGCGGCCGTCGCCTCCTGGCGCGCTTCTCTGTCTTCGCCCGGGGCGCCGGGCTGGAGCAGGCGGAGCGGGTCTGCGGGCCCGATGCGGAGGTGGGTGCGCCGGTCGTGGACGGCCTCGACATGCTGGCCGATCAGAGCCTTCTCCGCCGCCTTCCCGAGCTCGACGAACCGCGGTTCCTGATGCTCCAGGTGATCCGCGAGTTCGCCCTGGAGCGGCTGGAGGCCAGTGAAGAGGCGAAGACGATCCACGAACGCCACGCCCGTGCCTACCTGGAGCTGGCGGTGGAGGCGGAGCCGCATTTCGGCGATCTGGAGAAGGGGTGGCTCGACCGGCTGGAGCGGGACCACGACAACCTGCGCGCGGCTCTCGACTGGTGGGTGGCGAGCGGCGAGGCCTTCAACGCGATGCAGCTTGCGGCCTGCCTCTGGCGCTTCTGGCAGATGCGCGGCCACCTGCAGGAAGGCCGGACCCGGGTCGGCCAGGTGCTGGCCATGCCCGGCAGCCGCGACCACCGGGCGGAGCGCAAGCGCGTGCTGGAGGCGGCAGGGGGACTCGCCTACTGGCAGGCGGACATGGGGGCGGCCGAAACCTACTATCAGGAAGCGGTCGAGCTGAGCCGGGTCCTGGGCGATCCTGGCGACCTGGCCAACGCGCTCTACAACCTGGCCTTCCCCAGCCTGGTCGCGGCCACCGACCTTGCACGGGCCAGGCCCCTGCTGGAGGAAGCGATGTCAATCTTCCGCGGGCTGGACGATCGTCCCGGAATCGCCAAGACGGTCTGGGCGACCGGTTCCTACTATCTCTTCGGGCGAGACCCCGCCGCCGCAACCGCGTATTTCGATCAGGCGCGGGACCTCTTCCGGTCGCTCGGCCGCCGTTTCGACCTGGGCTGGGCCTTGCGAATGAGGGGCCTGACCGCGATCGCCATGAGGGATGCCTTGCTGGCCCGGTCGCAGTGCACCGAGGCGCTCCAGCTCTTCCTCGAGGCGCACGATGTCTCCGGGATCGTGATGCTGGTGGGTGACTTCGGCGGTATCGTCGCCCTCGAGGGCGACGGGGAGCGGGCGGTCACGCTCAGCGAGGCGGCTGCGGTCCACCGGGTCAGCACCGGCGCCATGCTGGGGGTCCTGGGGACCGCTCACATCGATTGGCCGGAGCCTCCCGCGATCGGTGCCGTGGCTGAGGCGGCGGCCCGGGCCCGGGGCCGGGTCATGACGCTGGATGAGGCCGTGGCCTGCGCTCTCGAGCCGGCTGCTACGCCGTCGACCTAGGCTGGGAGTCAGCGTGGACGGCGGACTTTCCGCGCAGGCGGCGGGCTTTGGCCGCAGAGGCCCTGGCCTTTGCGGTCGCCTGCTCTAGCTCGCGCTCTGCCTCCCTGGCCCGCAGTTGCGCCCGCCGGGCGTCGGCAGCCATGGCGTCCGCCTGCTGGCGCAGGCGTCGCGCCGTGGCGGCTGCCTGCTGCGCCTGCTCCGCGTCGGCGCGGGCGGTCCGGGCCACGCGCTCCGCGTCCAGCCTGCGCTGCGCCGCCTTCTCCTCACGTGTCCGCTTTTGCTTCGCACTCAAAGCCTTGACCCTCTCCCCCTTCACGGGAGAGGGATGGGGTCGGGGTGCTGCAGTCCCGACGGCGAAGGCGGCGGTAAGCAGGTCCTCGCCGGCGCGGGGCTCAGTCAACAGCGCGCCCTGCCGCAGCCCTGCCCAGGACTCGCCCCCGGAGACCGCCGCCACCCTCAGGATCTCCTGCAGCCGTCGCAGCATGGCCTCGTCGGCGGCGTGGCCGTCCTCGCGTAGCGCCGCGCCGGCCGCCGAGGACGCGAGCTGCAACTCCCGCTGCAGCTCGGTGGACGCGCGCCGCAACTCGCCGGCCGCGCCCGCACTCCCCCTGACGGCCACCTGCTGGGCTCGCACCAGCTCCCCGCCCGCCCGACCCAGGCGATCCAGCGCCGCCTCGTCGCGCCGAGCCAGCTGGTTCACCGCCCACAGGGCGAGGGGCGGCTTGCGCAAGCCGTTGACCTGCGCCGCCAGCGCCCCCTGCCCGGCGGCCTTCAGCTCCCGGGCCCTGGCGGCTCGCCTGGCGGTGAAATCACCCAGGGGCGCGGCCAGCAGCTCGGCGGCGGCTTCCTCGATCCTCATACCCTGGTCGATCCTAGCCGTCCGCCTGTTGCTTTGTCCCGCCTGATCAGGCAGAGTAAGGACGTATGCTGCCCTCGCACACTCACCTTGGACGCCCTTGCGCCTTCACCTTGACATATCCTGGTGCGTGAGGTAAAAAGTTCCATTGAATGAGGGGCGGAAGGTGAGACCTGGCATGCCTGCTGCCGGCTCGGCCCCAGCGGGCGCCAGGCCGGCGCTAGCCCGATCCGAGCCTTCGGCTCTCAACGGTCGTGAGCTGCCCGACGGGCTCCAGCCGGCGACCCTGCTCGAGGTCCTGCGGGACGTTCGCCGGGGCAACGACTCGGCCCGGATCCCGCCCCACGGGAACGCCCAGGCGCGCCGGCTGATCGCGGAGCTGAACGCCCTGATCCAGACCGCCCAGCGCAGCCGCCAGGACCTCGCAAGGAGCGCCGACAGCGCCACCCGGGTGGCCCGCGTCCTCGAAGCCGTGGCGGCGGGCGACCTGTCCCAGACCATGGAGCTCGAAGGAGGGGCGCGGCCGATCCAGGAGCCTTTCGTGCGCACCGCGCGCACGGTGAACTCGATGGTGCGCCAGCTCCGCACCTTCACCTCGGAGGTGACTCGGGTGGCCGAGGAGGTCGGCACCCACGGCCGGCTCGGCGGTCAGGCGCGGGTGCGCGGGGCAGCGGGCGTCTGGAAGGAGCTGACCGACAACGTCAACTACATGGCTTTGAACCTGACTTCACAGGTCCGCAGCATCGCCGAGGTAACCACCGCCGTGGCCCGCGGCGACCTCTCCAAGAAGGTGACGGTGGACGTGCGGGGCGAGATCCTGGAGCTCAAGAACACCATCAACGTCATGGTCGACCAGCTCAACGCCTTCGCCTCCGAGGTCAGCCGGGTCGCTCGCGAGGTGGGTTCAGACGGCCGGCTGGGCGGCCAGGCCCAGGTGCCCGGCATCTCCGGCACCTGGAAGGAGCTGACCGACAACGTCAACTCCATGGCGCTCAACCTGACCACGCAGGTGCGGAGCATCGCCGAGGTGACCACCGCGGTCGCCAAGGGCGATCTCTCCAAGAAGGTCTCGGTCGACGTCCACGGCGAGGTGGCCCAGCTCAAGCACACCATCAACACCATGGTCGACCAGCTGAACGCCTTCGCCTCCGAGGTCACCCGGGTGGCCCGGGAGGTCGGCACCGAGGGCCGCCTCGGAGGGCAGGCGATCGTGCCCGGTATCTCCGGGACCTGGAAGGATCTGACCGACAACGTCAACCTGATGGCGGCCAACCTCACCGCCCAGGTGCGCAACATCGCCCAGGTGACGACCGCCGTCGCCCGGGGCGATCTCTCCAAGAAGATCACGGTCGACGTCCGGGGCGAGATCCTGGAGCTCAAGGACACCATCAACGTCATGGTCGACCAGCTCAACGCCTTCGCCTCCGAGGTCAGCCGGGTAGCGCACGAGGTGGGCACCGAGGGCCGGCTGGGAGGCCAGGCCGAGGTCACCGACCTGGCGGGTGTCTGGCGTGACTTGACCCACAACGTCAACCAGCTGGCCGCCAACCTCACCGCCCAGGTGCGCAACATCGCCGAGGTCACGACCGCCGTCGCCCGAGGCGACCTCTCCAAGAAGATCACGGTCGGCGCCCAGGGCGAGATCCTGGAGCTGAAGGACACGATCAACGTCATGGTCGACCAGCTGAACGCCTTCGCCGGCGAGGTCACCAGGGTGGCGCGCGAGGTGGGCACCGAGGGCAAGCTGGGCGGGCAGGCACAGGTCAGCGGTGTGGCCGGCACCTGGAAGGACCTGACCGACAACGTCAACCTGATGGCCGGCAACCTGACCTCTCAGGTGCGCAACATCGCCGACGTCACCACCGCGGTTGCCCGGGGAGATCTCTCGCGCAAGATCACGGTCGACGTCAAGGGCGAGATCCTGGCGCTCAAGGAAACCATCAACACCATGGTCGACCAGCTGAATGCCTTCGCCGGTGAGGTCACCCGGGTGGCGCGCGAGGTCGGCACTGAAGGCAAGCTCGGCGGCCAGGCCGAGGTCATGGGCGTGGCCGGCATCTGGAAGGACCTCAAAGACAACGTCAACTACATGGCTCAGAACCTGACCTCCCAGGTGCGCAACATCGCCGACGTGACCACCGCCGTCGCCCGGGGCGACCTCTCCCGCAAGATCACGGTCGACGTCCACGGCGAGATCCTGGAGCTGAAGAACACCATCAACGGTATGGTCGATCAGCTCAACGCCTTCGCCGGCGAGGTCACCCGGGTGGCCCGCGAGGTCGGCATCGAGGGCCGCCTGGGCGGCCAGGCCTACGTCGCCGGCGCCTCGGGGACCTGGCGGGACCTGACCGACAACGTCAACCAGCTGGCTGCCAATCTCACGACCCAGGTGCGCAACATCGCCGACGTGACCACCGCGGTCGCCCGGGGCGACCTCTCCAAGAAGATCACGGTCGACGTCAGGGGCGAGATCCTGGAGCTGAAGGACACGATCAACACCATGGTCGACCAGCTCAACGCCTTCGCCTCCGAGGTCACCCGGGTGGCGCGCGAGGTGGGCACCGAGGGCAAGCTCGGCGGGCAGGCCCAGGTGGAGGGCGTGGGCGGCACCTGGAAAGACCTGACCGACAACGTTAACCTGATGGCCGGCAACCTGACCGATCAGGTGCGTGGCATAGCCCGAGTCGTCACCGCGGTCGCCCATGGCGATCTGAACAAGAAGCTGGTGCTCGAGGCCAAGGGCGAGATCGCGGCGCTCGCCGACATCATCAACGAGATGACCGGCACCCTGGCCCGCTTCGCCGAGCAGGTAACCACCGTGGCCCGCGAGGTCGGCTCGCAGGGCAAGCTGGGCGGACAGGCGGTCGTGCCTGGCGCGGCCGGTACCTGGGGCGACCTCACCGACAACGTGAACCGGCTGGCCGCCAACCTCACGATCCAGGTGCGCGCGATCGCTGACGTGGCCACCGCTGTGACCGAGGGCGACCTGACCCGATCGATCGGGGTCGAGACCCAGGGCGAGGTGGCGCTGCTCAAGGACAAGATCAACGAGATGATCCGGCGCCTGCGCGAGACCACCGAGCGCAACCGGGAGCAGGACTGGCTCAAGACCAACCTGGCCAAGCACACCCGGATGCTGCAGGGCCATCGCGACCTGACCACCGCGGCCCAGCGCATCCTGGACGAGGTCGTCCCCCTGGTCGATGCCCAGCACGCGACCCTCTACACCTCCGAGCAGACCGAGGCTGGGCGGCCCATCCTGCGGCTGCGGGCGGCCTACGCCCACACCGCCGAGGAGCTGCCCAGCGAGTTCCGGCTGGGCGAGGGGCTGATCGGCCAGTGCGCCCTGGGCCAGCGTCCGATCGTGATGCAGGACCTCCCCTCCGGCGCCCTGAGCGTCCGCACCGGGCTGGGTGAGATCACCCCGCTCGAGGTGCTCCTGATCCCGATCCTGTTCGAGGGCGAGGTCAAGGCCGTGATCGAGCTGGCCTCGGTGCGGCATTTCAGCCGCATCCACCTGGACTTCCTCCAGCAGCTGACGGAAAGCATCGGCATCGTGTTCAACGCCATCGAAGCCAACATGCGCACCGAGGAGCTGCTCAAGCAGTCGCAGATCCTCTTCGCCGAGGCCCAGGAGGCGAGCCGCAGCAAGAGCGCCTTCCTCAGCATGGCGGCGCACGAGCTGCGCACGCCGCTGTCCGTGATCACCGGCTACCTGTCGATGCTCCAGGACGGGACCCTGAGCGCCGAGACCTCGCAGCGACCGATCGAGATGCTGGTGGCCAAGGCCAAGGAGCTGAACCGGATCGTGAACGACCTGCTGATGGCGGCTCGTGTCGAAGGCGGCACCGTTCCCACCCAGATCATCCGCCTCGACCTGCGCCAGGCCGTCGAAGAAGCGCTGGCCCGGGCGGAACCGCGCATCACCCTTTTAGGCGCGAGCGTCAGCTACTCCCCGCCGCCTCTGGCGGTGACGGTGGCGGTGGACCGGGAGCAGATCGGCCGCATCCTCGACAACCTGCTCAACAACGCCCTGACCTACACCCGGGAGCGTCCCCGGATCAAGCTCTGGATCTCGACCGACGCCATGGCCCAGGTCTTCGTCGAGGACAGCGGGTTGGGCATCCCGCGTGACCTGCGGGAGCGGATCTTCGAGCGCTTCTACCGCATCGACCATCCCGAGCTGGGCCCCCAGCCGGGCACGGGCCTGGGGCTGTTCATCAGCCGCGAGCTCGCCCACCGCATGGGCGGCTCGGTCACCCTCGACTGGAGCGAGGTGGGCGAGGGCACCCGGTTCGCGCTCAGCCTGCCCGCCGCCGCTACGCTGGAGATCTCGCCGAGCGTTCCCCAGGTGCTGGCCGCCTCCTAGGGATAAAGCCTGAGCCCCTGACCACCGAATATCATTTCCGGACCGACTGGCGATTCCAGGCCCCGCCCCCCCGCGTCTGGAAGGTGGTCATGGACCTGCAGCGCTATCCGGCGCTCTGGAGTGACTTCACTCAGGTCCGCCTGATCCGCGGCGACGGCCACAGCCTCGGTTCCGCCTTCGCCTGCGAGACCAGGGGCAGCCTGCCCTACAGCCTCCGCTACGTCCTAGAGGTGGTGCGCTTCGATGAGCCGCGCTCCGCGGTCCTTCGCTCCAGCGGTGACCTGGTCGGAAGCGGCCGCTGGGAGTTCTCCGAGCCGGAGCCCGGCTCGACCCTCGCCACCTACTACTGGGACGTGGCTACGACCCGGCGCATCCTGAACCTGGTCGCGCCGCTGGCCCGGTCCTTTTTAGAGCGCAACCACACGGCCGTGATGGCCCGCGGCTACCGGGCCCTCAGGCCGCTCGCCGAGGCCGCTCCCCCGTTCACCACCGCCTGACCGGGAGGGATAGGGCGGGAGGCGCGTTGCTATGAAGCACGATGCTGCGCTGGATGGTGTTCTTCTTCGTGGTCCTGCTGGCGATCGTCGCCTTCGTGGCCTTCGTGCTCGGGGTTCCGATCCCGGGGCTCGAGCCCTATCAGCCGTCGTCGCCCTTCAGTCCGGGCGGCCCGAGCTGAGTTCAGGCTGGCCCACGGGCGCGCCGGCCCGCCTGACCCCCTCGAGCCAGGCTTCGGCCAGGATCCGGGCAGTCGACTCCTGCTCGCCCCGACGCCGGTCCAGCTCCTCGAGCAGGCGCTCCGGCCCCTGCGGACCGAGCTGCCGTTCCAGGCTGGCGCGGCTTTGCGGATCCAGCCACCCGCGCACCATCTCCGTCGTGGCCTCGAGGTGGAACTGAACGCCGTAGGCGTGTTCGCCCCAGCGGAAGGCCTGGTTGGACTCCGCGGTTCCTCCCAGAAGGACCCCGCCCTCTGGAATGTGGAACGCGTCGTCGTGCCAGACGAAGGCGTGCAGCGGACGCGGCAGCCGGCCGAAGACCGGGTCACGATCGGCGGCGTCGGAGAGCCGGATCAGGGAAAAGCCCACCTCGGTGGTGGGTAGGCGATCGACGCGGGCGCCGAGGCTTGCCGCCAGCAGCTGGCTCCCGAGGCAGACGCCCCAGTAGGGCATGCCGGCCTTGACGGCCTCGCGGATCGTCCGCATCTCCTCCTCCAACCAGGGGAAGGCCTGGGTATCGTTGACTCCCATGTCGCCGCCCATGCTGATGATGGCGTCGTAGCCGGCCGGGGCCGGGACCGGCTCGCCCTGGTCGACCTCGACCACGGTCGCGCTCGCCCCCTGTTGCTCGGCCACCTCGCGGTAGACGCCGGCTGGGTTCGAGCGGCTGTGCTCCAGGATCAGGATCCGCACCATCTGATTATCGGCCGAAGCCCGCCCACCGACTTCATCCCTGATCCGACCCGGCCACAATAGGACGGTGCCGGAGGACGCCGAGGCGATCGTGGTCGGAGGGGGACTCAGCGGCCTGGTCGCTGCGTCTGAGCTGGCGGAAGCCGGGCGGCGCACCATCCTGCTGGAGCAGGAGCCGGCTCCCTGGCTCGGCGGCCAGGCCTTCTGGTCCCTGGGCGGTCTATTTCTGGTCGACTCTCCCGAGCAGCGCCGGCTCGGTATCCACGATTCCCACGAGCTGGCCTTGCAGGACTGGATGGGGTCAGCCGGTTTCGACCGCGAAGAGGATGCCTGGCCGCGGCGGTGGGCCCAGGCTTACGTCGCCTTCGCCGCGGGTGAGAACAGGGCCTGGCTGCGGTCGCTCGGCGTCCGGTTCTTCCCCATCGTGGGCTGGGCCGAGCGCGGTGGCTACGGGGCGATCGGGCATGGTAATTCGGTGCCCCGCTTTCATCTCGCCTGGGGCACCGGGCCGGGAGTGATGGCGCCGTTCGAGCGGCGGGTGCGCGAGGCGGTCGAGAGCGGCCTCATCACTCTGAGGTTCCGGCACCGCGTCGACCGGCTCACGCTGCAGGGCGGGATGGTCGAGGGGGTGGAGGGGACGGTCCTGGAAGCGGGCTCGACCGTGCGCGGCGCGTCCAGCGGCCGGCGCCCGGTGGGTGAGTTCCAGCTCCGGGCTCAGGCCGTGATCGTGACCTCGGGCGGCATCGGCGGCAACCAGGACCTGGTCCGGGACAGCTGGCCGCCGCGTCTGGGTCAGCCGCCGGCCCAGCTCTTGAACGGCGTGCCGGCGCACGTCGACGGGCGCATGCTGGGGATCGTGGAGGCCGCCGGCGGCCGCGTGGTCAACCGCGACCGGATGTGGCATTACGTGGAGGGAGTCCGCAACTGGAATCCAATCTGGCCCGGGCACGGGGTCCGGATCCTGCCCGGGCCCTCGTCGGTCTGGCTCGACGCGCGCGGAAGCCGCCTTCCGGTCCCGCTCTTCCCCGGCTTCGACACCCTCGGCACCCTGGCCCATCTGCGTCGGGGGGGCTTCGATCACTCCTGGTTCGTGCTCACCCCCCAGATCCTGCGCCGCGAGTTCGCGCTCTCCGGGTCGGAGCAGAATCCGGACCTGACCAACCGCGACCTGCGACTCCTGGCCCGACGGGTGCTGGCCGGAAGCAGTCCGCCCGCGCCGGTCGAGGCCTTCGTCCGCCGCGGCGAGGACTTCCTCCAGGCGCAGAGCGTGGACGACCTGGTCCGCCAGATGAACGAGCTCGCCGGTGCGCCGCTGGTCGAGGCCGCGGCCCTGGAGCGCGAGCTCCGGGCTCGCGACCGCGAGGTCGACAACCCGTTTTCCAAGGACATGCAGCTGGTGGCGATCCGCGGCGCCAGGCGCTACCTCGGCGACCGGTTGATCCGGGTGGCCCGGCCCCATCACATCCTCGACCAGAGGTCAGGTCCCTTGATCGCGGTCCGGCTGCGGGTGCTCACCCGCAAGACGCTGGGCGGAATCGAGACCGACCTCGACGGCCGCGTCCTGCGTGCGGACGGCCAGCCGCTGCCCGGCCTCTACGCCGCCGGTGAGGTTGCCGGCTTCGGCGGCGGAGGCATGCACGGCTACCGCTCGCTCGAAGGCACCTTCCTGGGCGGCTGCCTCTTCTCCGGCCGGATCGCGGGACGTGCCGTGGCCGCCTCTCTCCGCTGAGATCGCAGCGGCGGCCGCCGCGCGGGCATCCTGTAGGCTTGAGGGCGCGTGATGGCAGCTCGAGCAGAAGCAGGATCGAGGAATCCGTGGCTGGTCCTGGTCTTCCTCAGCCTCGGGTTCTTCATGATCCTGCTCGACACGACGATCGTGAACATCGCGATCCCGTCGATGATATCCGGCCTGCACAGCTCGCTGGACCAGATCCTCTGGGTCCTCAACGCCTACCTCCTCGTCTACGCGGTCCTGCTCATCACCTGCGGCCGGCTCGGCGACCTGGTCGGCCCCCGCCGCCTGTTCATCATCGGTCTGGTCGTCTTCACCGTGGCCTCAGCCCTCTGCGGCCTGGCCCAGGACGGCGGCCAGTTGATCGCGGCCCGCATCCTCCAGGGGATCGGCGGCGCCATCCTGACGCCGCAGACGCTGAGCATCATCACCACCATCTTCCCGTCCGAGCGCCGGGGCGCGGCCTTCGGGATCTGGGGAGCGGTCGCCGGAGTGGCGGCGATCACCGGCCCCACTCTGGGCGGCTTCCTCGTCAGCTACGTCGACTGGCGCTGGATCTTCTACGTCAACGTGCCCGTCGGGCTGATCGCTCTCGGCGGAGCGCTCTTCGTCGTTCCTGACCTGCGCCCGGGCCGGCGCCACCGGCTCGACCTGGTCGGCGTCGCCCTGGCCAGCGTGGGCCTTTTTCTGATCGTCTTCGGCCTGGTCGAAGGCCAGCGCTACGACTGGGGCGCGATCTGGGGTGCGATCACCATTCCCGAGATGATCGTAGCCGGCGCCGTCCTGCTCCTGGTCTTCGTCGCCTTCGAACGCTACCAGGCCGAGCCGTTGCTGCCGCTGACCCTCTTCGGCAACCGCAACTTCAGCATCGCCATCTGGGTCAGCGCCGTGGTCGCCTTCGGCATGCTCGGCTTCTTCATCCCGGTCACCATCTTCCTGCAGTCGGTGCTCGGCTTCTCGGCCCTCAAGGCCGGTCTGACCTTCGTGCCCATGTCGATACTGTCGATGCTGGTGGCGCCCTGGGCAGGTCGTCTCTCCGATCGCCTCGGCGGTAAGTACATCCTGCTCGCGGGCCTGACCTTCTTCGCCGCCGGCATGGGACTGGTCGTGTACCTGATCTCCCTGAGCGCCACCCAGGCCACCTTCTGGGGACCGGCGGCGCTGGCCGGCATCGGCATGGGCATGACCTTCGCACCCCTGACCACGGTGGCCATGCGAAACGTAAGTCCGCAGATGGCGGGCGCCGCCTCCGGCGTGCTCAACACCGTCCGCCAGCTGGGCGGCGCGGTGGGCAGCGCGGTGATCGGCGCGGTACTGCAGAACCGGCTGGCCACCCAGCTCCACGACCAGGCCGTGGCCTACTCGGGTCGGGTCGATCCCGCCTTCCGCAGCCGCTTCATCGACGGCTTCTCCCACGCCGCCTCGAGTGGCTTCCAGGTCGGCGTCGGGCAGACGGGGGGCGTCCAGCTACCGCCAGGCGTACCCCCGGCAGCGATCCAGTCGCTGCGCGTCCTCTTCAAGCTGGTCTTCGACCAGGCCTACACCAATGCGGTCCGTCCCACGCTCGCGGTCTCCATCGCCGTCCTCGCGGTGGGCGCCTTGAGCTGCCTGCTGATCGAGAGGCGGGTCAAGGCCGCGGCCCGGGCCCAACGAGCCGAGCAGCGCACGCAGGCCGCCGCCGGCTGAGCGTCTCCTCCCTCAGCTCGTCGGGCGGGCCATCGAGCGGACCCGGCTCAGGCGGCTCGCATGCGCAGGCGGATCACCCCGCCGTCGCCCAGGGTGCGGACCTGGACCAGGTCGCACAGCTGATTGGCGAGCCAGAGGCCGCGCGACGATCGCAGGTCGGCGCTCGGCCGCTCGCGGTCGCTCAGCGGATCGCTGATGCGTCCGCCGTCACGCACCTCGCATACGAGCGCGCCGTCATCCCGCCAGACTCGGAGCCGTCCTCGTCCGCCGCCGTGCCGCACGCTGTTGGTGGCCACCTCGTTGACCGCGACCACCAGGTCGGCCATGCGCGCGCTGCGCAGGCCGGCCCGTGCCGCCTCGTGCATGATCGTGGCTCGCAATGAGCGGAGGGAGTGGGATTCGAAGGCCAGCTCTCTAAGGGCCTCCGGGGGCGGCGGCAGGGGGGAGGCGAAGGCGGCGGGCTGTGCCAGCCCGGAGGCTGGGCTCTCCCGGGCGCGCTCCTCTTGCCGGACGAAGGGATGGCTCCCCTCAGCCTCGCTGATGGCTGAAGGCGCGAGCGGCTGTCGGTCGTAGATGACCAGGTTCGCGGGCGGACTGAAACCGGCCAGCTCCATGGTCCGCCGCACCTGATGCGGCATTCCATACAGCCCCAGGCTCGAGCCGCCCTCGAGCCGCTGGGCGGCGCTGAGGATGGCGCGCAGGCCCGCCAGGTCGCAGAACAGGACGCTGGAGAGGTCGACGGAGAGTGGCTCGCGACCCGCGCTCTCCCGGGCCAGCAGGTGGGTCAGCGCGTCGGCGTTGGAGGCGTCGATCTCTCCGGAAAGCAGAAGGCGAGGCGGACCGCCGGCGCGCGCGACCTCCAGCATCCCGTCGTCGAAGACGACCGCGTCGGGGGAAGCGTCGTCCTTGCAGGAGGCCTCGACCGCCGAGCCAAGGAAGGCCTGTGCCTCAGGCGAGAAGGCGCGGATTCCGGCGCCGTCGAGTCGGGAGGCCGGGTCGAGCCGGTTGCGTGCCCAGGTCGTCAGCGACGCCTCGATCAGCTCCAGCAGCGGGGCGATCGGCAGGCCGGCGTCACGAAAGCGCTCTTCGTTGGTCCGCAGGAAGCCCGCGATCGCATTCCGGTACCGGACCAGCTGCCGGTCCATCTCGTCCCGCAGCTGCCAGTCGGCAGGGGCGACGCTCAAACGTTCCCGAGCATGGTAGAGACCTTTCCGGTGCGGATCGCTGAAGCGGTCGAACTCCTGCTGCAGCGCCCGCACCAGTTCCAGGCGTTCCAGGCCGACCCGGGCCACCCAGCGCCGGCGCTGGCCGGAATCGCCGAGCGCGCAGCGCGGATAGAAACGGCCGGTCTGCGCCGTGTCGCTGCCGATCTCGAGGTGCCGGCAGGTCAGGTGCGTGTGCAGCTGGCGGTCGTCCGAGTCAGCCGCGATGAAGGTCGTGGCCTGGTAGGCGGGGCAGGCCGTGAAGTCGGGCGTGAACGGCCGCGGATACGGACACCGGTCCCTGGGCGCTGCCCGCCTTGCACCCTGGATCTCCACGGAAACCCCCAGCGCCATTGATGCGTATTATGGCAGGTTGGCTAGCGTCTTTCCTGGGCGCCAGTAGGCGGAACTGGTCGCTGCCGGCCCCGGCGACCGTCAGCGGGGCCACAATAAGTCCAATGCCCACCCCGCCGGCCGCTCCCCAGCGCCCCCACGAGGTCGATCCGTTCGCTCCTGAGAAGGACCTGCTCGAGGGCTTCCTGGACTGGTACCGGCAGGCCGTGATCAACAAGGTGAGCGGGCTCAGCCGTGAGCCGGCGACGCGGCGGCTGGTCCGCACCCCCACCACCCTGCTCGGGATCGTCAAGCACCTGGGCCACGTCGAGCGGGCCTGGTTCCAGATGAGGATGGCCGGAAAGGACCTTCCCGTTCCCTGGAGCGACGAGGACCCCGACGCAGACTTCCGGATCGAGCCCGAAGAGACCGTCGAGGGGCTGGTCGCCTTCTACCGGGACTCGATCGCGGCCTCGAAGGCGGTGACCCGGTCCTTCGATCTGGACGCCCGGGCGCGCGATCCGCGCCGCCAGGTCAACCTGCGCTGGATCATGGTGCACATGATCGAGGAGACCGCGCGCCACGCCGGGCATGCCGACATCCTGCGGGAGCAGATCGACGGCACCGTGGGAGAGTGAGGTGGAGCTGAAGCTGGTGGCGATCGAAAAGCCCGAGGACGTCAACCTGATCCTGGGCCAGAGCCACTTCATCAAGACCGTCGAGGACCTGCACGAGGCGCTGGTCGGCGCCGTCCCCGGCATCCGCTTCGGCCTCGCCTTCTGCGAGTCGTCAGGTCCGGCGCTGGTGCGGTGGACCGGCACCGACGATGGGCTGGTCGCGCTGGCGAGGACCACCATGCTGGAGCTCGGCACCGGCCACGCTTTCCTGGTCCTGCTTCGCGACGCTTTCCCCATCAACGTGCTGCCCGCGGTCCGCGCCGTGCCGGAAGTCTGCCAGATCTACTGCGCGACCGCCAACCCGGTCCAGGTGGTCGTGGCCGAGACCGAGCAGGGTCGCGGCATCATGGGAGTGATCGACGGCTCGAGGTCGAAAGGTATCGAAGGCGAGCAGGACGTGGCCGACCGGAAGTCCCTCCTCCGCCGATTCGGCTACAAGCTTTAGCGGCCGGCGGCGTAGCCCTGCATCCCGCGAGGGTTGGCGGCCGCCTTCAGGAATCCCGTCTGGCGATCCCGCCCCACCGCACAGAGAGACCCCTGCGACCAGGCGGGCTGCCGGTCGATCCGGTGGCCGCGCCGGCGCAGCTCCTCCACTACCTCCGCCGGCAGCCGGTCTTCCACCACCAGCTGGCCGGGGAAGGCGACGTGTGGGTCGAAGGAGCTGGGGAAGTGGGTGCTGTGGAACATCGGCGCGTCGATCGCCTCCTGCAGCCCGAGACCGAAGGCGGCGTGGGCGACGAAGAAGTTGAACGACCACTGGTCCTGCTGGTCGCCGCCGGGAGTCCCGAAGGCCAGGTAGGGCTCGCCGTCGCGGTAGGAGAGGCTGGGGCTGAGCGTGGTCCGCGGCCGCTTGCCCGGCTCCAGCGCGTTGGGATGCCCTTCCTGCAGGTTGAACTGCTGGCCGCGGGTGCCGAGACAGAAGCCGAGCCCGGGGAGGCAGGGGCTCGACTGCAGCCAGCCGCCGCTTGGGGTGCAGGCCACCATGTTTCCCCAGCGGTCGATGACGTCGACGTGGCAGGTGTCGGCGGGCTGCCGGCTGGCCGCCGCCGGCAGAGGGTGCTCGATCGAGGGCTCGCCGGTCCAGTGGCCGGCGCGCATCGACACCGATTCGGCGAACCGCGGGAGCACCGGCTGGCGGTCGCCCGGGGATCCGGGTCGCAGCTCCAGCGAGGCGCGCTCGCCGATCAGCCTCCGGCGCCGCGCCGCGTACCCGGCGGACAGGAGGTCGTCGATGGGTACCTGAGCGAAGGAGGGGTCGCCGTACCAGGCCTCCCGGTCGGCGAAGGCCAGCTTGGCGCCCTCGACGACGGTGTGGACGTGCTCGGCCGAAAGGAACCCCATTGCCCTGAGGTCCACTCCCTCGAGCAGCGCCAGCTGCTGGAGGAACACCGGACCCTGGCTCCACGGTGCCGGCTTGAAGACCTCGAATTCGCGGAAGGCGACCGACAGGGGCGGCTCGGTCGAGGCTCGCCAGGCTGCCATGTCCGAGGCCTTGAGCAGGCCGCGATGGCGCTCCCCGCTGATGTCCATGGCCTCGGCGCCCGTGCACCCGCGGTCGACTGACTCGGCCACGAATCCCTCGTAGAAGGCGCGCCGCGCGCCCTCGATCTGAGCCTCCCGGTCCCCTCCGGCTGCCTCGCCTTCGCGGTTCAGCCGCCGGTAGGTCTCGGCCAGCATTGGATTGCGAAACCGCGATCCCGCGCGCGGGACGCCGCCGGCCAGGTAGACGCGCGCCGACTCGGTCCAGTGCTCACGGAAGAGGGCTTCCACGGCGGCGATCCGGTCCGAGATCGTGGGCACTACCGGATATCCGTCCGCCGCGTATCCGATGGCGGGTGCCAGCACCTCCGACAGCCGCATGGTGCCGTGGTCTCGCAGCAGCATGAGCCAGGCGCCGAAGGCCCCCGGGACGCAGGCCGGCAGCAGGCCGTCCCCGGGCACAGCCTCGAGTCCCATCGCCCGGAACCGGGGGATGGTGGCGCCTGCGGGCGCCACGCCCTGGCCGCAGATCACCTCGACTCGCTCCGAGCGCGCGTCCCAGAGGATGATCGGCAGGTCGCCGCCCAGGCCGTTCAGGTGCGGCTCGACCACCTGCAGCGTGAAGCCCGCCGCCACCGCGGCGTCGAAGGCGTTTCCGCCCTGCTCCAGGATCGCCATCGCCGATTGGGAGGCGAGCCAGTGGGTCGAGCTGACCATGCCCAAGGTGCCCCTCAGCTCGGGACGAGTGGTGAACATCGACTTGAGTTTAGGACGCCCGGCCTTCGTACCCTCCCCCTTTATGGAGACGGTTGGGAGGGGGTGTAAGCAGGCCCCGGCCCTGGGTATATTCCAATCGATGGCCGCCGGCCTCGCGCCTCACCCCGGATGGCGGCCGTTGAGCCGCCGGGACGATCCGACCTACGAGGCGCCCTTTCACGGTCTTCCCCGATGGCTGACCGGCTCGCTGCTGGACTGGACGGCCTCGCGGCTGCGGCGCCGGGATTCCGACGGCAGCGTCCACTACGACGTCGCTCTTCTTAGAGAGATCGAGCGGCGGCTGCGCCGGCCGCTCTCCTGGTCCAGCGGACCGGCCGAAGCCTACGAGTTCCTGACCTGCCTGATGCGCCTCGACCCCGACTTCGTCTTCGACGTCATCGATCTACTCGCCGCCCGCGAGTCCGGCGCGCGCGGCCTGGAGCGACTCCGGGACCTGGAGAGGACCCTGGAGGAGGGCGGCTCGGCCTGGACGGTGGCGATCCGGGAGGGCGCCGGCCGCCTGGAGCGCCGAGCCTAGGGCTCGAGCAGGGCGAGGTCGAGCTGCTGGAAGAAGCTGACCTCCTCCGGGTAGGACAGTTCCGACTCAGCCAGCTGGATCAGCACGCCGTGGGCATCCTTGGGATGGATGAAGGCCTCCCGCCAGGTGGGATCGTCGAGGCTGACGTCGACCGGCTGCCAGCCCGCCGTCTCCAGCTCCTCGAGCCGCCGGCGCAGGTCTTTCACCCGGAAGGTGAGGTGATGGACTCCCTCGCCCCGCCTCTTCAGGAAGCGGGCCACGAATCCGTCGTCGTCGGTGGGCTCCATCAGCTCGATGATCCCGCCGCCCGGGAGCTGGAACTGCGCCCAGCGGAAATGCCGGGCCGTCTCCTCGGCGCCCATCAAGAAGCGCGCGCCCAGGACGTCGCGGACCAGGGGGACCATGCTCGCCATCTTCCGGGTGGCAATGGACACGTGGTCGAAGCGGTCCGCGATCGCCATCCGCCGCATTATGCGCCGGGCCCGCCGGCCCACGCGAGCGGCGCGAGGCGTGCCATGCGAGCGTTTGAGGCGTCAAGTCCGGTCAGCACCCGGTTCGACCGCTAAGCTACCGGTCATGCCCGGGCTCAAGACTGACTCCGTCCAGGAGATCAAGGACCGGCTCGACCTCGCCGACCTGATCTCTGAGCACCTCAGGCTGCAGAAGGCGGGTCGCGATCTCAAGGGACTATGCCCCTTCCATCAGGAGAAGACGCCCTCCTTCTACGTCTCCCCCGAGAAGCAGCTGTGGCACTGCTACGGCTGCAACAAGGGGGGCGACATGTTCACCTTCATCATGGACATCGAGCACGTCGACTTCCGGGGGGCGCTGCGGCTCCTGGCGGAGAAGGCGGGCGTGGAGCTGGAGGCGAGCCCGGAAAGCGGCCGCCGTCGCGAGCTGCAGCGGGTCATCGGGCAGCTCAACCAGCTTGCCGCGAGGTATTTCCACCACGTCCTGGTGGAACAGCCGGCCGGGCTCCAGGCTCGTGTCAAGCTGGAGGAGAGGGGCATCACCCGCGCCTCAATGGCTGAGTTCGAGCTCGGCTTCGCGCCTGCGGCGCAGCGCCGGGACAACCTGGTCCGCTTCCTGCGCAAGCACGGCGTCCGGGATGGCGACATGCTGGAGGCAGGGCTGGCGCTGCGCCCCTCCGAGGGCCAGGTCGACCTCTGGGATCGTTTTCGCCAGCGGATCATGATCCCCATCCACGACGAGCGGGGCGAGATGATCGCCTTCGGCGGCCGGGTCCTGGAAGAGTCCCAGCAGCCCAAGTATCTGAACACCTCCCAGACCGCCCTCTACGACAAGGGCCGCACGCTCTTCAACCTGCACCGGGCCCGCCGCGCCATCCACGAGGCCAAGCATGCGGTCCTGATGGAGGGCTACTTCGACGCCATCACCGCCTGGCAGAGCGGGGTCCAGAACGTGGTGACCACCTCGGGCACGGCGCTCACCGAGCACCAGGTCCGGCTGCTGAAACGCGAGACCCAGGAGCTGGTCCTGGCCTTCGACCGGGACGACGCGGGCCGGATGGCGACCCAGCGGGCGATCGAGCTCGCCTCCCGGTCAGCCCTACATATAAAGGTAGTGCGGGTGCCCAAGGGCAAGGACCCGGACGACTACCTGCGCGAGCATCCCCAGGGCTGGGCGGCGCTGGTCGAGCGGGCCGTGCCGGAGTGGGAGTACCTGCTGCGGCAGGCGCTCGACGGCCTCGATCTGACCGACCCCCAGGATCGCCGGCGAGGGGCGGAGGCGGTGATTCCGGTCCTGGCCCGGATTCCCGAGCTTTCGGTGATGGAGATCTACACCCAGCAGGCGGGCGGGTGGCTTCGGGTGGATTCGGCGGCGCTCCTGCGCGACGCCCAGGCCCACAAGCTGGATCCCGCATCCAGGCGCCGGCTCCCGGCAGGGCCCTCGGCGTCGGCCGCCCCCAGCTCGGGCGCCGATCCGCGGGTGGTCCGGGACGAGGGCTACCTCCTGGGCATCCTAATCGAGCGACCGGACCTGATAGCGCCCCTGCGCCCCGAGCTCGAGGAGCTCGACTTCTCCAGCCCCGCCTACGGCGCGATCTTCAGCCGGCTCGGCGCGCTGGCGGACGAGGATCCGCCGGCTGTGGCGCTCGAACGCTTGAGCGACTTCTCACCGCCGGAGCAGCAGCTGATCTCGGGCGTGGCGCTCCGTCACTACCCCGAGCTCGAGGATGGCAACGAGATTGCGCTGGCGGTGAGCCTGGCCCAGTGCGTCCAGACGCTCAAGATCAAGTCCACCGAACGCAGGCTGCGAGCCCTGCAACCGCGCTTGAAGGAGCCGGGCGTACCACCCACGGTGGCCGCGGAGTTCCAGCGACTATCGGAAGCTCTGAAGGACCTGAAAGCGGTCCGCAGCGGGGGCTGATTCATGAGCCCGGCGACGCCTCGGTCGGGATGGGGTCGGCGTGTAGACTTTTCCAACCCGTCTGCCGGCAGGGTCGTCCTTCACGGAATGGTTACGAAGCACTCCACTTCCAGCGACCTCACCCCAGCGGGATGGACTCCTACAATAAACGCCGTCTCGCGGCGGTTGAAGGTAGGGAAGGCGCCTGAAGCGGCTGCCTTGGAGAGAGGCAATGGCTAGAGCGAAGGTATCCGACCCGCCGACCGATGCCGGACCGGCCGTGGAGGGAGCGGCCGCCGCCGGCGTGGCGACGCCGCCCAAGAAGGGGCTGGCGGCGGGCAAGCCGCGCCGCGTCGAAGACCCGCTCGTCCTGGCTGCCGAGGCCCTGATCGTCAAGGGCAAGGAGCAGGGATTCCTCAGCCCGGACGACATCCTGGCCGGCTTCCCCGACGTCGAGTTCGACCCCGACCAGCTCTTCCGAATCTTCAACGTCTTCCGGGACATGGGAATCGAGGTTTCGGATGGAGAGAAGGACTTCGAGGAGATCGTCGAGATCGACGACGACCTGATCGCCGCGGTCGAGGTGATGGACTCGGTCTCCCTCGACGATCCGGTGCGGATGTACCTCAAGGAGATCGGACGGGTGGCTCTGCTCAAGGCCGAGCAGGAGGTCACCCTGGCCAAGGCGATCGAGGCCGGGGACGAGGACAGCAAGCACAAGCTGACCGAGGCCAACCTGCGCCTGGTGGTCTCCATCGCCAAGAAGTACATCGGCCGCGGGATGAGCTTCCTGGACCTGATCCAGGAGGGGAACATGGGCCTGATCCGGGCGGTCGAGAAGTTCGACTACCACAAGGGCTACAAGTTCTCGACCTACGCCACCTGGTGGATCCGCCAGGCGATCACCCGGGCCATCGCGGACCAGGCGCGCACGATCCGCATCCCGGTTCACATGGTGGAAACGATCAACAAGCTGGTCCGGGTCTCCCGCCGTCTGCTCCAGGAGCTGGGCCGGGAGCCCACCGACCAGGAGATCGGTGACGAGATGGGAATCACCGCGGACAAGGTCCGGGAGATCGTCAAGGTCTCCCAGGACCCGGTTTCCCTGGAGACGCCGATCGGGGAGGAAGAGGATTCCCACCTGGGCGACTTCGTCGAGGACAAGGAGGCGACCTCGCCCTCCGACGCCGCCTCGCTCACCATGCTGCGGACCGAGGTCGAGGACATACTGGACACCCTGACCCCCCGCGAACGGCGGGTCCTGCAGCTCCGCTTCGGCCTGATCGACGGCCATCAGCGGACCCTCGAGGAGGTGGGCAAGCGCTTCGGCGTCACCCGCGAGCGCATCCGCCAGATCGAGGCCAAGGCTCTGCGTAAGCTGCGCCATCCCAGCCGCAGCAAGAAGCTGAAAGACTACCTGGAGTAGATTCCAGGAACCCAGACGTTCCTGGAAAGGGCTGTGCCGACCGACGGTGTATACTGCGCTGTATATGGCGTCGCGAAGGACCCAGATCTACCTGACGGTCGAGCAGCGCCGCCGGCTCGACGAGCGGCGGCGCCGCGAGAAGCGGACCCTGGCCGAGCTGGTACGGGAGGCGGTCGACGGCTACCTGGCCGATCGATCGGCCGATGCGGCCACCGCGCTTTCTTCTACCTTCGGCGCCCTGCCTGAGCTCCGGGTCCCGAGTCGCGACGAGTGGGACCGTGGCTGACCTGCTGATCGATACCGACGTATTCATCGATCACTTGCGGGGCGCCAGAAGTCTCGAAGCGGGAGCCGACCGGCTGCACTATTCGGTGGTGACCCGTTGCGAGCTCCTCGCCGGCCAGAAGACGCAGGAAGACGTGGTGCAGCGCCTTCTGGAACCGCTCCAGGAGCTCGAGGTGGATAGAGCGGTTGCGGAGCGTGCGGGTCGGCTGCGGCGCGAGACCGGAGTGCGAACACCCGACGCTCTTGTGGCCGCCACGGCCTTGGAGCATCGGCTCACCCTCGTTACTCGAAATCTCCGGGACTTCCGGCCGGCTCGCGGCCTGAAGATCCAGGCGCCCCGCTAGGGACCGACGATCCGGAACCAGTCGATGGTCCGGGCCAGGCCTTCGCGTGGAGCCACCCTGGGCTCCCACTTGAGCAGCTCGCGCGCCCGGGTGATGTCCGGCCGCCTCTGTTTGGGATCGTCGACCGGCAAGGGGCTGAAGGCGATCTCGCTCCGGCTTCCGGTCAGCTCCTTGATCAGGCCTGCCAGCTCGAGCATGGTCAGCTCCTTCGGGTTGCCCAGGTTGACCGGCCCCGGGTCCTCGCACCCCAATAGCCGGATCACGCCCTCGATCAAGTCGTCGACGTAGCAGAGGCTGCGGGTCTGCGAGCCGTCGCCGTAGACAGTGAGCGGCCTTCCCGCCAGCGCCTGGGTGATGAAGTTGGGGACGGCGCGGCCGTCGTAGGGCCTCATCCGCGGGCCGAAGGTGTTGAAGATCCGGGCGATCCGGATGCGCAGGCCGTGGCGGCGGTGATAGGCCATGGTGAAGGCTTCGGCCGCCCGCTTGGCTTCGTCGTAGACGCCCCGGGGGCCGATCGGGTTGACGTTGCCCCAGTAGGTCTCGGGCTGGGGGTGCACCAGGGGATCGCCGTAGACCTCCGAAGTCGAGGCCAAAAGGAAGACCGCGCCCTTGGCTCGGGCCAAGCCGAGCATGTTGTGGGTGCCGAGGGTGCCCACCTTGAGGGTCGCGATGGGGTGGGCGGCGTAGTCGACCGGCGAGGCGGGCGAGGCGAAGTGGAGCACGGCGTCGATCGGGCCCTCCAGCTCGAGCCGCTCCGAGACGTTGTGCCGGAGCAGGCGGAATTCGGGTAGGCCCTCCAGTTCCCGAAGGTTGGCGGCGTCGCCGGTGAGCAGGGTGTCGACACAGGTCACCTCGAAGCCCTCCGCCAGCAGGCGCTCGCAGAGGTGCGAGCCCAGGAAGCCGGCGCCGCCGGTGACGAGCGCCCGCCTGGTCAGGAGCGGCCGACGCCTCGGTACACGAATCCCAGCTCCCGCATTCGGGAGGGATCGAAGATATTGCGGCCGTCGACGATCACCGGCCGCCGCATCAGCGTCTTCACCTGCTCCAGGTCGAGGGCTTTGAACTCCTCCCAATCCGTGACCACCAGCAGCGCGTCGGCGCCCCGGGCGGCGGCGTAGGCGTCTTCGCAGTATTGCACCGAGTTGAGCTGCCGCCTGGCTACCGGCATCGCCCTGGGATCGTAGACGCGCAGGCGTGCGCCCTTGAGCAGGAGGCTGTTGATGACGTCCAGGGCCGGAGCCTCCCGGATGTCGTCGGTGTTGGGCTTGAAGGCCAGCCCCAGGATTCCGATCTCCTGGTTGCGCAAACCGCCCAGCACCTCGCGCAGCTTCTCGATCACCAGCGTCCGCTGGTCGAGGTTGATCTCCATCACCGCGTCCAGCAGCTCGGGATGGAGCCCGTTGTTCTCGGCCATGCGGGCCAGCGCCTTGACGTCCTTGGGGAAACAGGACCCGCCGTAGCCGATCCCGGCTTCCAGGAAGAGCGGCCCGATCCGCCGGTCCAGGCCCATGCCCTCGGCGACCACCTTGACGTCGGCGTCGACCCGCTCGCAGATCCGGGCCATCTCGTTGATGAAGGAAATCCGGGTAGCCAGGAAGGCGTTGGAGGCGTACTTGATCATCTCGGCCGTGTACAGGTCGGTGATCAGGATGGTGGTCTCCAGCTTCTCGAACAGGCGGGCGACTCCTTCCGCCGCCGTCCGGTCGTGGGAGCCGAAGACCAGCCGGTCGGGGTGCGTGAAGTCGTGGATGGCGCTGCCCTCGCGCAGGAACTCGGGGTTGGAGACCACGTGAAACGGGATCTCGCTCTCCAGATGCTCCCCGACGATGCGGGAGACGATGTCTCCGGTGCCGATCGGGACCGTGCTCTTGTTGACGATGGTCAGGGTCGAGCGCATGGTCGCGGCGATGCTCTTGGACGCCTGCTTGATATAGACCAGATCGGCCTCTCCCCGCCGCCCGGGCGGGGTCCCCACGGCGATGAAGACGAACTCCAAGCCGGGGATCGCCTGCGCGTAGTCTTCGGTGAATCGCAGGCGCCCGGCCTTCATGGTGCGCGCCATGACCTCCTCCAGGCCGGGCTCGTAGATGGTGGGGCGTCCCTGCTGCAGGACGTGGACCTTCTCCGAGTCGATGTCGACGGCGGTCACGTCATGACCGAGATCGGCGAGGCAGGCCGCCGTGGTCAATCCCACGTAGCCGGTCCCGACCACGGCTACCTTGCTCATGCGCAGAGTGTAACGGCAGCATCTCCCTCCGCCTTGATGGGGGAGGGCGGGGTGGGGATGCTACTGAGCACGGCTACCGGATGGCTCCCGAGCGGAGACCTCGGACCAGCTCCGCGACCACCTCGTAGCGCCCGAAGGAGGGCATCAGGTACACGCCCTGCACCAGGTCCCGCGTTTCGCGCAGCAGCTCGTGCGCCTGGGCCAGGCCCTCGGCGATGCCGTTCTCTCCCGCTCGCCGCATACGGTCGCGCAGAGCCTGGGGCACGACGATGCCGGGCACCTCGTTATGCATGAACTCGGCGTGGCGCGAGGACTGCAGCGGCAGGACGCCGAGCAGGAACGGGATCGGGAGCGGGCCGGTGTGCTCGAAGAAGCGCTCCAGTGTGGCCCGGTCGTAGAGCGGCTGGGACATCGCCAGGTGGGCGCCGGCCGCGACCTTCTGGCGGAACCGGTCCAGCTCGCGGTCCAGGTCCTCGGCTGAAGGGTTGACGGCGCAGGCGATGGTGAAGCTCGCCGGCCGGCCGATCGAGGTCCCGAGCCAGTCGTAGCCCTCGTTGAGGCGGCGCAGGACCTTGATCAACCCGATCGAGTCGACGTCCCAGACGCCGGTGGCCGAAGGGTAGTCCCCGATCGTGGGCGGGTCGCCGGTCAGCGCGATGATGTTCCGGACCCCGAGGGCGTGGGCGCCGATCAGCTCGGCCTGGAGGGCCATCAGGTTCTTGTCCCGGCTGGTGAAGTGGATCAGAGTGTCGATTCCGACCCGCTGCCGGATCATGACCGCCAGCGCCAGCGCACTCATCCTTACCCGTGCCATGGGGCTGTCGCCGATGTTGATCGCGTCCGCCCCTGCCTCCTTGACCAGCTGGGCGCCGGCGATCGTCTTCTGGGGATTGAGCCCTCGCGGCGGGTCGATCTCGACGCTGATCGTGAAGCCGCCGTCGCGCAAGCGGCGGGCGAAGGGGGTCTCCTCGGTCTCCTCCGTGGTCCAGGCCTCGATCGCGATCGGGGCCGGCTGGGTGACGGAAGCCCGCGCCCGCGAGCCGGCGGCGCCCGGAGTCAGCGCCGCGCGCATGGCGGCGATGTGGGCCGGTGTGGTTCCGCAACAGCCGCCCAGGTAGCTGACTCCCAGCCTCACCGCCTGCCGGGCGAAGTCCGCGTAGTAGGCGGGGCTGGCGAAGTAGACGAACCGGCCCTCGACCCGGGCCGGAAGCCCCGCGTTCGGCTGTCCCGACAGCGGCAGACGCGTCAGCGGCCGCATCGTCTCGAGCACCTCGAGGGCCACCTGGGGCCCGACCCCGCAGTTGACGCCGATCACGTCGACCCCGGCCGCCTCCAGCGCCGTCACCACCTGGGCCGGCTCCTCGGCGCTGAGTGTCAGGCCGTCCTCGGCGAAGGTCATCTGGGCGCAGAGCGGGAGGTCGCAGGCCGATCTGGCCGCGCGGACCGCCGCCAGAAGCTCGGGCAGATTGCTGAAAGTCTCGAGCACGATCAGGTCCGCGCCACCCTCCAGCAGCGCCTCGATCTGTTCCCTGAAGGCGCCCTCCGCCGCCGCGAGCGTGATCCGGCCGACCGGTTCCAGGTGCTGCCCGATCGGTCCCACCGAGCCGGCCAGGAAGACCGGTTCGCCGGCCGCCTCGCGCGCCTCGCGCGCCACCTTCACGGCCCGGAAGTTGATGTCGCGCACCCGGCCCTCGAGGCCATGCCGAGCCAGGCGGAAGCGGTTGGCGCCGAAGGTGTTGGTCTCGATCACCTCGGCCCCGGCGGCGATGTAGGCCCGGTGGACCTCCTCCACGATCTGGGGCTGGGTCAGGTTCAGCTCGTCGAAGGAGCGCTCGAACGGGACTCCGCGGGCGTGCAGCTGCGTGCCCATGGCGCCGTCGCCCAGGATCGGACCCTGGAGAAGGCGCTCTAAGAACGGGCGTGGCGGATCAGGATTCGGCATGAAAAGCCATCCTACCTTCGGCGCCCGCGCCGGCGGGGACGAGGGCCCGGCGGGCCGGGTGGAAGGCCGTCAACGCCAGCGCCGCCAGCCAGGTCGCCTCGAAGATCCGCGCCAGCCCGAGGCCGGGGATCGTCTGCAGATCAGCGCCCAGGTAGCAGGCAGCCAGCAGTGGCAGCATCGCCGGGTGAGGGGCGCTGCGCAGGTAGAGCCAGCCGGCCGGCAGGAGGAGGGCCAGGTCCTCGAGATGCAGATAGGGAGCGGCGAGCAGCGACCCCAGGATCCCGGCGCAGATCGCGAGCTCGTCCCGCCTGCGGTCGTCACTCGAACGCAGCGCGGTCCAGGCCGCAGCCACGACGGCGGTCGCGGCCAGGGTCAGGGCCAGCGGACGTGGCTGCAGTCCCCAGAGGGTCATGTCGGGGGCGACTTTCCACACCGCGGGGTGCGCCGAGGCGTCCGCGATCCGCTGCCAGTAGGCGATCAGGTCCGGGGCCGGGACGACCGCGAGCACGGCTGCCGCCAGAGCCGCGCTGACCGCGCAGAAAGCGGCGAAGGCCCGCCGGCGGCCGGCCAGCAGGAGGGTCAGCGGTACGAGGAAGGCGAGCTGTGGCTTGAGCCAGACCAGGGCCAGGACCATCCCCGCGGCCGTCTCGCGCCCGCCCCGGAGCAGCGCCCAGCATCCCACCAGTGCGGCGGCGACCAGCACGCTGACCTGGCCCAGCACGAGCCCGAAGATCGCGGGCGGGAAGGCGGCGGCAAGCAGCAGGTGGACCACCCGCTCGCGGCGCCGGCCGGGCGCGGCCAGCCACCAGCTGCCCACAAACGCCGCCAGCAGCAAGGCCAGCCACACTGCGTAGGCCGATGCCAGCGGCAGGAGCGCGAGAGGGGCGACCAGCCAGGTGGTGACAGGAAGGCTCAGGCTGGGAGTCATGGGATCGGAGTTGGTGATCCCGAGCCCGTGGGTGACCCGGTCGAACCCATCGAGCGAGTACATGTTGCGCCATCCGTCCTGCCAGCCGACCTGGGCGTCGCGGTAGTAGAGAGCGAAGTCCGTCGACAGTGGATGCCCGGGGTAGGCGAGAGGATGCAGGCCGCCGATCCCGGCCAGCACCGCGAGACCGGGGAGGGTCAGGACCAGGATGCCGGCGCCGGCGGCGAGCCGGCGGATCACTCGGCGCGCTTGCGGGCCACGATGCGCGGGCAGGCCGTGGGCTGGTCCACCGCTGTCACGCGGATGTAACGGGGTCCCGCTCGGCCTCTTGCCCGAGCCGCTGCCTCGAAATCCTGAGCAGCAGCGACTCGTAGTCCCGGATCCGCGCCTGCCAGCTCCAGGCCTGCGCGGCGTACGCCGCAGCCCGGCCGCGAAGCTCCGGCGACCGGCTGAGAAGGGCCAGGGCCCGCGCCGCCTGATCGAGGATGGCCTTACTGTCGCGGCCGGCTGAAAAGAGCACGTCCGTCGGGCCCAGGGCGGCCGCCACCTCCTCCGAGACCAGTGCGGGCGTGCCGCATGCCATCGCTTCCTGGACCACCACCGGCAAGCCTTCGCCCGTGCTGGGCAGGACCAGCAGGTCGGCGGCCTGGTAGTAACCGGCCAGCCGGTCAGGCGTCATCGGAGGCAGGACGCGCAGGTTGGGCAGGCCCCAGGCGGCTGGATCCTCCGCTCCGGCCCTCCCGATGAAGGTCCACGACCACTGTGGCCGCGCCTCGATGACGCGGCGCAGCAGCCCGATCCCTTTCTTCTCGACGAAACGCCCGACGAAGAGCAGCATCGGCGTGGCCGGGTCTATGCCGTGCTGGGCCCGCAGCTCGAGGCGGCCCACGGCGTCGACCGGATGGAACCGTTCCAGGTCCACGCCATTCGCGACCAGTGCCGGCGGCCGGCGGAAGGCGCACAGGCGTGAGAACCAGGACCGGACGGTCGGGCTGACGAAGACGACCTGGTCCGCACGCTTCAGGATCTGGCGTCCCAGGCTGTGGTAGGCTGCGTACTGCGCCGCGCGCAGCGTCCGCCGGCGATAGGGCACCGGCCCGACGTGCTGCGTCAGCAGGATCGGCTTGCCTGTGGCCAGCGCCGATAGGGAAGCCGCGACGCTCGCCGGGTAGAGGCAGTCGTGCACGTGCACCAGGTCGCAGGCCCGGACCTCACGCAGGATGGAGGCGAAGGCCGCGGGGGAAGGCAGGGGATAGGGAAAGCCGAGGTGGTCCTCGGTGACGTTCCAGGCGGCCATTGGCCGGTCATCGGCGTGTCCGGCGTGGGGAAAGCGGCGAGGCTGCGCCGCGAGCCAGCGCACACGATGGCCACGGTCACGGTATCCGCGGGCCAGGTTGTCGGTGACGGATTCGATTCCGCCCTGATGCTCGGGATAGTAGTTCCCGACCAGAAGGATTCTCACGCGGCTCGGAATGCGGCGCGGGCCAGCACCTGGTGCTGCAGCTCCACGACGCCCACGCCGTCGGCGGCCGAGATGCCCTCGGGCTGGAGGCCGCTGCGGCAGGATCCGGCGAAGCGCTCGATCACCGTGTCGTTGCCGTAGGCAAGCCGGCCGGCGCCAAGCCGCAAGCCGGAGGCAAGCACTCCGAGGAGGTGGGACCGCACCGCTTCCAGGCTGGATCGCAGGATGTCGGGGGCGGCATGGCGGCCGTCGTTGCCCACCAGGACCAGCACGTCCCGGAAGAGGTCGACGACCGCGATCCGTTCGGAACCGATCACGGCGAGGTGCCATTCGCTGACCGGCGCTTCGAAGTGCATGGCCAGCGAGGCATGGACACCCCCGCCTTCCAGGTGGAGGCTGGCCAGGGCCGGCGTACGCCCGCCGGTGCGCGACGGAACCAGCTCGCTGTGCGTCAGGATGGTCGTCGGACCGAGCAGGCGGCGGGCCAGATAGAGGAGATGCGGCGACTCGTCGGTGAAGAGGCCCAGGGGCAGGCTTTCGTACCAGGCGGGCAGCCGCCGGCCCGGGTTGGACAGCTGGAGGCCGTCAATGGCCCGCAGCTCCCCCAGGTCGCCGCTTCGCAGCAGCGCCAGCATCCGGCTGGTGGAGCGCGCGAACTGGAAGTTGTGAACCACGGCCAGGATCCGGCCGGTGCGGGCGGCGGTCTGGGCCAGGTCACGCGCCTGGACCGGGTCCATCGCCAGCGGCTTCTCTACCAGTACGTGCTTGCCGGCCTCGAGATAGGAGCGAGCCAGTGGATGATGAGTGGCCGGAGGAGTGGCGATGGTGACCGCGTCGACCTGATCCAGCCAGGGCACTCCCTCGGGGCCATCGGCGGCGCTGGCGCGGGGCAGACGGAAGCGAGGCCCGGCCTCCTCCACGCGCGCCGCCGAGTGGTCGATCCCTCCGGCCACCTCCACCCCCCGGGCGCGTCGGAGCCAGGGCAGGTGGCGGTGCGTTCCGACCCATCCCAGGCCGACCACGGCGACCCTGAGGGGACGGTCCTCCCCGGGTCTCAAGCGGCCCGCGCCTCTGCCCCGGCTCGGCCGGGCTCCTCCTGCTGGTCGATACCCAGGATGCTGAGGAAGAAGCTCGCGAAGACCGTCTGGAAGCCGACCGCGAGCAGGACGAGGGAGGGAATCAGGGCTCGCATGGTGATCCGCGGGTCGAGGGCGCCGAAGTCCACCGCGCGCCAGCTGGCGAAGGCGATGCCCAGCGCGGACAGGCCGGCCAGGAGCAGCCCCGCGCCCGCCAGCAGCCCGGTCTCCAGGGTGATCCGCCGCATCATCCGGTTGAGCAGAGGCTGCGGTGGGAGGAATCCGGTGCGCATCGCGTAGACCCGGGTGAAGATGGCGAAGACGATCAGCTGGTAGCCGATCACGCAGCCGAACCCGGCCACGAGCAGCGTGTGAATGTCGAACCCGACGCCGCCGATCAGGTGGGGTCCGCCGATCAGCCAGACCGAGACCGCGATACCGCCGGCCATCAGGGCCGCGCCGGGATAGAGGAAGAGCCAGCGGGGTGAGAAGAGGAGCATGAAGCGGAGGTGGCGCCACCCATCGCGCCAGCTGCGCAGGTGAGGCGGCCGGTCGCGCCCGTCGCGGTGCAGGACGGTCGGGACCTCAGTGACTCGCATTCCCTGGAGCGCCGCCTTGATCACCATCTCGCTGGCGAACTCCATGCCCGCGGTGCGCAGGCCGAGGCGCGCATAGGCGTCGCGACGCAATCCGCGAAGCCCGCAGTGGAAGTCGCCGACCGGCGCCTGGAAGAAAAGGCGCCCGATGGCGCTGAGCACCGGATTGCCTAGATATCGATGCTTCCAGGGCATCGCTCCGGCGTCGATTCCACCTCTGAACCGGTTTCCCACCACCAGGTCGTAACCCTGGCGCAGCTTCTCGACGAAGGGAAGGATCTCGGCGAAGTCGTAGCTCAGGTCCGCGTCACCGATGATCACGAACGCGCCGCGCGCCGACTCGATTCCGGCCTGGATCGCCGACCCGTAGCCCCGCTCGCTCGCGCGCACGACGCGGGCGCCCGCCCGCCGCGCCAGCTGCGGCGAGCCGTCCTCGCTGCCGTTGTCGGCGACGATGATCTCCGCGGAGAGGCCGTGCCGGTGGATGGCGGTGCGGGCGCTGCTGATGCAGGCATCCAGGGTGGCGGCCTCGTTCAAGCAGGGCATGACGATCGAAACCTCGACCGGCTCCGGTGAGGGCTGCGGCCGCGGCAGTGGGAAGGGGCTTGCCGGCATGGCGGTTGGCTGAAACGAACTGGTGACGACGCCGCCCGTACAACGCCCCTAGCCGCGCTAGCTTGCGAACTCAGGTCGCCTTGTACGCAACTCGGCTTTCCTTCGAGAGCCGAGCTACGGTCACTAGCAACTGCTGTTGAGCCAGGCGAATGTCTTGCCAGTGCCGGAGCATGAACTGCCGACGGGCGTCCAGCCGGATCTTCTGTCGATACGCATTGGCGACCCGATAGCACCTGGCATATGCCTTGCCTGCCCGTAGCGAGATATCCTGGAGCTCCGAGATTGGCCTTCCGGCTT
>Ga0209577_10000774_pt1 | contig 31929 bp, 18 predicted proteins | sample GraSoiAngelo_109_FD_185874 | JGI IMG/M metagenome (GOLD analysis project Ga0209577, IMG submission 185874) | Grasslands soil microbial communities from the Angelo Coastal Reserve, California, USA - 14_0903_12_20cm (SPAdes) (version 2) | ecosystem: Environmental > Terrestrial > Soil > Grasslands...
GGGAGGGCGCTTGAAAATGGGAAAGCGATTGCGTTCGTCTTTCTTTTCGCTGATGGGGATATCACTGTTGGGAATGCTCGGATTTGTCGCGGGGTGTTCCGGGAGTAATGCCGAAAAGCCAGCTTCCCAAGGGCCCGATCTCTCCGGCATTTGGCTGGGGAAGGGAATTCAGTCTTTGAGTCCCTCAGATCCAATGGGCAAAAAAAAGCCGGGAACGGAGGGCGATATACCGTATACGCCCTGGGCTATTACTCGAATGAAGTCCGAGCGGCCTGCCACGGGACCGGATCAGGATTTTGCAAAGACCACCGATCCGGCGTTGAGATATGCCGACCCAGACGGTTATCCGCGCGCCTCCATTCATCCGATGAGATTCAAAATCGTGCAGACCCCCGACTATGTTTATCAACTATGGGAATACAACAAATCCTGGCGGCAAATTGCCCTCAACCGGCCACATTCGGAGGTTCCAGACATTTCGTGGTTTGGGGAGTCGGTTGGCAAGTGGGAGGGGGATACGCTGGTGGTGGATTCGGTGGGTTTCAAAGATTCCACCTGGCTTGATCCCATCGGCCACCCGCATACCGAGGATCTCCACATGATAGAGCGCATCAGGCGAGTCGATCCGGAGACATTGGTTTTCAATTTCACCTTCGATGATCCCAAGGCTTATACGAAGCCCTGGGATGGACAGCTAACGTTCAAGTTGAAAAACGATGGCATCATGACTGAAACGATCTACACTATCTCGGATGAACTGAGTTTTCGACAGCGCTTCCTGAACGAAAAACCTGCCATTCCAATACGGCCAGGTCCCTGACGTTCGGCGACCAACCGAATATCGAAGAAGTCCGGGATCGTCCCGGGCCGGTTCGCGAGAAAGCGAAAGCGGGGCGCCGTTTCTTACCGAAGTTTCGCCTAAATTCCTAGAAAACGTACTTCAAACCGAACTGGATGAGACGCGGCGCCACCGAGGTTTGAGTGATGACGCCGAAGGTTGCCGTACCAAGAATTGTGCCGGGATTGGAGAATTGGGGGTGATTGAGAGCATTGTAGAACTCCGTGCGGAAAGCCAATTGTGCGTTTTCCCGTAGGCCGCCAACCGTGGTCGTCTTGCCGATAGAGATATCCGTATTGAACTGTCCGGGCCCGGTGACGATACCTTGACCCGCAGTCCCGTATCCCGAAGACCCATCGGAACCGATTGCTGCGACCTTACAGATTGCCGACTTATTAAACCAACCGTCCAAGCGAGAAGTGGTAGCGCCGGAGGTCAACAGATCCTGATAGGACGCTCCGGGGCACATTGTGATCGTGGCCGTGCCGGCGAAACCGTAAACAGCGCTGCCGTTCTTGTCGGTCAGCGTCATCGGCGTTCCACTTTGCACGATAACGATTCCAGAGACCGACCAGCCTCGCGACGCGGCGCCAACAAATCCACTCCTTTGGAAGCCGGGCAGATCGTAACTAAAGTTTGTAATCGAGCGGTGCCTGCGATCGAAATTCGTAGGCGCCCAGTCTAAGGCAAGATTTCGCTGGTCGTTGAGAACTGTTGTGTTGCCTTCGGCCTTGGAAAAAGTATAGGCAAACTGAAAGCTCAAACCGCGAGAGATCTGCTGCCGCAGAGTGGCCTGCGCGCTGTGATACCAGGAGCCCCCGAGATACTGGTGCGCGAGCAAGCCTGTCGGCGTGTCGCCAACGATCGGGACGCGCAGCCCGGCATTGACGGATGTGTTCGTGGTCACGCAGCCCGATCGATCGACACCTAGTATGGCAAAAATAGCGGGCGTGACGCCCAACCCGGCGGCGGTATTCGGTAGGCCGCAGTTTACTGGGTGGCCTGGACTTGCCAGCAACGGCTGGTTCGAACCATAAAGGAGAAACAGATCGTTGCCGTGCGATCCCACATAACCGAGGTCGAGACTCAAATTACGGGAGAAAGCGTACTGCACGTTCAGGTTCCATTGCTGCAACTTAGGGTTTTGGAAGTTCGGTCCGATCGTGCGGTCGTCCAGATGTGAGGTGGGTGTTCGGAGCGTGAACCCCAGCATGGTGGGCGGGAATGGGTTTTGTAGTGTGGACGCACCATTGCTCGCTCCCGAACTACCGATCAGTTGAGCGAGCGGCTCAATATTTTCCGATGGAGTACCTGTGGCATTCCCCCTGTCGCTGAGAGGCTGGTAGAACCACCCGTAGCCGCTGCGCACGGCCAGGCGGCCTTGCTTGCTGCCGGGTTGCCAGGCAAATGAGAAACGAGGAGAGAAGGCATCCCAACGAGCGGCATTCTGATAGTAACCATTGTTGGGGCGTACGACCACCCCGGGAGGAGGCGGCCCGAAGGGCTGGCCTGTATAGGGGTTAATTTGGTTGGGATTGTAGTCAGGCGGCACAGTCAGGCCGGCATAAGTGCCAGAAGCAAGCGGGATGGGCACGGTTTGTAAGAGCGACGGGAAAGCATTGCCCAGGTCCCCGGTTCGGCCAAATGAAGATGGCAGGTATTCCCAGCGCAGGCCCAGATTGAGCGTAAGACGCCCGCTGACTTTTATGTCGTCCTCCACGAAGGCGGCGACATGGTTGAACCGCAGCAATAGTATGACGTTACCTGTCGGCCCTAAGCCTTCATTGGCTTCAATGGATTGAACATTGCTGCGTCCCTGGGGACTGCCGTTTTGCGCCGCGCTCATTCCCAACAACAAGTCCGTGAAGTTTTGAAAGGCCAGTCTTCCTCGAGCGAGGGCGATGTTGGACGATTCCAAAGGCTCCCTTAGAGCAAACACTCCCGTGCGAGTCGTATGCCTGCCGTGAGTCCAGGAGAACGTGTCTGCCCAAGAATAGATCTTGCTATAGTTGAGAAAATCACTGTAGACATTCCCCGCCTGAAAATCTCCCAGCGGTCCCTTCATGATGATGTCCGGCAAAAACGGCGCCAAGGTGTTGGCCGGCGTCATGCCGATGGAGGCGGTTGTTGGCAGGCCGGTGACCATTGGGTCGGATCGATTGTTGGTGAAAGTCATGCGCGCTTCATTGGCCATGTTGGGTGTCAATACCGAATTGAGTTGTATGCTGCTGATGACGTTCGTGTCGTCGAGGATCACCGGAAAGCCCGGAGTCGGCGGCGTCTCGGCAGGACGCAGGAACGCGGACCCGAAGGCTCGATTCGTGCGAGCCGTGGCGTAATAGAGCCGGCCGGTGAGCGTATGCTTTTTGGAAATGACATAGGAAATGTTCGCGAGGTATTGGTTCTCGTCATAGGTAGATTTAAGACTGTATGAGGAGAGGCCGAGGCCGCTTGACAAAACGGTTTGAGGCGTTGATATCAAATAGCTGCCGTCAGGCAGCTTCAGTTGGAGCAGCTTCAGGGCCACGGGATTGATGTTCGAGCCATCACAGGCCACCTGCGTTCCTCCCGCAAAGGTCAAGTAAGCGGACCGCACGTTCGCAGGCTTATTCGCTGGACAGAACTGCGAACCGATTGTGGCCGCCGAGCGATCGTCGCTCAGAGGAGGAAGAATAACCGTGGATAAGGAGCCCGTAGGATCCAGGCCGTTCACTTGGCGGGTCCCCTGATAAGAACCAAAGAAGAGCACCTTATCTTTCTTAACGGGTCCGCCCAACGTGCCGCCGAACTGGTTCTGTTTCAGGGTCGCTTTGGGTTGTCCGGCGGCATTCCGGAAAAACGCATTGGCGTTGAAAATATCGTTGCGCACGAATTCCCAGACATCTCCGTGGAAATCGTTTCCACCGGAGCGGGTAACTAGATTGGTGTTAGGTACCTTGGTGCCGTAGCCGGCATCGTATTGCGAAGTTTGAATCTTGAATTCGGAGATCGTATCGGGGTTTGGCACGGTGCTGGCGGAAGCCGCGCCATCTACTGTATAAAGACCGACCGCGATACTGCCGTTCACGTTTACGTCCTGGGAGCCCGCTCCGATCAATCCGGCATTATTCACACTGGCTGCGGAACCGGAAGACATCGATAGCACTTGCGTTAAATTGCGGGTAGTGAGAGGGACCGCCGTAAGGGTCTTGCTGTCTACCAACGTGCCGCTAGAGGACGTCGCCGCCTGGCTGAGCTGGCACTGGCAGGTAACGCGCTCTTCCGCTGCTCCGGTCTCGAGCTGGGCATCCAACTCAGGGGCCTCCGAGACATTGACGACTACGGACATCGCCACCGAGGTCTTGAATCCCCTCGCAGAAAAAACCACGTGATAGGTTCCGGGAGGAAGCAACGAGAATCCGTAGAGGCCATTTGCGCCGGTCATGGCCATTTGTTCTTGCCCCGTCGTAACGTTGCTAAGAGTGACCATCACGCCTGGAACGGCGGCACCGGTGGGATCGACGACGGCCCCTCGCAGCGCCCCGGTCGTCGCTGATTGTGCCCACAAATTCGCACCAGGGCGAACCAAGGCAACGATGAAAAGACTTGCATATAGAAATAACCTGAGCCGCTCGCTTGTGATCAACGCTCGCCACCGGCAGGCCAAGGAAGGGGTCGGACTGGGGACGGCTGGGAGGCGTTGCGATTCCAGATCGGTGGGCGTGCGCGCATGGAGAGACAATTATTCAAGGAGAACGCGGACAACGATATACTAACCGAATAATAAGCCGCAATACCGAACGCGTTGGCGAATCAGGAAAGGGCAAAGGGCGCAGCGCAAAAGGTCATTTTTGAGTTGGCGCGGAGTCGAACGTGTCGTCTCAATTCCCAGCAAACGCATTTGCAAAGTTGGGCCCGCCAGCCGCGAGGTCAGTCGGTGGCGGAGTGCGGGGAAGGTGCGTGGGCGGAAGAAGGGGAGGCGTCCAGGCGGCGCAGGCGCTTGCCGCCGCTGGCCCAGGCACGGAAGCGATCGAGATACAGATAGACAACCGGGGTGGTGTACAGAGTCAGCATCTGGCTGACGATCAAGCCTCCGCAAATGGCGATACCCAGCGGCCGGCGTACTTCGGCGCCGTTACCTCGGCTGATGGCGATTGGAATGGCACCCAAAAGCGCGGCCATAGTGGTCATCATGATGGGCCGAAAGCGCAGCAGACATGCCTGGTAGATGGATTGTTCCGGGCTATTGCCTTCGTTGCGTTCGGCCTGAATGGCGAAATCGATCATGAGAATGGCGTTTTTCTTCACGATGCCGATTAACAGGATGATGCCGATCAGAGCGATGATATCGAGCTGGCTGTTGGTGACCAGGATGGCGAGCAACGCTCCGACACCGGCCGAAGGCAGCGTGGACAGAATGGTGAGAGGGTGGACGTAGTTTTCATAAAGAATTCCGAGGACGATGTAGACGGTGGCCAGGGCGGCGAGAATCAGAAGCGGCTCGGTAGACAGCGAACTTTGGAAGGCTTGCGCCGCGCCCTGGAAACCTGCGCGGATGCTGGCAGGCAGGCCAATGGCCCGCTCCACGTTTTGGATCTGAGCCACGGCATCGCCCAGCGGGATACGAGGATCGAGGTTGAAGGTGATGGTCACGGCAGGGAAAACTCCCTGGTGATTGACGTGGAGCCAAGTCGTGGATTGTGCATAGTGCGTGAAAGCGCTGAGTGGAACAGGCCGGCCGGTGCTGGAAGGAACGTAAATGTCGTTGAGCGCCTGAGGATCCTGCCGGAACTTCGGATCGACCTCCATCACAACGTGGTACTGATTGATGCCCTCGTACATCACCGAGACCTGGCGCTGGCCGAAAGCGTCGTAAAGGATGTTGTCAATGGCGCTGGCCGAAACTCCCAGGCGGCTAGCGGTATCGCGGTCAATGACTAGATTGGCTTCCAGACCGCGATTCTGCAGGTCCGTATTCACGTCCTGAAGAATAGGAACCTGCTTTAATTTCGATTCCATCAGTGGGGCCCAGTAGAGAAGATCCTTCAGGTTATCGCCTATCAGCGTGTATTGATACGAACCGTTGCCGAGGCGGCCGCCAATTTGCACGTCCTGAGAGGGCTGGAGGAATAAAGTGGCCCCGGGAATGGCGGCCAGCTTGGGACGCAGCCGGTTCACCACCTGGAATGCGCTGACTTTGCGTTCCGAGAGCGGCTTCAGGGTGATGTTGAAATTGGCCGTATTTACGGAACGGCCGCCGGTATAGCCGTTGATATTGTCCACAGCGGGATCGGCCTGAACGATGGAGACGTACTGCAGAAACTTCTGCCGCATGGCTTGGAAGGAGACATCCTCCCCGGCGCGGGCCTGGCCGAAAATGCGGCCGGTGTCCTGCTGAGGAAAGAAGCCTTTGGGAACGACGATATAGAGGTAGATCGCCAGGCAGACGGTGGCTACGGTGGCACCCAGGACGAAAACCCGGTTTCGCAGCACCCAGCCAAGGCTGTCGGCATATGCGTGATACAGATGGTCAAAGCCGCGTTCGCTCAATCGGTAGAGCCAGTTGTGCTTGCGATGCTTTTCTTCTTTCAGAAGTTTGGCACACATGGTCGGTGTGGTGGTCAGCGAGACAACCAGGGATATGACTACGGCGACACTCAGGGTGACGGCGAACTCGCGGAACATGCGGCCGACGATCCCGCCCATCAAGAGAATGGGAATGAAGACGGCCACGAGCGACGTGCTCATGGACAACACCGTGAAGCCAATCTCGCGCGCACCCTCGAGCGCCGCTGCGAACGGGGTCATCCCCTTTTCCACATAGCGAGTAATGTTCTCTACGACCACGATGGCATCGTCCACCACGAAGCCAGTGGAGATGGTCAGGGCCATCAAAGAAAGGTTATCGATGGTGTAGCCGGCCAAATACATGACCCCGAAAGTGCCTATCAGCGAGAGAGGCACAGCAATGGTGGGGATGGACGTGGCCCAGATGCTGCGCAGGAAAGCAAAGACAACCAATATGACGAGGAGAACGGAGATGATCAGAGTCACCTCGATATCGTGCACGGAGGCGCGAATGGTTGTGGTGCGGTCCTGAGCTATGCCGATGCGGATCGAAGGCGGGATGGAAGCTTGCAGCAGCGGCAAGATGGCCATGACGCCGTCCACCGTCTCGATAATGTTTGCCTGGGGCTGCCGATAAACGGTCAGCAGCACAGAGGGCTTGCCATTCACCGAACCGGCGTTGCGGAGGTCCTCCTGGGAATCCACTACCGAGGCGACGTCGGAGAGCCGGACTGGCGCGCCATTGCGATAGGCAATGATCAGCGGCGCGTATTGTTTGGCTACAAAAAGCTGGTCATTGTCGTTCAAGACGCGCATTTGTTGGTTATCGACGAGAGCGCCCTTGGGCCGGTTGGCATTGGCACTGGCGAGCGCAGTGCGCACGTCTTCCAGGCCCAGACCAAGCTTACTGAGCAACAGCGGATTGACCTCGGCCCGCACGGCAGGTCGCGAGCTGCCGCCTACCTGGACCAAGCCGACGCCATCAACTTGGGCGATTTTCTGAGCAAGGATCGAATCGGCCACGTCATACATCTGCGGCTGCGTGGCCGTATCGGAGGTCAGGCTGAGAACCAGGATGGGCGACTCGGCAGGGTTGACCTTGCGCCAGTTTGGATTGCTGGGAAGGTTGGCTGGCAACTGACCGCGAGCGGCATTGATGGCCGCCTGCACGTCACGCGCCGCGCCGTCGATATCGCGGCTGAGATCAAAAACCAAAACAACCTGGGTCGAGCCGACTTGGCTCGAGGAAGTCATTTGGGTTATGCCCGCTATACGACCGAACATGCGCTCCAGCGGCGTGGCCACGGCAGAGGCCATGGTTTCAGGGCTAGCTCCCGGCAATTGGGCAGAGACGAAGACGACTGGATACACCACGTCCGGCAATGGCGAGACGGGCAGCATGCGGTAGGCCAGGATGCCGGACAGCAACAGCGCAATGGTGAGCAGCGAAGTCGCTACCGGACGACGGATGAATGGAGCAGAAATATTCATCGCCAGTATTCTCTCCGGCTAATCGCCAGGTTGGGGGGCCTCCAGCCGCCCTGGAATCGGTTGAGCTCGGCGAAAGTGGCTGGCGAGGCGATCAAACCAGATGTACACGACCGGAGTGGTGTAAAGCGTGAGCAATTGACTGATCAGCAATCCTCCGATGATGCAAATGCCCAGTGGCTGGCGCAACTCGGAACCGGTACCGCTCCCCACGGCCAGCGGCAAAGCTCCGAACAGCGCAGCCATGGTGGTCATCATGATGGGCCGGAAGCGCAGGAGGCAGGCCTGATAAATGGCTTCGTCGGGAGGCAGATGTTCGCCTCGTTCGGCTTCGAGAGCGAAGTCGATCATCATGATGGCGTTCTTCTTCACGATACCGATCAACAGAATGACTCCAATCAGCGCGATTACACCTAAATCTAGGTGAAAGAGCTGTAGGGCGAGAATGGCGCCTACACCCGCTGACGGCAACGTTGAGAGGATCGTCAGCGGATGGATGTAACTCTCATACAGGACTCCCAGCACAATGTAAACCGTTACCACGGCGGCCAGGAGCAACCAGGTTTCATTAGCCAGCGAATTGCGAAAGGCGGCGGCCGTGCCCTGGAAGCTCGCGGCGATGCTCTGGGGCATGCCAATTTCGCGCCCTACGCTTTCGATTTCCTGAACGGCGTCGCCGAGGGAAGCTCCCGGAGCCAAGTTGAAGGAGACCGTGGTGGAGGGGAACTGGCCCTGGTGATTGAGTGTAAGTGAAGCGGTATTCGGTTCGAAATGGGTAAAGGCGCTCAGGGGGACTTGTTCTCCCGTATTGGACTTAACGTAAAGGCTCCTGAGCGCCTCCGGGTTTTGCCGGAATTCGGGCGCCACTTCTAAAACCACGTGATACTGGTTGATCTGCGTGAACATGATGGAGACTAGGCGCTGTCCGAAGGCGTCGTATAGCGTATTGTCGATGGCGGCTGTGGTGACGCCAAGGCGCGAAGCGGTATCGCGATCCACGACCAAGTCTTCTTCCAGGGCATGATTCTGCTGATCGGTGGCGACATCCCGCAGATTGGGGAGGGCCTGCAGTTTTTGCACGAGCAAGGGTACCCAGGTGGCTAACTCGTTGGGGTCGGCGGCTTCCAGGCTGTACTGATATTGCGTGCGGCTCACGCGATCTTCCACGGTGAGGTCCTGGACGGCCTGCATGTACAACGTGATGCCCTCAACCGATTCCAGCTTGTCGGAGAGCCTGCGGATGATCTGCGTGACGTCGGAGGACCGTTCTTCGCGAGGCTTAAGGTTAATTTGAATGCGCCCGCTGTTCGGGGTCATGTTCGTGCCATCCACACCGATAAAGGAGGAGAGGCTCACCACATCGGGGTCTTCGAGGATTACATGCGCGAGTTGCCGTTGCTTTTCCGACATGCCGTCGAACGAGGTAGTCTCCGGGGCTTGAGAGATGCCCAGGATCACGCCGGTGTCCTGCACCGGAAAGAAGCCCTTGGGCACAACCACGTACATATACAAGGTCAAGACCAATGTACCCAGCGTAATGAAGAGCGTCACGGTTTGGTGCCGCAGCACGACGCGAAGGCTGCCGGCATAGCGGTCGATCACCCATCGCCACCAGCGTTCAGAAACTCGATAGAACTTCCCCTGCTGGGCCAAGGGGCGATGGCGCAGCAACTTCGCACACATCATGGGAGTGAGTGTCAAAGACACGCCCGCCGAAATCAGAATGGCCACGCTCAGGGTGATGGCAAATTCGCGGAACAGGCGGCCCACGATATCGCCCATGAAAAGCAGAGGAATCAGTACGGCGATGAGCGAGACGGTCAGCGAAATGATGGTGAAACCAATCTGTCCGGAGCCCTTGAGAGCGGCGTCAAGAGGTGAATACCCGTCTTCGAGATAGCGGTCGATATTCTCGATCATGACGATGGCATCGTCGACGAGGAAACCGGTGGAGATCGTGAGGGCCATCAGGGACAGGTTGTCGAGCGAAAATCCAAGCAGATACATGGCCGCGAATGTGCCTACGATGGACAAGGGAACCGCTACGCTGGGAATTACCGTAGCGGAGAGATTGCGCAGGAAGAGGAAAATGACCATGACAACCAGGGCTACGGTCAGCATCAACTCGAATTGCACGTCCTTAACGGAGGCGCGAATCGTGGTGGTCCGGTCGGTCAGAATAGAAACTTGAACGGCAGGCGGCAGAGAGGCCTGGAGTGTGGGCAAAAGCGCTTCGATGCGATCGACGACGTTGATGATGTTGGCGCCGGGCTGCCGCTGAATATTCAGGATGACCGCCGGAGTGTCATTGAACCAGGCGGCCTGGCTGGTGTTTTCGACGCCGTCGATGACATTGGCGACGTCTGCGACGCGCACCGGCGCGCCGTTCTTATACCCGACGATGATGGGCTTATATTGCACGCTGCTGAAGATCTGATCGTTAGCGCCAATCGTAAAAGCCTGCCGCGGACCGTCAATATTGCCCTTGGCCTGATCTTGATTGGCATTGGCCAAGGCGATGCGCAGGTCTTCCAGACTTAACCCATAGGAGGCCAGTGTGGCGGGATTGGCCTGTACGCGCACGGCCGGTTTCTGGCCGCCGCTGATGGTCACGAGACCGACGCCCGGGAGTTGCGAGATCTTCTGGGCCAGGGTGGTATCGGCCAAGTCCTCCACCTTCTGGAGGGGCATAGTCTCGCAGCTCAGCGCCAAAGTCAGGATGGGCGCGTCTGCCGGATTCACTTTGCTGTAAATCGGCGGATTGGGAAGGTCGGTCGGAAGAAAAGTGCCGCCGGCATTGATGGCGGCTTGTACTTGCTGTTCCGCAACGTCGATATTTTGCTCGAGATCGAACTGCAAAGTGATCAAAGACGCGCCGAAGGTGCTGGTCGAAGTCATCTGCTTCAGTCCTGGCACCTGTCCAAATTGCCGTTCGAGGGGAGCCGTGACCGAAGATACGATCACGCTGGGACCGGCACCGGGGTAGAACGTGAGCACCTGAATGGTCGGATAATCCACTTGTGGCAGCGCGGAAACCGGCAATTGGCCGTAGGCCACAAAACCGGCGAGCATCACCGCCGCCATCAAAAGCGTGGTGGCCACCGGACGGAGAATGAAAATACGAGACGGACTCATTGCTGCGGGTTGCGGCGATTCCTGTTTCCCGATCGAGATCCTGGTGAGTTATCGGACGAGCCGCTCGGCTGATTGCCCTGTGAACCTGGGCCCGCGAACGACTGAGAGCCGGGCGGGGGCTGGAATTGACGGCCTCGCGCTGGGGACAAATTTTGCGCATTCGTGGGAGAATTCGCCGTACCGTTTGGCCGTGTATCGGGCCGCGGATCGACACGCACTCCGGCGCGCAGGCGATCCTGCCCGTCAGTAACCACGAGATCGTTGGGGGAAAGGCCGCTATCAATCGAAGAGAGCGTACCTTCGGTTATTCCGACGGTGACGGGCACAACCTCGACACTGTTGTCGGACTTTACGCGATACACGAAGGTACCCTGATCGCCGCGCTGAATGGCGGCCGCGGGAATGATGGTGGCATTCTTCTTGGTGTCGATCAGCAGCCGCGCATTCACGTATTGATTGGGCCACAAAGCACGATCCTTATTGTCGAAGACGGCCTTCAGGCGAAAGGTGCCGGTGGTCTGATCGATTTGGTTGTCTATGGTGAGCAGGGTGCCCGAGGTGATTTCCGTTCCATTGTCGCGGCTCAGGGCCAATACTTGCAGGGTCGCGCCGGATCGCATGCGGTTGTTTACGGCAGCCAGGTTATCTTCAGGAAGCGTGAAGATAGCCGCGATGGGTTGCATTTGAGTGATCACCAGAAGGCCGTTCTGGTCTGAGGCGTGAACGATGTTGCCAGGATCAACCAGCCGCAAGCCTACGCGTCCGTCGATGGGGGCAGTGATATGCGCGTAGTCGATATTCAGTTTGGCGCTATCAATCTGGGCTTGATCGGCGGCAACCGCTGCCTGAAGTTGATTGGTCAGTGCCACCTGCGTATCGTACTGCTGCTGCGGGATAATTCCGTCCTTGAGGAGTTGGCCATCGCGCTGGGCTATAAGTTTCGCATCCGCCAGCTGCGCCTGATCCTTGGCGTGGTTCGCCTGCGCCTGGGCCAAGGCCACCTCGAATGGTCTGGGATCGATAATCGCAAGTAAATCGCCCTGATGTACCTCCTGGCCCTCCTTGAAGCGCACCTCCATCATTTGGCCATCTACGCGGCTCTTCACTGTAACGGTATTAAACGCTTCGACCGAGCCAAGCCCGTCCAGATAGACGGGCAGATCGCGCCGCTGCGCCGCGGTTACAGCGACAGGCACACGCGCGTTGAGATCGCCATTGCGGTCGCCTCGACCGCGACCCGCGGCCGCGGTGGTTTGAGGTTTGTGGGTACTGCGCCAAACGAAAAAGCCTCCAGCCAAAACGGCGAACAGAAGAAGGATCCCGATGGGACGGGTCGACGACCGCTTCTTGCCCGGCTTGTTATCGGGATCGTCCGGATGGAGTTGCACCGAGCGCGTGGGAGGTGCTGTAGTTTTCTCGTGCATGACCCTCTCAAATGGCTGACTTCGATCTATTGTGATTTAGATCCAAATCAGGTGAGCACTTCGAACCGCACCCTTTTCTGCGGATCCAAGCAATCTGCTCACTTTCATCCCGGGCAGAGGCCTAGCCCTCAGTGTAGCAGACAATGCGTCTCATTCCGTTAGACGAGCGCCAGAGTAGGATCGTTACGCCCAAGCGGCGGCGGGATGGTTTCGCTATAATGCTCAATCTCTATCTGTGGGCAACGGACTGATTGGGGTTGGTGCCGAAGCGGAACGGGTCGCAGCACTTCGGCTTGGAGAGATCCAAGCATAAGCGGCACTTATAGTGTCTGCCAGAAACATAAATTGGACTCGCAATCAGAAAATCTGTTATTTATGAGGGAGCAGCTTGCGTAAAAGGGTTGTTGTCAATCCGGGGAGTGCAGCGACGAGGAATCTGCTTTCTTCCTGCCGTTGGCGAAAAGCAGATCCCTGGCTTCGCTGGGGATGACACCAAACTGTATCTTCAGCAAATGCCAAACCATGCCAATGAGTCTTTGGAGATGAACGAGACATCGTCCCAGAGCGCGAAACCACGGAAGCTTGCTGGCGCCGAGATTATCTGGGAATGCCTGGAGCGTCTCGGAGTGGAGCACGTCTTCGGATATCCCGGTGGCGCCATTCTTCCAACCTACGATGCTCTGACCAAATCGCGCGTCCACCACGTGCTGGTGCGGCACGAACAAGGCGCTACGCACATGGCCGACGGATACGCACGGGCGAGCGGCCGTGTGGGCGTGGCATTGGCGACGTCGGGTCCCGGGGCGACCAACATGGTCACGGGCATCGCGACGGCAATGATGGATTCATCTCCTATCGTGTGCATCACCGGCCAGGTTGGCAGCGTTGTTCTCGGCAGTGACGCCTTCCAGGAGACCGACATCACCGGTATCACTCTCCCTATCACCAAGCACAATTATCTGGTGACCCGCGCCGACGAAATCGCCATCAGCCTGCGCGAAGCCTTCCAGATCGCCGCTTCCGACCGGCCGGGCCCCGTGCTGGTGGACATCACCAAAGACGCACAGCTCGGCTCCTGTGAGTTCGATTGGGAGGCGGCCGCGCCCCGGGCGCATCGGCAAGTGCCCGATTTCTTTCCCGCGCCGGCGAAACTGAACGAGGCGGCTGTGTTGATCAATGAATCGCAACGCCCCGTGATTCTGGCAGGGCACGGCATCATTCTCTCGGGCGCAGGAGAAGAAGTCCGCCGGCTTGCCGAGACCGCCGATATTCCTGTGGCTTTGACGCTCCTCGGCCTGGGCGCTTTCCCGGCTTCGCATCCGCTGAATCTGGGGATGATGGGGATGCACGGAGAGGCCTGGGTCAACCAGGCCATTCAGGAATCGGATCTTTTGATTGCGCTGGGGATGCGCTTCGATGACCGCGTGACCGGCAAGCTCAACACCTATGCGCAAAAAGCCAAGAAAATCCACGTGGAGATCGACCGGGCGGAAATCAACAAGAACGTGCATGCGGACGTGCCGCTGATCGGCGACCTGCGCGAAGTCCTCGAGCGGCTGCTCCCGCTGGTGAAACCGAACCGTCATTCGGAATGGTGGTCGCAGGTCCATGTCTCGAAGCAGGATTCGGCAGTCCGCGACATCCAGAATCTTCCCGATAATGGACACCTCTACGCCGCGCACGTGATCAATGACCTTTGGCGCGAGACAAAAGGGGAAGCCATCATTGTCACCGACGTCGGGCAGCACCAGATGTGGGAGGCGCAGTATTACCACCACGAAAAACCGCGCTCGTTGATTACGTCGGGCGGCCTCGGGACTATGGGTTTTTCTCTGCCAGCGGCAATTGGGGCTAAGTTCGCGCGGCCGGACGCAGAAGTTTGGGTGGTTGCCGGAGACGGCGGTTTTCAGATGACGATGGCGGAGCTGGCGACCATCGTTCAGGAAAAGCTGAACGTCAAGATCGCCATCATCAACAACGGCTATCTGGGCATGGTCCGGCAATGGCAGGAATTTTTCTACGAGGGCCGGTATGCGGGAACGCCGCTGCTGAGTCCTGATTTCGTGAAGCTGGCCGAGGCTTACGGAATTCCGGGGCTTATGGTGAGCGAGCGCTCGCAAGTCGTACCCGCGCTGCATACGTCGCGCTTTCATGCCGGGGCAGCCCTCATCGATTTTCGCGTGGAACAGGAAGATTCGGTCTACCCCATGGTGCCGGCAGGGGCCGATTTACACGCTATGATCCGGCGGCCGACTCCTCTGGTGGAAAGGCCGACGGATGACTGAGCGCGAAAAAACACACACATTCGTCGTCTATGTGGAGAACAAGCCGGGCGTTCTCAACCGCATTGCCTCGCTTTTCCGGCGCCGCGGATACAACATCGAATCGCTGACCGTCGGACACACCGAGCGCCCCAACATTTCGCGCATGACAATCGTCTCGTCCATCGGGGAAGGGGCGGCTCATCGCGTCGAGGCGAATATCTACAAGCTGGTGAGCGTGCTGTCGGTGGAAGACGTCACGCACGCCACCACGATTTCGCGGAGCCTGGCGCTCATTAAGGTGGTGGCGTCGGAAGAGTCGCGGCACCGGCTGATGGAGATCGTGCGCGTTTTCCGGGCGCGGGTCGTGGACCTGGCGCCACGTTCCTTAATCATTGAAATTACCGGCGCAGAGGATAAAATCCACGCTCTGGTGGACGTGCTTCGCCCCTTCGGCATTTTGGAGATGGTGCGCACGGGCCAGGTGGTCATGAGGCGCGGAGTGCAGGAGCGCGCAGAGAGTTCCTCGCCGAAGCCGGCGCAGGATGACATCGGGCGAAGCGAGCAAAAAACAGGTCCAGGACCGAGCGGCGCGAATGCGCTGGTCGAGGCGGAGCACCCCGGCTCGGTCTGAATGGCCGCAGTTGTCCCCGACTCACTAAGGAGCAAGAGAATGGCTACCATTCATCACGACGATGCCGCGGATCTCTCTCTGATTCAGGCAAAGAAGATTGCCATTATCGGGTACGGTTCGCAGGGGCACGCACACGCCCTGAATTTGAGGGATAGCGGCTGTGCGGTCTGCGTGGGGCTGCATCCGGAGAGCAAGTCCCGGCAGAAGGCGATCAGCACAGGCCTTACGGTTAAGTCCAATCGCGATGCGGCCGCATGGGCCGACGTGATCATGCTGCTGGCGCCGGATACCACGCAGCCCGCCATATACGAAAAAGAGATCGGGCCGAATCTCCCGGCCGGCAAAATGCTGATGTTTGCCCACGGGTTCAACATTCGCTACGGAACGATCCACCCTCCGAAAAATGTGGATGTGACCATGATCGCGCCCAAGGCTCCGGGGCATCGCGTGCGTGAAGTGTTCGCGGAAGGCGGTGGGACGCCGGCGCTGCTGGCCATACATCAGGACGCCACCGGCAAGGCCAAGCAGCTTGCGCTGTCGTATGGGAAAGCGATTGGCGCAACGCGCGCGGGCGTCATGGAGACGACCTTCACGGAAGAGACCGAAACCGATCTGTTCGGCGAGCAAGCCGTGCTCTGCGGCGGCATCAGCGCACTGATGAAAGCAGGATTTGACACCCTGGTGGAGGCAGGCTATCAGCCGGAAGCCGCGTATTTCGAGTGCGTGCACGAAATGAAACTGATCGTGGACTTGATCTACCAAGGTGGGCTGAATTACATGCGCTATTCCATCAGCGATACGGCGGAATGGGGCGACTATATGGCCGGCCCGCAGATCGTCAACGCCGAAACGCGCCGAACGATGAAGGAGTTGCTCGGCAGGATACAAAACGGCGAAATGGCGAAGGAGTGGATCGCGGAAAACGAAACAGGGCGTAAGAGATTCATGGAGATGCGGCGCAAAGAACAGCACTTGCTCGTCGAACAGGTTGGCGCACGGTTGCGCGCGCTCATGCCCTTCTTGAATCCGGTGAAGGTCGCGACCGAGCCGCCGAGCGCCGCGGTTGGCGCCAAGCCCTAGGCGGGACACCTATTTTGTTGTCATCCCGAGCGTAGCGGGGGTCTGCTGTTTTACAAAAAAACAAAGCAGATTCCTGGTCGTCTGCCGCAGGCAAATCTGTGCGAGAGGGCGCTGGGCGGACTCCTCGGAATGACAGCTTCAGTGGTTGCCGCTGCTGTTTCGATGTAACTTCAAATTGCCATGACTGATACCGCGAGCGGATTCAACAGAAGAAGCCGGCTCGTTACCGAAGGCTTCGAACGGACTCCCAATCGCGCGATGTTGCGCGCAGTGGGCTTCGGCGACGGCGATTTCGATAAGCCGATCGTCGCCGTAGCCAACGGCTACAGCACCATCACTCCTTGCAACGCCGGGCTCAATGATTTGGCGGAACGCGCCGTGCATTCGCTGCACAAAGCGCGAACCATGCCGCAGATTTTCGGCACCATCACGGTGAGCGACGGCATCTCCATGGGCACGGAGGGGATGAAGTATTCCCTGGTCTCGCGCGAGGTGATTGCGGATTCGATCGAAACGGTTTGCGGCGCGGCGGAGGTGGATGGCCTGGTGGCCATCGGCGGCTGCGACAAAAACATGCCCGGCGCGATGATGGCCATCGCGCGCCTGAATATCCCCTCGATCTTTGTTTATGGCGGCACGATCAAGCCCGGCCATCTGGATGGCAAAAATCTGACCGTGGTGAGCGCTTTCGAGGCGGTGGGGGAATTCAGCGCCGGGCGAATTGACAAGGGCGAGTTGCTGGAAGTCGAGCGCCATGCCTGCCCGGGAGTCGGCTCCTGCGGCGGGATGTTTACGGCCAACACCATGTCCTCCGCAATCGAAGCGATGGGCATGAGCATGCCCTATTCCTCGACCATGGCGGCCGAGGATGAGGAGAAAAAAGAGAGTGCGGCCGAATCCGCGCGCGTGCTCGCGAATGCGATCAGCCGCCAACTGCTGCCGCGCGACATCATTACGCGCAAAGCTTTCGAGAACGCGATTGCCGTGGTAATGGCCATCGGCGGCTCCACGAATGCCGTTCTTCACTTGCTCGCCATCGCCAGGGCCGCGCGCGTTCCATTGGTCCTGGAAGACTTTGAAACAATTCGCAAACGCGTGCCGGTGCTTTGCGACTTGAAGCCCTCGGGCAAGTACGTCACCACGGAACTACACGCCGCGGGCGGCATTCCGCAGGTGATGAAGATTCTGCTCGCGCACGGCGTGATGCATGGTGATGCGGTCACCATCAGCGGCAAAACGGTTGCCCAGACCCTCCAAGATGTTCCGACCGAGCCCCGCAAGGGCCAAGACGTAATTCATTCCTGGGAGAAGCCCGTTGCGCCCGAAGGTCACCTCGTCGTTTTGAAAGGCAATCTCGCTGCCGAAGGAGCGGTGGCCAAGATTTCCACAGCCGAAAAAATAACCGGGCCCGCACGTGTGTTCGATTCCGAAGAGGACTGCCTCGCCGCGATTCTCTCGAAGACAATACTGCCGGGCGATGTCATCGTGGTTCGTTATGAAGGGCCGAAGGGCGGCCCGGGGATGCGGGAGATGCTGGCTCCGACGTCCGCGCTGGTGGGCGCCGGATTGGGTAGTTCGGTTGGCCTGATCACGGACGGCCGTTTTTCCGGCGGCACGCACGGCTTGGTCGTAGGGCACGTGGCTCCAGAAGCCGCCGTTGGCGGCGCGATTGGACTGGTGCGCGACGGCGATTCGATTACCATCGATGCCCAATCACACAGGCTCGAGCTCCACGTCTCGGCAGAAGAACTGGAGCGCAGGCGAAGCGCGTGGAAAGCTCCGGCGCCGCGCTACACTTCGGGTGTGCTGGCAAAGTATCGCCATCTGGTTTCCAGCAGCAGCCTTGGCGCGGTTACCGATTTATTTGCCGCCGAATGAGGCCGTCGCCGCCTCGCAGCGTCGCTCGATTCTTACAAAGACTAATGTTGCCAGTGGTAGAGCGCATCGCTATCTTTAGCGCGTGAAAGATGGCACCGGGAAGCATGTACAGAAATTTTATAAATGGACCACGGGTTTTCGGTGAACACGAGCAAGCTTGGACCTGTCGCAGCGCGGGGAAGTAGGATACGATTTTGAATCGTAGTCCGTGCTGGCAGCCAGGATGGGATGTAGGTGCACATCTTCAAACGATTGATGAGTTTCAATTGATCGAGGGAGGAGACAGTCGATGATGCGGATTGAAGCTATCATCCAGCCTTCCCGCTTCGAATCGGTGAAGGAAGCCCTACATCAGATCGGCGTCGAGGGCATGACCGTTTCCGAGGTGCGCGGCCACGGGCGGCAGAAGGGCCATACGGAAACCTATCGCGGCCGAGAATACGAAGTGGACCTACTTCCAAAGATAAAAATCGAAATGGTGCTGCCCTATAATCTGGTTGACGGTGCCGTGCAAACGATTTTGAAGACTGCCAGAACCGGGAAAATTGGCGACGGCAAGATTTTCCTTTCCAAGGTGGATGAGGCCATCCGCATTCGTGATGAGGAGAGAGGGGAAGGAGCCCTCTAGAGGAACGTAGTACACTTGGATCAAGTCTTCGAAACGCTTCGAGCCACTGCAGTGGGCATACCCTCTACACCGTTTACCGTTCTCCGCGACTTCTACGCGGAAGAGTTCGCCAGAATCGAGCGTGAGTTCCGTGCATCTTCGAACGGCCGCGTGGCGACTCAGGGCCGCGCCGCGTTGTTGGACCGCGTCATTCTCGACCTCAGCCGTGAATTTCTCGCGCCTGAACTGAACGACCTGAGGAAGCTCTGCCTTGTAGCGCTGGGAGGCTATGGCCGCAGGGAACTATTTCCCCATTCGGATGTCGATCTGATGTTTCTCTGGGAGGATGCCAGTATCGAGAGCCGTTATCGAGAAGGGACCCAGGCGATCTGCCGGGCGCTATGGGACTTGCGACTTCGGGTCAGCCCTACGCATCGATTTTTGAGCGAGTGCGAAAAATTTCAGCCGGACAATCCCGAGTTCAACATCTCCGTCCTCGATAGCCGCTATCTTGAGGGCGACCGCGGGCTCTTTGAACGTCTGCGCAATAGGGCCCTTCCCCATATGATCGCCGGAGGATGGTCCGATTTGCTGCGCGATCTCGCCGAGCTGACCGAGCAGAGGCACAGAAAAGAAGGCGACACGATCTTTCACCTGGAGCCCAATCTCAAGAATTCGCCGGGCGGCTTGCGCGATTACCACGTGGCCTGGTGGGTGGGATTGATTTCCAAGATGGAAAAAGCGGGAATGTGGGCAACCCCGGAAGATATTTGGCCGGCCAAGGCGCTCCAGGACATGGATAAGGCATTCGAGTTCCTGGCTGCGGCGCGCTGCTTCCTGCATTACCGGCAGGGACGCCACGATAACGCGCTTTCTTACGAGTTGCAGGCGGCTGCGGCAGCGCGCGGGATTGGAGTGGAAAATGGGCGAGCCATCGACCCGGCGGAGTGGATGCGCATCTATTTCCGGCACGCGCGCGCGGTTTACGCCCTGTGTACGCAACTCCTTGACGAAACACTTCCCGCGCCGGCCAAGCTTCGCGGCTTCCTGGGATGGAAATCGAGCCTGTTGGATTCCGGATTCTATGTAGCAGGCACGCGCCTCAGCTTGTTGGAGCCGTCGGGTGTTCATGAGCCGCAGCGTCTTTTGGACGTCTTCCGATATGTCGCCAAGCACGGAGCCAGGCTCAGCCGCGAAGCCGAGGACCAAATCCACGAAGCACTGCCTTCCATATTCGATTCGGGAGCGGCTCTTCCCAGTCTGTGGAGCAATCTTCGCGAAATTTTGCTGGCTCCCCATGCCGCCGAAGCGCTGCGCGCCATGCATAGCTCGGGATTGCTGGTGCGTTTGTTTCCCGAATTTGCCGTCATCGATTCGCTCGTGGTGCGCGATTATTATCATCACTATACGGTGGATGCGCACTCCTTCATGGCCATCGAAAACATTCACCGCTTGCGGGAGGCGGAGAAAAACTGGGAGCGCCCGTTCGCCAATCTTTTTTCAGAGTTGGAGGAACCGGAGCTTCTCTTCCTTTCGCTGCTTTTTCATGATGTTGGCAAAGGAATGCCCTGCGGGGACCATGTGGCCGGCAGCCTGGATGCGATTGAAAACGTATTCGCGCGCCTGGATCTGAAGCCTGAGCAGGCCGATACCGTGCGCTTTCTCATTCGGGACCATCTGGCCATGTCCGCCAATCTCTTACGTCGAGACATTTTCGATCTGGAGACGATCCGCGTCTTCGCCGAAGAGGTGGGCACGCCGGAACGCCTGAAGCTGCTTTGCCTTTTCACCTACGCGGATATCCGGGCGGTCAATCCCGAGGCGCTGACTCCTTGGAAGGCCCAATCGCTGTGGCAGCTCTATGTCCTTACCGCCAACTATCTGAGCCGCAGCCTGGATGAAGAGCGGTTCCACGCCGAGTCAGGCGATTTGCAGTTTGTTGATCGCATTTTCCCGCTGGTCTCCTCGACAGCTTCGCGCGAGGAACTGGCGTCTTTCCTCGAAGGCCTGCCCCGCCGTTACCTCTTCGCGCATTCCGCCGAAGAGATTGCCTCGCATTTCCCGATGGCGCGGAAGCTAAAGGAGAATAATGTACAATTGCGCATCGACCATCGCCGCCAGATCTATGCACTGACGCTGCTGGCAACCGACAGGCCGTTCCTTTTTGCCGGCGTCAGCGGAACACTGGCATCCTGGGGAATGGACATATGGAAGGCGGAAGCGTTTGCCAACGCCGCGGGGGTGGTCGTGGACACATTCCATTTCACCGACCCACACAAAACTTTGGAACTGAATCCTTCAGAACTGCTGCGCTTACAGAAGAGCATCGAGGATGTGCTCACCGGGGCCATTTCGCGCGAGACGCTGCTGCGCGGCAGGGCCGGCGCGCAATCGAAGCCCCAGCCGAAAGTCAGCGTGCCGACGCAGATCCGTTTTGACGACAGCAGTTCTCCGCATTCGACGCTGATGGAGATCGTCACGCAAGACCGGCCGGGATTGCTTTTTCACTTGAGCTCAACGCTGGCGAATTTTGGCTGCAATATCGAAGTGGCCCTGATCGATACCGAGGGCCAGCGCGCGCTGGATACTTTTTATCTTACATTCGGCGGCGCGAAGCTCAGGCCGGATGCGCAGGAGCAACTACGCGTTCGGCTGCTTGCCGAGGGGTGAGCTCTTTGGAGTTTCCCATGGCTGACCAAGTCGAGTCCCGAGCCGCTGAAATTGCCCGCGCCCGCCGCGTCAAGCGTGTCAATGCAATTACGGCTCTTCTGATCGACTCCGTCCTCGTGGCCCTGATTCTCAAGCTCGTTCCTTTCGGCGCCCGCGCATGGAAGCCGCTGCACCTCGTGGCCGGATTTCTGACGGGAATTCTCTATGCCAATGCATTTGAATATGTCCTACACCGATTTTTCCTGCATTGGGGGCAAGGATTCCTGGTCGAGCGGCATGGGCTTCACCACGAGACAGCGGGGGCGCCCGAAGAGCCGCGCTACGTCAACTTCGCCACGTCGCCCTTGGTTGTGGTGCTGGTGTTTGTGTTGAACGCGCTCCCAATTTTCGCACTGGAGCTTTTCCTGCACATCGCGCTGGCAGTCGGAATCTTTGCGGGCTTCACGCTTTATTTCATCGCTTACGAAGAGATTCACTGGCGTTTCCATCTGGGGGGCTGGCTTCCGGGATGGCTTCACCTGGCGAGAAATCACCACCTTTTGCACCATGGCGGCTTCGAGGGCCGCTACAACGTCTTCCTGCCGATTTTCGATTGGCTCTTCCAGCGGAGCACCTGGAAGCACGGTTCTTAGCGGTGAGTTGCTAAGAGCGCAGACGCTCGAAGAGCGACTTCTTTTTCGCGGGCGGCTTTTCCAGGGGAATGGCTTCGAGTAGTTGCGCGATCTGGGACGCGCAAAGCGGGTCGGCAGCGCGTCGCCAATAGCCGACCTCGCGCAATCCTGTCCACGCCTCCAGGCAATGCAAACAGCCGGAAACGTGCTTCTCCACCGGCTCTTTGTCATACCAGCTCACCTGTCCATCGTGAATGCGCACCAACTCGTGCGCGGGAGTGCAGCTTTCCGTCTTCAGGGCGCGAGCCTGCTTTAGAAATGCGAGCCACGCGGCGGGCCAGGGGCACCGGTCTTGCTCGGTCTGGCGAACCGCTGCCCGGTATTCCTCGACGAGACGCTCGAAGGCCTTTTCGGCCACGCGCGGCGAGAGGCGCATAACGCGTTCGAGACTATTTTCGCCATAACCCGCGAGTCTGAAAAAGAGCATCTCCTTGTGGAGCAGCGGAAGGCCGTCGAGCAACCTAGCGACTTTTTCAGTTTCGAAGGCACCGGTCCGCTGGACCTCAGACTTTTGAGATGTGACAGAGTCGAGTGCCACTCCGAGCAACAGCGCACGGAGATCTCCCAGAAATTCGCGTTCGGATTGGCGGGAACTGGCACGGAGGCGCTCAAAGCCGTTGGCCGTTAGCTCCGCCAGCATTTTCCTCACAATCGGGGAGGCCTCTCGAATCGGGATTGCTCCGTGGATCTCCAGCAGGCGAAAAAATAGAGGGCCATAGAAATCGAGCAAAGCGCGCCAAGCTTCCACGCTGCCCTGCTCGCTCTGCTTTCGGATTTTATGAAATGTGAAGAGGACTGGTTCGGGCTTCACGAAGAGCTTTCCCGCAGTTCAAACTTGGCCCGCATCGCTGCGGCAAGGAAGCGTCGATGAGGAGGTGGCATCCTAACCGAGAGACTTTCTTTGCGCCGTCGCCGGTTCCAACGGAAGCGTGGCCACCGCGAAGGGCAGGCCCAGGTTGCGCCGCAAAGTAGCGCGGTCGAGCTCATGCTCCCACCGCGCCAGCACTACTGTGGCGACTCCGTTGGCAATCATGTTGGTGGTCGCCCGGGCCATGCTCATGAAGCGGTCGACACCCAGAATCAATGCCATGCCCGCAACGGGAATGGTGGGTATCACCATTAACGTGCCGACCAGGGCAATGAAGGCCGCACCCTGCACGCCGCTCGCGCCCTTGGACGTCAGGACGGCGACGGCAAAAATCGTTAATTGCTGTCCGACGGTGAGATGAATATTGGTGGCCTGGGCCACAAAAAGGGCGGCCAGGGTCATGTAGATGCTGCTGCCATCTGTATTGAAAGTGTAGCCGGTGGGCACGACCAGGCCGACCAGAGCCTTCGAGCAGCCGAGGCTCTCCATCTTTTCCATCAATGTAGGCAGCGCCGGCTCGGAAGAGCTCAAGGTGAGGCACAGGACGATCTCTTCCTTGATATAAGAAAGGAATCTGATGATTCCGAAACCGGAGGCCCAGCAAATCGCTCCCAGCACCACAAGCACAAAGAGGATCGACGTGATCCAAACCGCGCTGATGAGCTTCGCCAGCGGAATCACCGATCGAAGGCCGTACTGGCCTATGGTGAAGGCCATGGCGCCAAAAGCGCCAATCGGAGCAGCCTTCATTACCAGATTCACCACGCCGAAGACAGCCTGCGTCAATCCCTCGATGGTGTCCACCAGGGGCTTGACGCGCTTGCCCATCACTGACATGGCCAAGCCAAACAGGACGGAAACGAAAACCACTTCCAGGATGTCTCCGCGGGCAAAAGCATCCACCACAGTCGTAGGGATAATGTGCATGAGAAAGTCCGTGACGGTTGCCGTTTTCGCCGCGCCCGCGTAACTGGCCACTGCGGCGGCATTGAGTTTGGCGGGATCGGCGTTGAAACCCGCGCCCGTCTGAACCAGGTTGCCCACCACCAGGCCGATCAGCAGCGCAATCGTGGAGACGACTTCGAAATAGAGCAGGGCCTTGCCGCCGATGCGCCCCACCTTTTTCAGGTCTCCCATGCCAGCAATGCCGGTCACGATGGTGCAAAAGATGACCAGCGTGATGATCATGGAGATGACGCGGATAAAGGCGTCCCCGAGCGGCTTCATGGCGATGGCCGTGTGCGGCCACTTCCAGCCCAGAATGATGCCGATCGCTACGCCGATGAGCACCTGGCCCCAGAGAGTTCGATAGAAGGGCTTTTTGCGGGAATTCGCGCCGCGGGTTGCCGATTCAGCATCATGCATAGCCATAGTTAAGCCTCCCTATTTCGGAGTGCTGAGTTGCTGGTTCCTGACCGGGAGCAAGGAAGTAGAAGATTACTAGGCCTCGGCCACCCTGGTTTTGCTCCGCGGGCCGGTCTCGGCGGAGTCTACCACATTCAGTAGCAATGCAATAAGTCCGCCGAAAAGGGGTAGCGCCCCAATTTGAGTTCCTAGATTCTGTCGAAATTCAAATGAGCACTACCCGAAAACGCGCCTTCCGAGGCACGCTTACATAAGTGCGCGAATTCGCATCATTTGGTTTCCGCCGCGCTGAAATTCGTACGGCACGGTCTCAATCGAGATTTCACAAACCCCGCGGAGTTGGTCCGAGATCACGGTGACGTAAGATGACGGGCGGCCGTCTAGAGTAAGCAGCGGAAAAATTCTGACATCGGGCACAATTCGAGAATCGCCAGACGATGGAAGGATTCAGGCAAATGCTCGTCTTGGAAGGATCGGCCCCAAGGGACTACTTGATCGAGTGTGAATATGTGGAGGCGGATTCGCGGATTTCGAAAATGGCTAGCGGCGGGCGCTGTTGTTAGCGCCGGAGGGCTGCTTGAGCGCCGGATTGCGCGGCAAGCTCAGTAAATTGGCAAAGAGCCGATACGCGCCCGCGACGCCGTCCGGCAATTGCCGATACAACGCGAAGGCCACGTAGACGTAGACTCCCCGCCCATATCGTGCGTAAACCAAACCACCTTTCTGTAGTTTTTGATCCGCATCATGGGTTTCGAGCGGCGCGACGTATTGCGGGTCCCATGTTTTTAGGAAGCTGTGCCCTCGTTCCTCGACCCAGCCAGCAAAATCCGATTGGTTGATCTGGTTGGGCCAGGTGAGCACCGGGCTTTTCGGGTCAACGAACACGACGGGCGAGCGTTCGTCCACCACGCGCTCGGCATCATTGGGCAAAGTATAAGGATAGGGCCCGAAATTGTGATCGTACTGCACGGACTGATACTGCACGATCACCACGCCCCCATTGCGCACGTATTCGAGCAGCCGCTTGTGGTTGGTAGCGAGTTCCGGCCGGGCCGTATATGCGCGCACCCCCAGCAAAATGACATCGTATTTTTGCAGATCGCCGCTAGAGATGTCTTGCGCGTTCAGGAGTTGCACGTGGACTCCGAGATCTTCGAGTGACTGCGGCACTGTATCGCCCGTGCCCATCACATATCCGACCCGCACTCCTTGAGAAATTTTCACGTCCACGCCGGAGGTGCGGTAGGTAGCCGGAACGTAAAGGTTATAGGGGCGCAGTCCTGGATAGCCCGCGGTGATGAAGCCTTCGCGATATTGCCGCCCGCCAGATTCGGCGACCGCAGTCACCGTGTACGCCTTGGTCTCCAGGCGATCGGCGATCACCTCGAAGCGCACGATTTGTTCCTGGCCGGCGCGCTCGAGCGCAAAGGGAGCCGAGGCTGGCTCGGAGTGCCAGCCATCGGGCAGATCCAGCCGCACCGTGCCTTTCGCACCTGTTTGCGCTTCGCTGTGTACTTGCGCTGAAAGCGCGAAGGATTTCGAGCCGAGTGGCGTGATGCCGGCATCGGGGAAGATCCTCACAGAAACCGCGGGCGTCACCTCCAGCGGATTGAGCACGATGCCTTGGCCGGTCTGCTGCTGCACGGTCTGGATCACCTGGCCGACGCGCAACGGCACGCCCATATAGCTGAATTCAACCCAGGCCGCCAGGGGATAAGGAGCAAACGAGCAATTGCGGTAGCGTTCGTCCAATTTGTCGTAATAGGGCAGCTCTTCGTTGGGCCGCGAGAAGTAAGGACGCGTCAGCGCGGCATCTTGCGGCGGCTTCACGTTGAAGCGCTGATCCAAAGCATGCCGCGCTTCCAAGTTCGCCGGGGTGGGTGTGGCGGAATCGGCTGATACGCTCCACGATTCGCCTGCCGGACTCTCCAGCCAAATGCGGTTGAGCGCCAGCGCTGTCGTGCCCGCGTTATTCAGGTGCACACGCACGACGAACTGCGCGCTGGGCACAAGCGATCTCATCGTTTCCGCAGGCAATGCGAAAAGAGGATTCCCGCGGTTGGGCTCGCGCTCGGGAGCGACCGTGGCTTCGAGTGAAAGGTTCAGCGCCTGAAGAATCGCCTTTTGAAATTGGTCCTGTTTGGCACGCAACTCGTAGCTCACATCGTATTTCGCTTGCTCGGAAAGCTTGCTGTTTGCCACCAGGGCGATGAGCGCATTGGTCTCCTTCAGTCCTTCGGCCATGAGCGGCGCGATTTTTTCCGGCTCGCTGGCGGAAAAACCCGTCATGGCCTGCTCCACCACGGAATTGATGCGGCCCAGCCCCTCTTTCAAGAAGGCGTTATCCGGGCCGCTGGCGAGATCGGCGATGCCAGCCACAGAAGTGTCCACGCCGTCGAAATACGATTGCTCTTTATCAGCGGCCGGAATCGATGAGCCGAAACGGTGGTACGGCGCTGCAAGGGGTGCGGAGAGCGGAATTCCGCCTCCGCCATTCTGCGATTTCTGCAACGACCAGCCTTGCCGCGCGATCTGCGTGAAGCTCGCACCCAGCAGGGGATCGCCGTCGCCCTCGGGAATTTCCAAATTCGTGCTCAGGGGCCCTTCCGTCCACGTGTTGTGAACAAAATCATAAAAGCGCACGGGATGGTACTTTCCCGTGGCCGAATCGAGCATGCCCTTATCGGTAATCGGGAAAATCGGCACGCGCGCGTACATCTTTACGGGTGACCAGGGCCGCAGCCCGGCGCGAATTTGCTGCGGAAACATCTTCGGGTCGCCAGCCGCTGCGAACACTTCCTGCGCAATTTGTCCGGCGGCTCCATGCTGCCCATGGCCGTCCGTGGGTCCACCGACGAAGACAGATGTAATCACCAGCGGGCGCGTCATGCGCACTACGCGCACGGCATCCTCGAGCAGCCGGTCATGCCCCCAAACTTCAAGCGCTTCCTCGCGCCTTTTCGAAAATCCGAAATCCGCCACTGTGCCCCAGAACTGCTGCACATCGTAATAACGGTCGGCCGCTAGCAGTTCTTCGGTCCGCACCAGGCCCAGCGCGTCCCAGAAATCGTCAGACATCACGTTCTGGCCGCCCTCGCCGCGGTTTAGCGTGAGTAGAATCGCCCGCACGCCGTGCCCGCGCGATTGGTAGGTGAGCATGCCGCCGTCTTCGTCGTCGGGATGCGCGGTCAGCATCAGAAGACTTGCGCGCGTATGCAGCTTCAGCAGGGTTTGCCAGAGCCCTGCGGCGCCGCGATCGATTTCGAGAGGACGCGCATCGGGCGTAGGCCACTCCCAGGCAGCCGCCGCGGCGCTATTCGGATCATTTGGCGCCGAAGGTGCCGCAGCCGGCGCCTGCCCACGCACAGCGCCCGAAAGCACCAGCGCGACGACCGTCAGCGTTAGAAAAACCAGTGCGAGTGCGCCAACTCCGAGATTCCTGCGCACCTGCGGCTCTCCTGCGCGTTCTGTGATCTCCGCCTTCACGCTGCCCCATAGCATATCCCACCACCTGTAGGAAAGGTTAGTCCCGACCTTTGGATCGGTTTGCCCGCCGTTTGCCCGCCGCAGGTGTTTCTAGAGATGGTGTAACATGGTTGGCCCTCGAATTGGCGACACAGACAAAGGCGGAGTGAAGCCGCGATCATATGAAAATCGGAATCACGTGCTATCCCACCTACGGTGGATCGGGGGTAGTTGCCACGGAATTAGGCATGGAACTGGCGGCTCGCGGCCATGATGTGCATTTCATCAGTTATGCGCCGCCGGTGCGTCTCACGGCAAACGACCGCATCACGTTCCACGAAGTAGAGGTTTCCAATTACCCGCTCTTCGATCATGCGCCTTACACGCTCACGCTCTCAGTAAAAATGTTGGAAGTGGCGGAATCCGCGCGTCTCGACCTGCTGCATGTGCACTACGCAATTCCGCATTCGGTCAGCGCCCTACTGGCGCGCTCCATGGCTGCCCCGCGCCGGCTGCCCTTTATCACCACGCTACACGGCACGGATATCACTCTGGTCGGAAACGATCGCAGCTTTCTGCCCATCACGCGCTTTTCCATCGAACAGTCCGACGGCGTGACGTGCATCTCGAACTACCTGAAAAAGAAAACCATCGAAGTTTTCGACATCAAGCGGCCCATCGAGGTCATTCCCAATTTCGTCAATTGCGATGTCTACTGCCGCAAGGATGACCCCGCTTTGCGCGCACAATGGGCGCCCAACGGCGAGCCCATTCTGATGCACCTATCGAATTTCCGGCCGGTCAAGCGCGTTCCTGACGTCCTAGAGATTTTCGATTTGGTCCGCAGCAAGATGCCCGCGAAGCTTGTGCTTATGGGCGACGGCCCCGACCGCGGCGCCGTCGAATGGGCGATCCGGCGCAAGGGGCTTACAAAAGACGTCTTCCTGCTGGGCAAGCAAGATCGCGTTTATGAAAAACTCGGCGTAGCCGACCTTTTCCTGCTGCCCTCCGATCTCGAAGCGTTTGGTCTCGCGGCGCTCGAAGCGATGGCTTGCGAAGTGCCCGTGATCGGCACGACGGCCGGCGGCATGCCCGACGTCGTTGAGCACGGCGTCGACGGTTATCTTGTCGAACCGCGCGACGTCGCTTCCGCCGGGCGCTTTGCTGTCGAAATTCTTTCGCGCGCCGATCGCGGCAGAGAGATGGGCCGGCGCGCCCGCGAAGATGCGCGCCGCCGATTCTGCGCCGAGGACGTAATCCCTCATTACGAGGCTTATTACCGCCGCGTGCTGGAAGCCGCAGTCAGCGCCTGCGCCTGAGCGCCCGACGCTGTGACCTCTTCCACCAAAGACGGTGCGGCCCAAAGTTGGCGGCAAGATTCCTCCGGTTTGCACCAGTCACAGGCCCATTCTCCGCAGCCATCTCAAAATCTGATCCGCGGCATGGGCCTCGGCAGTGCCGTCGCGCTGAACATGCTGGACATGATCGGCGTCGGCCCATTCATCACGCTGCCGCTGGTGGTTGCCGCGATGCACGGTCCGCAGGCGCTCGTCGGATGGATTCTCGGTGCGGCGCTTTCCGTCTGCGACGGCCTGGTAGTCGCCGAACTGGGCGCGTCCATGCCGCGCGCTGGCGGGCCCTACGAATATCTGAAACAGATTTATGGGCCGAAGGGCCTCGGCCGGATGATGTCGTTTCTCTTCATTTGGCAGTTGACCTTCAGCGCGCCGCTCTCGATTGCTTCCGGCTGCATCGGGCTCGCCGCGTACGCAGGTTTTCTCTGGCCCAATCTGCGCGGAGTGTTGCTACGGGGCAATGTGCATCTGGCCATCCCGCTGCTCGGACGGCTGGAAACGAATGTGGTCATCACGCCCGGCACCTGGCTGGCCATAGGCACATGCGCCTTTGCCGTCGCGCTGCTCTATCGGCGGATCACCAGCATCGGGCGTCTCTCGAAGTGGTTGTGGGGAGGCGTACTCGTTACGGTTGCCTGGGTGATCTCCGCCGGCATCACGCATTTTCATGCCGCCCAAGCTTTCGATTTTCCGCCAGGCGCGTTCACGCCTTCGATGAACTTCTTTACCGGGCTTGGAGCGGCGCTGCTCGTGACGGCATACGATTATTGGGGTTACTACAACATCTGTTATCTGGCGGGTGAAGTGGAGAAGCCCGAGCGCAACGTGCCGCGCGCGGTACTGATTTCGGTCGGGCTGGTCGCGGCGATCTACCTGCTCATGAACGTCAGCGTGCTCGGGGTGATTCCCTGGCAGCAGCTCCAGGGGCAAACGAGCGAAAACGCGCGATCCTCGGTCATTGCCGTTTTCATGCAGCAAATTTATGGCGGCTGGGCCGGCAAGCTGGCCACTCTGCTGATTATCTGGACCGCCTTCGGATCGATCTTCTCTTTACTCCTGGGATATTCGCGTGTGCCTTACGCCGCCGCTCTGGACGGAAATTATTTCGAAGTTTTCGGCCGGCTTCATCCGCGACACAAATTCCCCAATGTTTCGCTGCTGGTGATGGGAGTGGTCGCGGCGGCGTTCTGCTTTTTGCAATTGGCCGACGTGATCGCGGCGCTCGTCGTGATCCGCATCCTGCTGCAATTTTTATTGCAGCAGGTGGGCCTGTTGATCTTGCGGGCCCGGCAACCAGACATGCCGCGGCCCTTCCGCATGTGGCTCTATCCGTTGCCGGCGCTCTGCGCTATCGCGGGATTTGTCTACATTCTGATTTCGCGGCCGAATTTCCTGCGCGAAATTCGTTACGCCATCGTGCTGCTTATTGCGGGTCTCGTGCTCTATTTCTTCCGTGCCTTCCGGCGCGGCGAATGGCCCTGGCACGGCGCGCCGGACACCGGCGCCGCAACGCTAGCCTCGGCCAAGCCCGAATGACGCGCGCTTGTCCTCTTGGTGCGCCCGCGATGCTTGACCCGCACGGATCGCTGGCATATAAACGGCTTAGGGAGCTGCTCCTGGAGGAAATTTATGCGAAGCACTCTTTTCTGTGCCCTGGCGCTTGCCTCTGCGTTCGTATTCGCCGCGCCGGTGGTGGCGCACCACGGATTCAGCGTGGAATTTGACGAGACCAAACCTGTGACGCTCACCGGAGTGGTCACCAAAATGGAGTTCATGAATCCGCACATCTACTTCTACCTGGACGTCAAAGACGCGAACGGCAAAGTGGTGAACTGGGCCTTTGAGGGAAGCCCCCCCAATATTCTTTCCCGGCAGGGATGGCGAAAAGATACCGTCAAACCCGGCGACATGCTCACGGCCAAGGGTTTTCGTGCCCGAGATGGCGCCCATCTAGTTGCTTGCACGACGATTACGTTTCAGGATGGCCACCAACTCACGGTCGGCCCTGGAAACATCAAAGCCTACGATAAGAACTGAGCCTGGACCGCGAAAATGAGTCACCCTTCTCGCTCAGCGTTCATCGGGGTCATTGTTGCCCTCCTCGCCCTGCCGTTTTTTACTGCATGTTCCGGACGCCCCGCGGGCGGTGCCCAAGCGTCGGGTCCGCCGGATCTGAATGGAGTTTGGTCGGCGCCTTTTACGCCGGACATTTCCAAACCGCTCGGTCATCAGCCTCCGTTTACCCCTTACGCCGCCGACCTCTTCAAAAAAGAAGACGAAATCGATGATCCGTTGACGCAGTGCTTGCCCATCGGCCCGGCGAGAGGAATTCAAGCGGGCCTCATGCCCTTCCAGATCGTTCAGACGCCTGCGGTGACGGCCATCTTGTTTGAGAATCAGCGCACTTTCCGAATTATCAACACCGATGGACGCAGCCATCCGAGCGATGTGGACCCGACGTGGTTTGGCGATTCGATCGGCCACTGGGAAGGAGACACTTTAGTGGTCGATACGGTCGGTCTCAACGATCGGACCTGGCTCGATACCGCCGGCCATCAGCACAGCGACCAACTGCATCTGGTCGAGCGTTTTCAAAAGGTCGACGCGGACAATATCAAGTGGACCGTCCGTTTCGAGGACCCC
>Ga0209577_10000776_pt1 | contig 31920 bp, 37 predicted proteins | sample GraSoiAngelo_109_FD_185874 | JGI IMG/M metagenome (GOLD analysis project Ga0209577, IMG submission 185874) | Grasslands soil microbial communities from the Angelo Coastal Reserve, California, USA - 14_0903_12_20cm (SPAdes) (version 2) | ecosystem: Environmental > Terrestrial > Soil > Grasslands...
TCGGGTGTTAGACCGGACTTCACCTTTTCGGACAGCGCATCAACCAGAACCATTCCGACAACCTCATCGGGATAAGTGCTGGCGTATAAGCGGGCAAAAATGCCACCAAAGGAATGCGCGGCGAAGACATAGGGTCCTAGGACATGCGCCGCGCCGAGTAACGCATGAAGCTCGGAAACGAGGTCGCGCGCGGTGCGCGGCATGGGGACGGCGGTGCTCCGGCTCAAATGATTCGCGTCAAGAAAAGTTCCCGGGCGATCATAGGCACAAATCCGAGTGAACCTGGCAACTTGCGGAAACACAGTGTTCTTTCCGGGCTCAAGCGGAGTGCTCCAGATTGCGGCATCGTTCCGGTACCCCGATTCGAGAATCACAGTCGGGCTGCCCGAGCCGCGGCACTCGAGGTACATCTTGCGGCCATCTCCGATCGCCACCAGACCAGCAAAATCCCCAGTCGTGGGCACTGGCGCGCTGCTCTGTGGTGCAACTTGTGGCGCTGACTGACGCTTGAAAGTGCCTTGACCGCGCACATTGAGATTTTCCACGAGCACCTGTGCGGCTTTGCCATCTGGGCCGATGGTAAAGGTAATGCCGCTTCTGCCGACAGCGTTTTCGCCCTCCGTCTCATAAGTGAACATATCCCGGTCATAGTGCTTCATCGGGAACGTCTGGTTTTTCGGACCCTCCACGATTGCTAATCCGCCATCCTTTTCAACGATGGAAATGTCGCCAAAGTAATCGTTCGTATATTTCCCAGCGTAGGCGTTGTTTTTTAGCGCGGGTGTCGCCGATGCCGGTGGTTTGGAATAATCGAACCCAAGCACCGTCCCAATCGCTGCCGGGTTGGAATACACCTGTTTAAACAGCGGAAACCAATCTTGAGTGGGTTTGCCATACAGTGCGATATCCACAAAGGTCGTTCCGAGTGCTTCCGCTATGCCGAGGGGATACGCATTCGTCAGCACCACGATGCCCAGTTGCTCGCCTGGCACCAGATTCGCATAAGTGGCCGTGCCGAGGCCAAACGCGCCGGAGTGATTTAAGCGCAATCGACCTTCCTGATCGTAGCCAACGTTCCATCCCAAACCGTAGAAAGTCGGTAGTTGGGTGAAGGGATTAAAGCCGGTGAGCATCTGCGGGTGATGCGTTTCGGCCAGCGCCTTTTCATCGACGATTTGTTTGCCTTCAAATTTGCCGTTCGCGAGTTGCAACCGCAGCCACTTCGTCAGGTCGTTTACAGAAGAACTCACCCCACCGGTGGGCGATTGCGCATCTGGATCGCGTTTGAACTTTTGCACCCATTTGCCAGCGACCAGCACATGTCCCAACGCTTTGTTCCTGCGCGCCATGAAATCCGAATAACGCGAGCTGGTCGAGCTCATGCCCAGCGGGCGGTACAATTTTTGTTCGGAGGCGTTTTCCCATTCGACGTTGTACGCTTTTGCTGCAGCAATGGCCCCCTCGGTCATGCCAAAATTCGTGTACGCATAATGTGAACGAAAACTGCTGCTCGGCTGTTGATAGCGCAGGCGATGCAAAATTTCCGCGCGTGTGAAACCGAGATCTTCCAGCAAATCGCCCGCGTGTTCGGGCAAGCCGCTGCGATGTGCGTACATGTCCCGGATCGTGATTTCGCGCGTGACCCACGGATCAAACATCGCAAATGTGGGATCGAGGACGCTCAGTTTTGAGTCCCAGGTGATTTTTCCTTCACCGACCAGCTCTGCAACCACCGTCGAGCCAATTGGCTTGGACAGCGACGCGAGTTGAAACACAGTGTCCGCATCCACCGAACTTTTCCCGCTGGTATCGCGAACCCCAAATCCTTTCGTGTACACCGACTTGTCTTGAAAAACGACCGCGATCGCCAGTCCCGGCAGCGCATTTTCCTGTATTTGCTTTTGTGCGAGTTTTTCGAGTTCTTGAATGGCTCGAGTCACTTGCTCAGAAGTAACGTGAGGCTTTTCCTCCGCTTTCGCACAAAAGGGTACAAGCAGGACCAGCAATAATGTTGAGACCAGAACGACCGACCGAGTGATGTGCATATTATCTTTATGGGTCGCGCGAGACGAAGCTCCAATATGCAACATCCAAGCTCCAGAGAAACCTTGACCCCTCAAGTTCCAATCAAACCGCTGCGCGTTCTGGCATCTGGTGACTGGAACTTATTTGGAGCTTGGGATTTGGGGCTTCGGGTTCATAACCCGATCGGATGCCTGGTATCAAACCCGCGAGGCGGTCGATAAACAGTTTGCCAGCGCGGCGCCCATCTGCCGGTGTAACGATCGAACGGTGTTGTGTCGAGTCGCAGTCCGGCTATGACAGCGAACGTGTGACCTTCGCGCGCGTAAATGGTGATCCATCTTCCCGGGCCGCGTTCGCCATAGCTGCGGAACTCGGTCGAGCTGATCGGCGAAGCGAGCATCCCAGCCGCACCGAGAACATACGAGATCGTGCCGGAACAATCGTAAGCGTGATCATCAAAAGATTTGTGGCCGCCACCGTAACGATACGGTTTTGAACGAAGTTGATTGGCCGCCCAGATTGCGCGTTTCACAGCGATCGGCGCGTTCTTGGGCGCAGCCGCACGGCCGAATCGAAGCCGCGCTGTTTTTCCGGACACAACAGGTCCGGAATCCGGAAAGAGAGCCGCCGACACCGATTGAATGATGAGCACTGCGACTGCGAAACTGAGCAGGACCTGACGGCCAACCGGATTTATAAACTCCTCCGGAGCCGTCTTGTATAGGAGGGAAGCGGCAGTTGAAAAGAAAAATTTTCAGAAATTTTCGTGCGCCTTAGCGGCTTCGTTTGGTAAGTGCGCTGAGACAGCGCACGCTACAGCCGCTTCAGTCTTGAACTTGCTGCAGTGTCCCTGTCCCCAGCGGACTTGCGGATTTGTGATAAACTCGCGGTATGAAGCGCGTGCTTGGTTCGGCTGTCGCGCTTCTCGGTACGGTGCTGCTGGCAGTCGCTGCGGATGAATCGCAACAGAGTAAATCTGACGAGCCCGGCGAGTTCGATATCGAGCCGCCAATATTGAAACAGAACCTCTCGAACGAACCATCCAAGGCGAGTCCCGAGGCGGAAGTCGCGCGATTGGAAAAACAATTTCAACTTGCAAAACAAATCGCCGCACCCGCGGCGCGCCTTTACAAAATCGGCGTCCTTTCGAAAGGGGAAATGGAGCAGCGGCTGCTAAAGGTCATCCAATGCGAATGCAATCTGGCAATCGCCCGGCTCGCGTTTTGTGAGGAGCAAATTGCCGCGCTGCAATCACTCGTCGCATCTGGTGAAAACGCGAAGGACGAACTCGCACAGGCCAGAGCGGACCTGACGCAATTAACCGAAGCCGCGGAAATCGCCAGCGCAAAACGCGAGCGCGCGGAACTCGAAGCCGCAGAATTGAATTTACGTCGTCAGCAAAAGCTTCTTAAACTCGGTGTCGCACGCGAATCGGACGTCACGCGAGCCGAGGAAAAGCTTGCCGAGCTCAGGTCACAAAAAAATTAATCCCGATCCTGGATCGACGATTTATGTTCTGACCTCGGTTACGTAACAGCAGGGATCCAGGCGTATTGCTGGAAGGTCGTGAGCGACTCAATTGGGCCGTACTTAGTGTAAAGTTTTTCCCATGCATCGGGAGTGCGTTCGCTGGTACCGATCAATGTTAGCAGCGCTGCCTTGGAGTCTTGCCCGAAGATCCCGTCCAAATCCTCCGGATTGGTCAGCGCGCCGCCTTCGAAGAGATATTTTTGCCACTGTAATCCTTCGTCGAGATCCAGTGAATTTTTGAAAAGCCGGTTTAACGGAATCTCAATGTGTGGCAGGTCCTGCCAGCCGCTCCAGTTACCGCCCCAATCGAGATTATATTTCGCTGCGCCCTTGCCGATCTTTTGTTCCTGCGGGCCGGACTCCAATTCCTTCCCATCCGGTTTGAAGAGCACGATGTCGACGGCAGTCGCAGGCAGATAATTGTGGCGCGATTTCTTTTTGTAACCATCCAGACCCGTAACCTTCTTGTTTTTGTCGACTATTACCCAGCTACCATCCTTGAAGGCGCGCCCCTTCTGAAAAATTGTGAACTGTTCGCCTGGCGTGCGATGGATTCCTTCCAAAGCAGTGCCGGTTTTCCAACCAGTTGGCAGATTGTTTTTGACCTCCGCCAGAATGCCATCAAGCCGCGCGTGCAAAATCGGGTGAAGAAAGAGCGGGTCGGATTTGTGATTCGCCACTGGAATGGAGAGGTTTTGGAATCGATAGAAGAGTAACGACCCTCAATTCACCGGACAAGAGAAAACGCGCTCTGCGTTTTTTCAATATCCTGCCGCCATTCCATCCTTGCGTGATTCGCTGGCGCCGACATAGACGCGTTGACCGTTGTGCATTTCCATTTTGATCGCTTGATAACCGCCGTAGCCGCCTACATCAAAACGCACGTCGTGACCTTTTTTGCGCAGTTCGCGCACCGTCTCATACGGAATACCGCTCTCCACTTCAACGTATCCACCTGATGCGCTCATCTTTTCGCCGGTCGGCTCGTTGTCCCCTTCGTGCTGCCAGCGCGAAGCGTCGCCGGCTTCCTGCACGTTCAAACCAAAATCGATCTGGTTCGTGAGCACTTGAACATGCCCCTGTGGTTGCATGCCGCCGCCCATCACACCGAATGCTTCCCACGGCTTGCCATCTTTCATCACGAATCCAGGAATAATGGTGTGAAAAGGACGTTTGCCCGGCGCGTAAACGTTCGCGTGAGCCGGATCCATCGAAAAAAGTTCGCCGCGATCCTGAAACATGAAGCCGAGGCCGGGCACCACGATTCCGCTGCCCATCCCGCGATAATTGCTTTGAATCAGCGACACCATGTTGCCCTCGTCATCAGCCGTGCACAGGTAAATCGTGTCCCCTTGATTGAGCGCCGGATTGCCAGCTTGGACCTGTTTGGCTGCGCGATTCGGGTCAATCAATTTGCGACGCTCTGCTGCATATTTTTTCGACAGTAAACCGGCGAGTGGAATTTTCGCGAAATCCGGATCTGCATAAAACTTCGCCCGATCGGCCCAGGCGATTTTCTTCGCTTCAACCATGGTGTGCAGCGTCTCAGGTGAATTGCGTCCCAGCGCTCGCAGATCGAATCCTTCAAGGATGTTCAAAATCTGCAGCGCGGCAATCCCCTGACCATTTGGCGGAAGCTCAAAAACATCGTAGCCGCGATAATTCACCGAGACCGGCTCAACCCAGGTCGATGTATGGTTCTCGAAATCGGCTTTTCGCAGGAAGCCGCCGTTGGCGCGCATGAATGCGTCGATCTTGTCGGCGATTTCTCCTTTGTAGAAAGCGTCGCGACCTTTTTCACCGATCAATCGTAAAGTTTTCGCGAGGTCTGGATTTTTGAAAATGTCGCCCTTTGCCGGAGTGCGGCCCTTGCCATCAAGCGTGTAAGTTTCGAGAAACGCGCCGGGCAATCCTTTGTAAAGCCGCGGCCCGAACGCCCAATAATACGCGATCAATTCCGTGACCGGAAAACCCTCTTCGGCATATCGAATTACAGGCGCAAGGTCATCGCTCAATTTCAGTTTGCCGAATTTTTTGTGCAGCTCCGCCCACGCGTCCACTGTTCCGGGCACGCTGATTGGCAACATGCCGATAGGCGGAATTGTTTCGCGATTCAATTTTGTCAGCTCGGCTTTCATCTGATCGTAACTAAGTCCGAGCGGCGAACGACCACTTCCATTGATTCCGTACAGTTTATTTTCCTTCGCGCTGTAAACGATTGCGAAGAGATCGCCGCCGATTCCGTTTGAGACGGGTTCCATCAAACCGAGCGTTGCGTTTGCGGCGATCGCTGCATCAACCGCGCTGCCGCCGCGTTTCAAAATGTCGACGCCGACCTGTGTCGCGGCCGGCACGCTGGTGCAAACGATCCCATGTCGCGCCAGCACTTCCGATCGCGTCGCGAAACTTTTCCCCGTGACGCGATCGATTTGCGCATTCGCAGGAAAAGCGACAATCAACAGAGCGAGCAGTGCAAAATTCAGTGGGTGATTCGAGCGCACCTTGTGCAACTTTAACGCTTTACCTTTAAAGAGCGCACTTGAATTTTAGCTCGGGACTGTATTTGATTGCGGCCGTTAATGAAAATTTCTTCTGATGATCAAAGAGCGATCGGCCTGATCTTACTCTGCCTTGGATTTCTTTTTTTCCTGATCGGCCTTGCTGCGCGGCTAAAAGAAAATTTTCATTCCCGCGTCGAAATCTCAAGCACAGGCTTCACTGCCGCCGCGATTGCGGCAGCGCTCGGCATCATCGTCCTTTTGTTTTCCTTGAAAAAGAAACAAGGCTGAGCGTGACGCCGAGTCAGGCTGGAAGCCCGGACAGCCGTTTCTCCCAAGCTTATCCATTGCATAACTGAACTGCATTTCTAAATTACTGCGGCTTAGAAGCTCGCAATGGAAAAATCGGAGTCAGTTGAAAATTTAATTCAGTTCGTGGTCGACTCGGTGCGACAGGCGCACGCTGATGATGCACCGTTCCATCATTTGCGATTTGATCGCATTTTTCCCAACGAGTTTTACGCGGAGATGCTCGAAGCGATGCCGGTAAATGAGGATTACCGGGCCATGTCTGGCAAAAGTAAAATAGGCAGCAGCAGGGCCGACGGAAAACCGACTCGGACCAAGATCGATCTTTTTCCCGAATACATTCGCCATTTGCCTCCGAAGAAACGTGAAGTCTGGGATCTCGCCGGCCGCGTTCTCCGTTCCAAAGAACTGAATGCGGCTTTCGTTCAACGGCTGGCACCCGGGTTAAAAGGCCGGTTCGGAGAAAACTTCGCAAACGTGAACATGTATCCCGTGGCGATTCTGACTCGCGATATTCCGGGCTACCGCATTTTCAAGCACACCGACAGCCTTTGGAAAGGAATCACCGTCCAGTTTTATCTGCCGCCGGACAATTCCACGCCGCATATCGGGACGATCTTTCACGAGGTGCTCCCAAATGGACGAAAACCGAAGAAGGCGCAGATGCCGTTTTCGCCAAATACCGGCTACGCGTTTGCCGTAGCCGATAACACCTGGCATTCGGCCGACCCAGTTGGGGCGGAGGTGAAAACGCGCGACAGCATTCTGCTCACTTATTTCGTCGATGCCGGGCCCTGGCGATTTTTCCGCAATCGCGGCCGGCGAGTGGCAAATTTTGCGCTCAACGAGTTGCGCAATTTAAGCGGGGCACGACACGCGTCTGGCGTCAGCTAAGCAATGCCGTCGAGATTGATGCAACTATCAGCGGCGTACTCGGCTTCATCTTGTATCGCCGAAAAATTGAAGCACGGCGGCGGAGAACTCCGTCGGACATTCCAGTTGCGGCATGTGACCGCAATTATCAATGATCTGGAGCTGGGAGTTCGCAATCTCTTGATGAAATCGCTCGCCAAAGCTGAGCGGTATGAGTTTATCGTCGCGGCCCCAAATGACGAGCGTCGGCCGATTGATCATGCGGAGCCTGTTATCGAGCACGTCGTCTCCGCGCACCATCGACTCGAGGAACTGACCAACGGTGTAGTTGTCTCCGGCGGTCATTCGCTGCTTAAAGATAGCGTCAATATCTCGGTAGAAGCGCGCATCGCGAAATGTTAGCGCCCCAAGATATCGAATGTCTTCGCGGCTCGCCAAACGAAGCGCACTCATTGCGCGCGGATCCATGGTTTTCACCAACGCTGCGTAGCCCGCCGCGTCGGAGAGGACAAGACGTTCGATTCGTTCTGGATGCTCCAATGCGTAAGCTGCCGCAACCCAGCTCCCGAGCGAATTGCCAATTAGTGAGGCGCGCTCAATTTTCAGTTCCGACATAAAGCCATGGAGAAAATCCACGAACGTGCTGATACGATAGTTAAGGAGCGGTTTATCGGAACGGCCGAAGCCGATCTGATCGAGCGCGATGACACGGAATCGTGCGGCTAGACGCGGGATTACCGGATCCCATATCGTCGTATCGTCTGCCAAACCATGAATCAAAATCAGTGGCACTCCGCGGCCTGCCTCGACGTAATGAATCCTTGCGCCGTACACCGTGACGAACTTATCAGCTTTCGATATCGCTTCTTTTCCTTGCAGCGACGGGCATACCACAGTCGCGAACAGACCGATCGAGAAAGCAAAACGTAGCGTCAACATTCGGTCAACGAGGCAGTCCTCGCTCCATGTTCGCCAGCGCATACGCAAGGACTGCCACCACAGCGGAGTTTTCTGCCAATTCTTTCGGCACGATCTTGTCCAGCGTGTCGGCGGCAGTGTGGTGATAATTAAAGTAGAAACGGTTGTCTTGAATCGGACTAAAAGCCGGCACGCCGGCTTTCTCGAGCGGCTCGATGTCAGCGCCACAGTGCTCGACGAGATTCAGACTGCCGGCGCCTGATTCCTGCAAAAGTGCCGCCACGGGCGCGAACATCTTTTTTACTTCCGAGTTTCCCTTGATGTTAATACCAATCGGGTGCCCGGCGCCGCCGTCAGTTTCCATCGCTGCGAAATGATTTGAAAATTCTTTCTCGTGATTCTTTGCGTACTGCTTTGAGCCCGCCTCGCCATTCTCTTCATTCATCCATGCGATCACGCGAATCGTGCGCTTCGGCTTCAGATGAAGTTTTTGGATCAGATTTGCCACCTCCATCGAGACTGCGACGCCTGCGCCATCGTCGATCGCGCCTGTGCCGAGATCCCATGAATCCAAGTGACCCGAAACGATGATCACCTGTTCGGGATATTCGCTGCCCTTGATGTCAGCGATGACATTGTAGCTCTCCGCGTCCGGCAGTTGTTGTGGCGTGAGAATCAATTTCATTTTCACTGGTCCTTGTCGCGCGAGATCGGCAACCAAATCGGCATCCTCGGCAGTAACCGCGCCGGCTGGAATTTTCGGCGCATCGTTCGCGTACTTAGTCTGTCCCGTGTGCGGGAGCCGATACTCAGCGCCACCCACTGAACGAATCAAACACGCGACAGCGCCGTTTCGCGCGGCCGCGCTCGGGCCATCGCTACGATAAACAACCGCTTGTCCGTAAGCGTCGCCGCCTCGGCCTTCTGCGGCCATTTGTTTGTCGAACGGATAATTGAAGAGCACGATTTTGCCCGCGACCCTATCGCGAGGCAGCGACTTTAGTTCGTCAAAATTACGGACCGCGATTACCTCGGCTGTAATTCCGTTTGCTGGCGTCGCGACGCTTGGACCGAGCGCGCACAAGACAATTTTTTGTGTCGTTTCCGGCGCCTGTCCCGGAAATTGAACGAGTGCGGCCGTTTCTTCGCCCCGCACCCAGTGCGGCACGATCACTTTCTCCAACAGCACTTCGCACCCAATCGCCTTCAACTCGTTCGCGACGTACTCAACCGCTTTGGCCGCTTGCGCTGAGCCGCTCAAGCGCGGCCCAATGTTGTTCGCCAGATGTCCGACTTGCCGGTAAGCGTAATCACTACTCAACGCGGCTTGTTGCAATCGCTTTAGTTCCGCGAGTGTCTGTGGCGAAAAGATAGTTGGTGTTGGGGACGGTGAAGCGCTCCGGTTCGATGCCGCAGCAGGCGTTTCCTGCCCGTCCACTCGCAACGCGCAAGCGACCAGCGAAATTAATAGAAGCAAGTTCGCGCAAAAAGAGTTTTTCAATTGGGGCATCGCGAACTCTGTCAGAAAAGCGTGTGATCATCAATCGCTGGAAAGGATTTGAGGCGCCGGACGGGTCGTTGTAGCGCGGGCGCTCCGCCTGCGACCGGCGACCAGTTATTCCCTCGGCAACCGAAGCGATTGCCCTACAAACGCGATCCCGTTGTGTGATTAGCTCGAACCAGCTATTTCTCTTTCTGGAACTCGATTTCCTCAGAAAGCAGATCAGGGTTACGCGCATTTTGCTTCAAGAACGCAACGATCGTCGCGGAGTCTTTAATGCCCGTCGGAACCACTTTGTCAGTGACGTTTCGCAAGCTCAGCGTCTTGCCGTCATCCGACAATTTCCAAAAGACGTAAGCGTACTTCCGGCTATTGGCATTGAGATCCTGGACGCTCACGAACGGCGTCTCTGCGACATCGGAATGATACGCACGGAACAAATCACCATCGTAATAAACGATGTAAACGCTCTCATCGAGTCGCCGTACCTTCATCTGTTCTTTGCCATCAGCAGAGGTCCAGTCGCCAACGAGTTGTTCCTGCACTTTGCGAGTAGGACTTGATGTGATTGGAACCTCATAATCGCAAGCCGTGAATGCGAAGATGCACAGGAGCACGATCGCGCCGAAGCACAGACGGCGATGACTCAAATCCGACGAAATCACGTTTGTCGGCTTTCGCCCGGAAACCGGCCTTCGTCAAAATCGATGAGGTCTGGAATGCACTGAATGTCATTGCGATCGGCGATTCCCATCTCTTTTTTTCGTTGTTCGAGCCGCGGCGTGACCGAATCGCGCCATCCAAGCTTCGATGCAAATCCGTTCCAGACAAAGAGGTCGCCGTCGTTCAAGCGCCTTCCTTTTTCGAAACACCATTCCAGAATTTCTTCGTCCGTCCCGCCTTGCGTCACTCGCTCAATCAGATCGCGATGATGCACGCGCAGAAAATTGCAGCACACATCATCCGCCGCTCTCAGCGCGCCGAAGTTTTCTCGATAATCTTCGTGGAGCTCGCCGCGCAGATGCAGCCGAATCTTGTCCAGCATGCGCGGGAAATACAACATGCCGCGCGTCATTTCTCTGGGACTCTTTGGATACGTCCTCATGCTAGAGTAATCGTCGTGTCGCCGTTCTCGCGCAACTGCTGCGGCTACTTCGCCTAATTCGCGCTGCTATTTGTCAGGGCAAGGATGTGCGCCCGTTTCGCGCCGTAATCGAGCGAATGGAATCGCCGGATTTCATCGAGGCGACGCATGCCATTGAGCGTGTCCAGATAATAGGTGTAGCTCGCGGCTAGCTGGCTTGTTTCAAGATAACGGCCCCGCAGGTTTGCATCGCCAAAGGCCTCGGGCGATTGCCGGGCGAAAAGATGAAACCGCAGCCAGCGCCTGTCAGCTCGTGAGACGCGCTGCGGTTTTCGGAAAAACGCCACGAACAAAAGCAGAACGAGATAAGTATCGACCTGCGCCTGCAGCTCGAGATTGCGCGCAAAATCTTCCGACGCGATCTCGCGGGTTCCCCGTTTGAACTGAAGCGCGGCATGCAGCGCGTGATTGAGTTCCTCCACAAACATGATCAGCGATCGGATGTTGCGATTGCCCAATCCCGCGCGTGGATCGTGTTGCTCCAACTGTTCGATCAGCCAGCGCGAATAATAAATGCCAACGTAAAGCTGGTCGCCCGCGCGACGCAGGAACGTACGCGCGAGCTCGCTTAATTCGCGCGCCGATTTTCCAGCGAGCACCGATAATTGCGCGCACCGCGTCCGATCAATCAGGCAATCCTCCAGATTGATCCCGACCTGCGCGTACGTTCGCTCGAATAATTTCTGAATTTGGCTGAAGAGCGTCTCGTTCACAGGCATCAAGGAGCGGCGGTCTCCAGTCCGCCGATGCTTCTTAGCGTCGGTCGCGCATCATCATCGAGATTGAGCAAACGGTCGGAGAGTTGATTCAATGCGAGCCGGACGTCACGAAATCGATCGGCCAATCCTTCGAAGACATCGTCGAGTTCGCAGCGGCGAGCCACGGCGTGTGAGGAAACCAGTTGAAAGTTCGTGCGACCGACCTGCTCGTAAAATTTAATGTCGGGTCCGCCGCGCAGACTGCCGTGCTGTCCCGCGACCGCGGGGTGAAAAATTCCGCTGATGAACAGCGAATAATTGCCGATGTACGCCCGAAGCAGGAACGCCTGCTCGGGAGTGGCGCGCGTGAGCGCGATCAGGATATCGGAGATGTATTGCTCAGCGAGATGATGGGTCTCGTCCGAAATCTGCAACCGGCTCGCGTGCGAAAAACTTTCGAGCAAGGACGCGACATAATCGCAAAGCTTTCGATCGCCGATTCCGCCCTGTTGCAGAACGTGGCGAGCGAGCACGTAGAAATAAAATTGGGATGAAATCCGCAGATGACCGCAATGATTCAGGATCGCATCAACCAAGCGCGGATGATCCAGAATGGAATCACGCGTTTCGACATCGCTCAAAAGATCGACGAGCGAAACTTGATCAGTTTGGGAACGCGCCAGCGTTCGCACAATGAAGTCGAAATCGGCGGCGGTAAACCGTGCCCGACAATTCGCCCTGATCATCGGGACTTCATCATGCGCGATGGACGGGGATATGGCAAGTCAGATTGCTGACTGCCGCTATGTGCTGTCGGAACAGATATCTTTGTCTGGAGCTGCACGCGGGCTTCCAGCCTGCGCGGCTAAGAATGCGACCTCATGAGGTCGCCAAACGTTTGCCTTTAGCCGGGCCTCCCCGTCAACGTACGCACGATTAGGGTCGACTCTGACAACAAGCGGTTAGCGCGATGTACCAACATGGCTTTAGCTCAATCCAGAAAGACAAAATAAAATGAATACATCAAATAAAGTAATAGCATGGAATCCACTGAGAGAGATCGACGAAGCGCAAAATCGCTTAAGTCGCTTCTTCCTAGGCGGCTTTCCCAACAGAATGGGCAGCGGCGAGATCCACAGCCTGGCGGTCGCAGATTGGTCACCGGAGGTTGATATCAGTGAGGACGATCACGGGTATCTTCTCAAAGCTGACCTGCCTGAAATGAAGAAGGATGACGTTAAGGTAACAGTCGAAGACGGCGTTCTTAGCGTTTCCGGAGAACGCAAAACCGAGAAGGAAGATCAAAAAAAGAAATTCCATCGCATCGAGCGATGCTATGGCACTTTCCGACGCAGCTTCACTCTGCCTGAAGATGCCGACAGCACGAAAGTAACGGCGGAGTTCCGCGACGGAGTGCTGAAAGTGCACCTGCCGACGACACCGGTAGCAAGATCAAAAGCTACCCAAGTTAAAGTGCAGTAATGCGCTAACACTGACGGCGAGCGTGCGGAAAATCCCGTGCGTTTCGCCACAGTGTGGGGCAGCTAAGTTAGTCGGCTGCTCCTTTGAACCAAGGAAGAAGGACCTCATGATCTCGAAAATTATTAGCCGCGCAGCCTGTCTGGCGGAACTCGCTTCTAATCCCAAATCCTTCTCCAACTGTCCAGACTTGCACGGTGGTGTTCCGGGATTGGCCCGAAATAGAATCCGTCTGAAGCCGGCTGTTGGTAAAAACAGGTCGGCACGTCGGCATTGCACGAAGGTCGCTTTTAAATACGTCAAATAAAAATGACTATGACAATTCAAAAATGGGTGAAGGAAGAAAAGATGCGCTTAGGACGCTTTAAGATTTGCTGTGTTAATGCCCAAAAAAAAGAAGCAAAGTCTTTCCCACTTAGAATGCCGCGAAGCTGTTGGAGTGGACAGTATCGCACGTGGGATGACTCATTGCTCCAACACTGACGGTGAGCGAGTCTGAGCCCGTAAGTAGGTTCTCGCCAGACGGAATAAGGATAGCTCAAACGAGCTTTAAAACATATTCCATAACTCTTTTAGCTTCCAGTTACTGCCGGTTCCAGTGCGCGATGAGGAGGAACGATCAGTCTGTTGGATCCCCTTCGCGTCAAAGTGTCGAGCATTTCCGTGAGGCACGCGTCGTAAGAATCACACTTGGGGGATTCGCCATTTGGCTTGACCCATTCGGGATGTTGGATCCGCAGATCGTCGTGAATCTGTTGCTGGAGTTCCGTGTACGTGTGGATTGGATGAGACATGGCAATCGGTCTCGGTAAAAGATTTAAGATGGGCGCGGGAGGTATCCGACGAAGTGCTCGGCGCGAATGGCGTACGGGCATGGGTGCCATAAGCACTCGCCACGGCCAGGTGAGGGTACTCCAAAGGGCAGCGCGCATGTGCTTGCGTTGTGCACGACGCCAGGCCAACTGGCTTATTTTGTAGCGCTGGCGTTGCAGCAACAGGGCCAGCAGTCCGCTTTGTGTAAGGGTCAGCGTTAATTTTCTCATGACGTAATCTTTGTATTTTTCCTTGTCCGAAGGACCTCTGTAACTTACATCGTCGGTGAGCACGGTCTGGGCGTATTTTCCGAAAGACTCACCGTTTCTTGTCTTGCGAATCCCGGCTCGGCACGGTAGCCAACGACGTCCAGCATCCCAACTGGGTCGAGCGGAACGGCAATTGCCCCACTTGCGACTTATATGAGTCACGCCTCGCCGAACTGCTCGGCCTTCCTCACCGGACGAACAGCGCTATACTGAGCGACGCAGCTTCGGAAGCGATTCGCGAAATTGCGTCGGAGAGCGACCGACGATTCGCTTAAACTCGCGATTGAAGTTCGTCATGGATTGAAATCCGCATGCGAAGGCAGCTTCGCTGATTCGCGAGTTGGGATTGAGCAAAAGCGTCTTCGATTTCTCCACTCTAACTCTCGAGAGGTAGTCGATGAAATTCATCCCGGTTGCTTTCTTGAACATCTTGCAAAAGTAATGCCTGCTGATATTAGCCACTTGGGCGATCCGCCCGAGCGACAGCGGCTCCGCCTGATGGTCCTCGATAAATTGTCGCGCGCGCGTCATATTTGTGGACTCATCCTTTTCGCGCCGTACGACTAGTTGGTTCGACAAGATCGAAAGGTGTCGCGCAAAAAGACTCAGCAGCCGCAACATCGCGCGGTACCGGACAGGCGATAAAACGCACGACCGAAAATAGGCCCGCTCAAGTTGCTTCCAATCCGTCTTGTAGCCCCACGCGCGGAGCTGCCGCGTGATACTTGCGAAGTGTTTCTTTGTCGGATTCTTGAGCATTACTTCGCCCGTCTCGAGAAAACCGAGAATGTGGTCACCCACATACACTGGTACTGCGCTTTCTGAGAGTCCCGCAAACCAGGTGACGGTGCGCGTCGTCGAGGCCAGTTCTTGGGACGCATCAGTTTGGGCCCTTAGACATGCGGCGCGGGCTTGGTTGAAACGAGCCAGAATCGCGGCGAATGAATCGTCATCCGTTTTGCCATGGTGTGCAGGCGACCATGAATCGTGTGCTCGAATATTAAGCGGTAAACCCATCGCTTCGCTAAAAGCCCGTTCGTAATCTTTGAAAATCTGAGAACGCGACAGATGTCGCATCACTTCCTGATCAGAAGATCGGGCTGTCACGCCCCGTCCACGGGCGTTGCGGATCAGGCCGCTTCTTTTTGGGCGTGTCATTGGCGTCAATTATTTTTCGACACCCGGTTATCAACGGGGATTGCAGCTTTGGCATCCGGAGCGCTCTCTCTTTTAGTGACACTCTTGCTCTCTATTAAATTAGCCGCGGTCATAATCCAAGGCGCTCGTAATCTTAGTTACGTTGGCAGCCCTCGGCGCGCTGCATGCGATTAGGGCTTTGGTCGTGTCTTCCACAGTTAGGAGGTACTTGCGCACGATAGGATGAATTGCGTATGCGACTTCAGCATCTCGCATTATTTCGCGGAATTGGATTAGGTGCATGTGTCGTGAACCTCGTAGGAGAATGTCTTCAGCGTGCCTGGTGCCGGACCGGTTGTGGCGTCTTCCCTGCGATCATCACACAGCAATTGTTGAAGTTGCCCCGGATTTCCCCCTTCCTCTTCCCAACGTCGCTCTGCGGCAAAATCGCTTTCTTCCTTTTGTGAGGTTGCGAAAGTCAGGGCATCCATGATGGCAATCAATGAAGCGGCTCAGCGCCCGTTATCCCGGTGAAGTCGTGGCACGATGAATAACTCGCCAGAGGTCAGCTGCCGACGAACATCCGGCCCCCGCTTGCGCGCCGCAGCGCGAAACTTCCTGAAAAGCGCCGTACGCTGTTTTGAAGTTTTATGTTGCGTGTAGTAGCGCGCGCAGTTCTGAGTCAATGTTGGTTCCATGTTTAATTCTCCGTTTGTTTGCGCTGCCGGCGGATCGACGCGGGCGGCTGATGTTTGAGCAATTCGTATCGAGGCGCGTGATATAGGCATCCACCAACGGCACGAACGTTATCCCTGAGACCGCAATGTCGCCCGACAAGTTCTCGAGCAATTTTTTAAGCTCATTTTTATGAGCAGCGATAGCATTCATGATGCTGTTTGTGTGCAGAGAGAAGAGGCCGCACACCTGCGCGATCGATTGACGCTGCGACTATTAAGGAGTCAGCATACGGCTGCGACTGCCAATTAGCTAATGGGCTTTTCGTTGTTGCCCATGCAGTGGACAGGTTGAACGTTGGTTTACTATGAAACACAAGGGTAATAACCATTGCGATGGATGTGGGGGTTCAGTTCGAGCGTTAGCGGCTTCGGCCGGAATTCAGTTTGGCGATCTTCAGACTGAAGCATATCGCTTGCGCGAGAAGCTTGGACCAGATCACCAGAAAGCTTATTACGAAATCATTCGCCAACTCGCGCGTGGCGGAGCTGTGTCGGAGACAGAACAGCGTGTTCTACTCGAACTAGGGAAGCGCGGCTTCGGCGTCGGCTCGGACCGCGAGGCAGAAAAGTTCGTGGCTTACGTGCAAAGTTTGCACAAGCGCATGCTGGCGGATCGCAGCGCGAGCCCGGTCGCGCTGGCGATTGTCGGTGTGATTGCGAACTATGCTATTCCTTCCAACTTTGGTCGGCGCGGCCGCGTCTTGCTGAAAGCGTCCCAGCATCCGGTCCGCGACATCCTGATCGGTGTCGCCGGTGGCGCGCTTGGCGGTCTGCGGATGAGCGGCTGGAATCCCATTGGCGGCGTAGTCGGTGGGGTCGTCGGTGGTGCGATCGCCGCGGTGGAAGCGCTCTGCTAGCAAACCACAGATTAACGCAGACTTCGCAGATTTTTCGGCGGTTGTAGATCGCCGCCACAGTCCCACACACCGTCGTCGCAGCATCTCTTTGCGAACGTAAGCCTTTGGTTATTGCGAACCTTTTGTCTTTGAAATACGTCCCTCTTCGATTTTCCACATCGTGTGAGCGGACGTTCGGACGTACAGCGGCATCGAATGCAGCAAACTGAGATAGACATGAGTCTCCAGTGGCAGTGTGCTGACGAGCTGGTTCGCCCAAACAGCAACTGACGTCTCGCTCTTGTTCACGACGAGCCTGGTGCGTGAAAGTCCATCGACCCGCTCCGCCTTGTTGCCGTCGGCAGAAACCGTGACGCGGTAGTGAATTCCGAAAACGACATCATCCGGGTCTTTGCTCGTTGCGAGCGCATAAACCAGGTAGCCGCTCTTGGTCGGATCATGGAGCACAATGAACTTATGGCTTTTGTCGATGCGTGCACCGAGCGCTGCCTTGGCTGAATCGAGCGCACGCGCCTCGGTGCCTGACAGCGATTTTGGACTTTGGTTCTCGTGCTCGTACAACTGCCGGCCAAGAGATTCAACGGTCCGCAAGTCGAACTCGCGAATTGCGCTCGCGTGCGTGGACCCCGCCGCGAGAGCAGCAAGCGCTGCCACGACTATCGCTCGCGTAAGATTAAAGATTCCTCTAGACCTTCGCATAAAGGTACGGCTAGGCACGCGACTTCGCTCGGTCAGCCCGGACGGTTGCAACGTCACTCCTTGGGGCTTGTCGCCACGCGCGCAAGGGTCGCGATGATGCGAGCGCCGGCAACAAATGTGCCACGCAAGGTGCCGGAGACTTTCGATTCGCCACCGGAACGGCGGCGATGGTTTACCGGAATTTCAAGAATGCGCAGACCAGAGCGCGCGGCTTTCATCTGCATCTCCAAATTCCAGCCGTACGTTTCTTCTCGCATGTTGAGTTTGGCGAGCGCGTCGCGGCGGATGGCGCGAAAGGCACACATGTCGCTGTAACGAACGCCGTAAAGCAATCGCAGAATCAACCCGGCAATCCGCCCAGACAAAATTTGCTGGAAGTTCATGCTGCCGGGCTCGCGTTGCCCGCGCGTGCGCGAGCCGATCACGAAATCGTACGCGCCGCGCACGATCGGATTGACAAGCTCATTCATGAACGATGGGACATCGCTGCCGTCGCCATCCAGAAACACTACGATCTCGCATTCGGGCGAAACCGCGCTAACGCCCGCCGCGCATGCGCGCCCATAGCCGCGCGGCGCTGTCACCACATGCGCGCCAGCTTCGCGCGCCCGTTCGGCTGTGCGATCGCTGCTGCCGTTATCGACAACGATCACTTCATCGGGAACACCGGTCGCGAAACATTCGCACACCACGCCCGTGATCGGTTCTTCCTCGTTGAGTGCCGGAATAACAACGGAGATCTTGCTCATCGCAAAACCAGCCAGCCGGAAGTAAAGTAAATCACCAGGGCAATCAAATCAGCCAGGGCAAGGGTAACCGGTCCGGCGGCAATTTTCGGGTCGAGCTTGAATCGGTGAAGAAACGATGGCACACCCACACCGAGCGCACACGCCGTGAGGAGGGACAATGTGATGCTGCCGCCGATTACAAACGCGGCGCGCAAATCACTGCGCCATGTCAACACGATGGCGCTGACGACTATTCCGCATGCTACACCCAACAGTAAAGCCGTTGCGACTTCCCGCTGAAAGGCAGTTGCCAGCCAGCGCGTCGTAACGGAGACCGAACGCAACGCGTGGATCGTCACGCTCATCGATTGCATGCTCACGCTTTCGTTTAGCGCCAGCACCATCGTAAGGAAAAACGCCAGCACTAAACTGCGCGAGAGCGTCGGTTCAAAAAAGCCGGCTAGAATGGCCGAGAGTGTGCCGCCTGTCACCGTCACCAGCAGCCATGGAAAACGAACCCGAAAAATGCGCCACGGCGATGCACCGCGGATTTGTTCCAGATGAAAACCAAGCGCCTCGAAAAACTCCGGTCCGACGACTCCACTCCCGCTGCCCCGGGACCGATCTTCGCTTTCCCCGGCCTCCAGAATTTCTTCAGCGAAAAGGTTCGCGTCGATGACGCCCACGACGTGCCGTTCTTCGTCAACCACTGGGAACGCGAGAAACTTGTAGAGCACAAAAAATTCGCACGCATCGAGAATAGTCGCATTCGCAGGAACAGCCACGACGCGTGGGGCCATGATCTCGCCCAGCGGCATTTCCAGTGACGCGGTCAGCAAACGGCGTGTAGGCACAACGCCCACAAGGCGCTTTTGTTCATCCACTGCATAAAAGTAAATCACGCGCTCGCCCACGCCTTCGCGCCGGATCCTTTCCAGCGCATCGCCCACGGTCATGCTGGCGCCAAGCAACGGAAAATCTTTCCGCGCGTGATCTGCAACACGGGCATTAAGATCAGGGATGCCCGTAGTAATGTTCATCTCGCTACCCGATGAACAATTCGCTTGTTCCTTAAAATTTCCCTCGCCTCGCTGAAGTAATCGCGAATTCCTCCCTGGGTGCGGATCCAATCGATGTAGCGCGCGATGCCTTCGCTTAGGTCGACGTTCGGTCGGTAACCGGCGGTTCGGGCGACTGTGGTGTCGCTGGTAAGATGGCGCATCTCGCCGGGACGAAACTCGCCGTTGATCTCGGGAGCGATTTTGATCTTCAGGATAGAGGAAAGTTGTTCGGCAATTTCGCGGATCGGTATGCCAATTCCGCTGCCGATATTCACGGCTAATCCATCGAGTTTATCTGTTTCGGCAGCGAGTAAATTTGCGCGCGCGATGTCCTCGACGAACGAAAAGTCGCGCGTTTGCTCGCCGTCTTCATAAAGCACCGGCGGCAACTTGTTCAGCAACCGAGTGCAAAAAATCGCGATCACGCCGGTGTATGGATTGAAAATAGATTGCCGCGGTCCGTAGGTGCACGCGTAGCGCAGCGCAACCGTGGGGATGCCGACCTGTTTTCCCCAGAGCAGCACGAGGCGCTCCTGATCGACTTTCGTCAAGCCATAAACAGTTTCGCCGCCAATCGGCGCGTTCTCGGGAGTCGGAACACTTTTAGTAATCGCGCCGCAAAACGGGCAATGCACTTGCCAATCACCGCGCCGCAATTGTTCGATCGGACGCACGCTTGGAAACACCAAATCATGTTTCGGGCAATCGCCGGCGCCTTCGCTGTAAACGGCTTGCGAGCTTGCAACAATGATTTTTTCAATTGAGAGATTTTTCTCGCGAATGACCTCGAGCATCTGTGCTGTGCCTAGCGAATTGACGTGAACGAATTTTGTGATCTCCGGCATGTAACCGCCGTACGCGGCTTGGTGAAATATCATGTCGACGTTGTCGAGCGCAGCCGTGATTATGCCGTGATCGCGCAAATCGCCTTCCATGAACTCCGCGTTTTCATTGATCCACGCTGGCCTTCCGCGGCGATGCGTTTGCAGTTCAAGATTATCGAGCGCACGTACTCGCCAGCCTTCGTGCACAAGAAGATCGACGACGTGCGAGCCGATCAGGCCTGCGCCACCAGTGACTAGGGCGCGTTTTGCCATGCATTGTTTTAACGGCAGTCTCGAACGGCCGCAAATTCAGTACGACATCCAGACACCGCTACAGTTTTCTTTGTGCCGTCAGCTTCCGCAAAAATTCTCGGGTCTTCGGCGCGATATGCGCCGGCGCATCTCTGCCCAGCAGTTCTCCGCGCAAGCGGCGTAAACTTGCCTCATCATCAACATCATATCCCCCCGGCAACAGTTTGACTTCGAGGCCCAGTTCGCGCGCACGTTGTTTGGTCTGAGCAAGCACCCGTTCGGTGCTCCAATCAATCCGCTCAAAGATTTCCTGATGCGGCTTCTTAATCCCAATCAGGTAATAGCCGCCATCATCGCACGGACCTAAAACGATGCGATCTCCGGGGCGCCGTAGAAGGTTAATGGCTTGCGCGAAATTCTCGGCTGGGACAGTCGGGCTGTCGGAATCAATCAGACAGACCGATTCAAAGCCACACCTGAAGAGGTCCACCGTGGCGAAGTAAAGGCGTTCGCCAAAGTTTTCTCCGCGTTGTGGCAGCAAAGCGAAGTCTGGTGATAAGATTTCGTTATAATCCAACTCAGCACCGATCGGCGTGTAAACGGCAATTCCGAGTGCGCTTGTGGTCGCTTCGCCATGCAAAGGGTGTAGCTGACGGCTACAAACATTCGAAATCGAAGCCGCTGTATCGGCCAAGAAACATTTATTTAATTTCGCCGCTTCATTCGCTGTCAGCGGCGGGACAAGACGTGTCTTCACCTGTCCTGGCTGTGGCGCTTTGGTCATTACAGCTAAAGCGGAAAGCCCACGTGTGTTTGGGCTCGAAAATTTTGGATCGAGAACGGAGAACCGATTTATTCTTTGGTTCAAAAGGTTTTTCACAGCCCACCATGATTATTTAGGTTTCCATTTCGAGAATTTCATCTTCTTCTTCACGTGAATAACCAGCTGGCTTATTCTCGCAAATGCTGGAGACCAGACAGCTGTTGATAACATCTCCGGATCGCACCGACAAATGCGCGTTTTCAAAAAGGCAGAGTAGTTATTAGATGTTATTCAAACTTATTGGCCAATTGCTCAGACATACTTTAACAAGGCAGAGTGCGAATGACTAAGCTTTTGGAGTGTACACGCGTCTTGACGTGTCTTTTCCTCTTGCTGACTTCAGTAGTCTGCCTCGCTGATGATACGGCGCTATGGAAAATTCAGAAAACGCTCGCCGGGGAAAAATATGTCGATTTGACCCATGAATTCGCGCCGGGAATTCCGCGTTGGCACGGTTTCCCCCGATGAAACGCGAAAGACGATCTACTGGTATGACAAGCGTCCCGACACAATGGGCACGGGATTTTTCTCGGAGCTGTTCACGCATGTCGGTCAATGGGGAACACACGTTGATCCGCCGGCGCGCTTCGTAAAAGGACTGCGGACTGTTGATCAGATCGATCCAAAAGAAATGATCCTGCCGCTCGGCGTAATCGATGTACACGGTGAGGCAGCCGCCAATCCTGATTACACGTTGCGGCTCGAGCGCGTGAAAAAGTGGGAAAAGATCACGGCCAGATCCCAGTTGGAGCATTTGTAGCGATGCGGACGGATTGGTCGAAACGCTGGCCCGATGGCATCAAAATGGAAAACAAGGATGCGAACGGGGTGGCGCATTATCCAGGATGGAGTCTCCCCGCATTGAAATACCTTTAACGAGGAGCGCAAAATCACTGCTTCAGGCCACGAAACGACCGACACCGATCCGGGCATCGCCACGAGTAAAGACGATCACTCGCTGGAACATATATCTTGAGCACGAATCATTATCAGATCGAGTTGCTGAGGAATTTGGATCAGATTCCTGAGGCCGGCGCTATCGTAATAGTCAGTTTCCCAAAGCCAAAGAATGGCTCGGGCTTTCCGGCGCGAGTATTTGCAATTGTGCCGTGAGTCGGTTCGGGTGAGTTGACCGAAAGTCGCGGCAGGAACGAAGATAGACGCTGAGTCATGCACATCACCGACATTATGCGGGCGAATTCGCCGACGTTCTCGTTCGAGTTCTTCCCTCCAAAAACGCCGGAAGCGGCAGAGACCCTTTACCAGACGATTCGCGACCTCGAGTCGTACATGCCGCATTTCGTCAGTGTGACTTATGGTGCCGGCGGATCAACGCGTGATTTAACGCACGGCCTTGTCGAGCGCATTCAACACACGACAAAGCTGGACCCGATCCCGCACCTGACCTGTGTCTGTCACAACGAAGAGGAGATTCAAGCGATTCTTCTCCGATATGCGAAGTCGGCCATTGGAAACATTCTCGCGCTTGGCGGCGACAGGCCGGCCGGGATTGCTTACGATAAATCGCGCGAGTCGTTTCAACACGCGATCGATTTAGTCAAATTCATTCGCAGATTCAACGAATCCCGAGCGCATCCAGAGCGTCGCGGTTTCGGAATTGGGGTGGCCGGTTTCCCCGAAGGGCATCCCGCCACGCCCAATCGATTGGTCGAAATGGATTATTTCAAAGCGAAAGTGGATGCTGGCGCCGACTACGTAGTAACACAGCTATTTTTTGATAATCGCGACTTCCTCGATTTCCGCGAGCGCTGTACACTCAGCCAGATTCACGTCCCGATTATTGCTGGAATCATGCCGATTACCTCGATTACCGGATGCAAGCGCATGGCCGAGCTGGCGGGCGGCACGCGCTTCCCTGCTACGCTTCTCCGCGCTTTGCAGCATTGTCAAAACAATCCCGAGATGGTCAGGCGCGTCGGCATTCAGTACGCGTTGGAACAATCCCACGATCTTCTGGATAACGACGTTGCGGGTATTCACTTTTATACACTTAACCGCTCGGACGCTACCCGGATAATTTTTGACAGCCTCGGTATTCCGCGTCATCCGAACACACCGGTTTCGACCGTCTAATTCAGCAATCCAATCCTGGAGATTCAGATGCGTGCACCATTGCTCATTTTTGCCGTGACGAAATTTGCGCGAAGGCGATGACGCGCGCAAAATTTTGAAATGCCAAAGGTTCCCCGCTCACTTTACTGGCAGGCTGCAGCGCTGCTGCTGGTAATTGCTTTGGTCTGGGCGCTTTCGCGCTTTTTCCCAGTAGTCGACTTTATCGCCGTGCTCCAACAACGTGTGATGAGCCTCGGTGCGTGGGCTGCGATTTGCTACCCATTATTGTTTGCAGCTTGTAACATCCTCCTGCTCCCAGGCGGTATTCTCGCCGTCGGGAGTGGTTTTTTCTTCGGTTTATGGTGGGGATTTTTGATCGTGTTTGCAGGCAACATCGTCGGAACGGCAATTTCCTTTGCTCTAAGTCGGTCGATAGCCAGACGATGGTTTCAACAAAGACTCTTGCGTAACCCAACGCTGCGCGCCTTGGAACCTGCTGTTGAACGTGAGAGCTGGAAAATTATTCTGTTGAGTCAGTTGCACCCGCTTTTTCCTACGAGCCTGCTGAATTATTTTTACGGCCTGACACGGATTCGATTTAGCTCTTACATGTTCTGGGCGTCGATCGGCAGGATGCCGGGGTTGTTTTTGTATGTTTACGTTGGGACGCTCGGGCAGCTTGCAGTCCGAATCATGCGTGGTGAAAATTACCCGCGAACAATCGAGTACTGGATCTGGGGAGGTGTCTTCGTGACGACCATATTGCTGTTGATCGTGCTGGTCCGGATTGCACATCGTGCTATTCAGACATCACATGCCTCCACAATTCGACCGATGGAAGGAAAGACCACGCCCAGCATGGGATTCCAATGAGTTAACGTACTGATAATTATCTACTTACGCCAATGAGGTTTAAGCTTCCAACAGAATACGATGTCTTGGTAGTCGGGAGTGGACATGCCGGAATTGAAGCGGCCTTGGCTGCAGCTAGAATGGGTTGCCGCACATTGATGCTGACTCAAAACCTGGACACAATCGGGCAGATGTCATGTAACCCGGCGATCGGAGGTCTAGGGAAAGGACATATTGTCCGGGAAATTGATGCAATGGGCGGTGCCATGGGCCTGAACGCCGATGCGACTGGGATCCAGTTTCGAATGCTGAACAGATCAAAAGGACCATCTGTGCGCGCTCCAAGAGTCCAATGCGACAAGAAAGCGTACCAGTTCCGGATGAAAGCCCTGCTAGAAAGCGCCGACAACCTGGATATAAAGCAAGCGACTGTTTCCCAAGTGACTGTTGATGACCGACGAGCGGTTGGAGTTGAGACCGACCTCGGGTTGAGGATTGCAGCGAATGCAGTCGTAATCACTTCCGGGACATTCTTGCGCGGTCTCCTGCACGTAGGAGAGAGCCGCAAACCAGGCGGCCGGATGGGCGACGCAAGCTCAAATTTGAGTGAGAATCTCAGACAGCTTGGATTTCAAGTGAGGCGTTTCAAAACGGGCACTCCATGCAGGCTGAATGCTCGCTCAATCGATTTCTCTCGTTGTGGGATTCAAATTGGCGACAAACCTCCTCCGACATTCACGTTCGACCCCGAAGAAATTGCCAGCGGCCGGGGAAGGGAGATTTTCACATTAAACTCGATCCGAGCCGGCAAGTTCCACGTGGAACAACTTCCCTGCTGGATAACGGCAACGACGACTGCAACGCACGATATTGTCCGGGCAAATCTTCACAGGTCTCCGCTTTATGCCGGCAGAATCAAAGGCACCGGGCCACGGTATTGCCCGTCTATAGAAGACAAAGTGGTAAAGTTTTCAACAAGAGCTGCACATCAAATCTTTCTCGAACCTGAAGGGTGCCACACGTCTGAGTATTACGTGAATGGAATCTCTACCAGCCTCCCGTACGATGTTCAGCTCCAACTAATTCAGAGCATTCCCGGGCTGGAGCAAGCCGAAATTATGCGGCCAGGCTACGCCGTCGAGTACGACTATTTTCCTCCGACCCAGCTTTTTCCTACTTTGGAAACAAAGCTAATCTCCGGGCTGTATTTTGCCGGACAAGTGAACGGCACCTCTGGGTACGAAGAGGCGGCGGCTCAAGGTCTGATTGCCGGAGCGAACGCTGCTTTGAAGGTTCAAGCTCTTCCATCATTTATCCTGGATAGGAGGGAAGCCTATATCGGCGTTCTCATTGACGATCTCGTCACCAAAGGAACTGAAGAGCCGTATCGGATGTTTACAAGCCGTGCCGAGGACCGACTGTTTCTGAGGCACGACAACGCTGATCAGCGATTGACTGGGCGTGCATATACCATCCAGTTGATAAGCAAATCTCGTCATGCTCGTTTTCAGCAGAAAATGCGCCTGTTGGAGCTAGCGCGATCCACAGCTGTTGAAACGAAGTCCCGAGGGATTCCAATCGCTCGATTATTTAAGCGGCCGGATTTTCGTATGCAGGATCTACCTCCGGAGATTTTTTCTTGTGTGCCAACTGCGATTTGGGAACTAGTGGCAACCGATTTCAAGTACGAGGGCTACGCGACTCGGCAACGCGAGCAGAATCGACAACTCGAGCGCAGAAGCGACCAAATCATCCCAGATGGGCTGGACTATAACAACATCAGCGGTTTGCGCTCGGAGACGAGACAAAGGCTCGCGAATTTGCGTCCAAGCTCCATTCGCCAGGCGGCACGTATAAGCGGTATAACGCCAGCTGATGTTGCTATTATATCTATTTGGCTATCAAAGAACGGCATACAGCACGCGCATTCGCGGTAATGAAACTACCGCTGACCAACCACGCTTGATGCTCACATTGGTCTTTGTGCTAGTTGCAAGCTACCTACTGGGATCAATTCCTTTCGGGTATCTAGCCGGTCGAATTGCGGGCATCGACATTCGCCAGGCCGGCAGCGGCAACATTGGCGCGACAAACGTCGTGCGCGTTCTCGGAAAACGATATGGCTATCCCGTATTCTTCCTGGATTTCTTCAAGGGTCTGGGGGCCGTTGAGATTGCCATTGCCTTCGCTAGAGCCGCGCGACCGGAATGGGGTTCACCCGAGGTGTATGGAATTCTCGCGGCGTTTGGTAGTGTCATTGGGCATTCTTTTCCGCCATGGCTCAAGTTCCGGGGCGGAAAGGGCGTGGCGACCGCTGCGGGTGCGCTTTTCGGCTTGATGCCTCTCGCGATGCTGATTGGTGTCGCCATTTGGATCGTAGTGTTTTGGCTAACGCGCTATGTCTCGGTAGCGTCGCTGGTAACTGTAATCACGCTACCGCTGGTGATTACCATTCTGACTCGACTAAATGAAGGCCATGCGAAAGCGCTATTCTACTCATCGCTTTGTATCGCGGTAGTTGTCGTGTGGCAGCATCGTTCAAATCTCTGCCGACTAATCCGCGGCAGGGAGCCACGTTTTCGCCGCAAATGAATATAGAAAAGACAGCAATCGTAGGTGCCGGTGCTTGGGGAACCGCATTAGCCTGGCTGTGGAGCAAAAATGGGCGAGAAATTTCTCTTTGGGGTCACAACGGCGGTCGTGTCCTGCGCATGCAAGAGACGCGCGAAAACACCGACTATTTGCCAGGGATCAAATTACCCGAATCAGTACGCGTTATATCCGAGTTGCGCGATTGTGCGGGAGCAGACTTGATCGTTTTTGTTACACCGTCAGCTGCACTGCGGGAGATCACGACTCGTTTGAGGAAACTGATCAGTAATCCCCACGCAGTGTTACTGAGCTGCACTAAAGGTATCGAGCACCTGACTGGGAAGCGCATGAGCCAGATCTTAAGAGAAATTTTCCCGGAACATTTGGTCGCGGTCCTGTCGGGGCCCAATCTCGCTATAGAAATCGCGCAAAACCTTCCCACCGCCACCGTGATTGGGTGTGATGATCTTGATCGTGCAACACAGCTGCAACGCCTGTTGGGGAGTTCGCGTTTTCGCATTTACACCACTCAAGACGTCGTTTCTGTCGAACTGGGCGGTGCGCTAAAAAACATTTTCGCACTGGCGGCAGGAATCAGCGACGGTCTTGGCCTTGGAGATAATTCCAAGGCAGCATTGGTCACTCGATCACTCACCGAACTTGTTCGGCTCGGCGTTGCCATGGATGGGAATGCGAATGCCTTTTACGGACTGAGCGGGACGGGCGATCTGGTTTTAACCTGCTACAGTGAACGCAGCCGCAATCACACCGTCGGCAAACGGCTTGGGTGCGGCGAACCCCTGGCTCAGATCACGGCATCGATGAAAACCGTGGTTGAAGGGATTCCCACTACACGAAGCGCATGGGAATGCGCACGGCGGTTGAATATCGTCACGCCGATTATCGATGAGGTATACGCGGTGTTGTACGAGCAGAAAAAACCGACGGCTGCTCTGGAAGAGTTGCTCGGCCGCGAACAAAAAGCCGAACAACTTTAGCGCGGCAATTGATAACCTCGATTGCGCACCACGCCGGAAATCACAGGCCTGGCCCCGCATACTTTTCACAAAATTCAGCGATTGCTGCAGGGTACAACTGGTGCTCGGCAACTTGAACCCTGGCATGCAGGCTTTCCGGGGTATCGTGAGGCAAGATCGGCACCTCGCGTTGGGCGATGATCTGCCCATGATCGATTTTTTCGTCGACAAAATGCACGGTGCAGCCCGTTACAGTTTCGCCGGCTGCCAGTGCTTGCTTCCAAGCTTCAAGTCCTGGAAATTTTGGCAGCAGTGCCGGATGGATGTTGATGATGCGCCGCGGAAACGCGTTGAGCATCGTCGCATGCAATACGCGCATGAAACCGGCGAGCACGACAAGATGAACACCGGCTTGTCGCAACATTTTCACCAGCGCTTCTTCTATTTCCGGCTCCAGGCGCGTGCGAAAACGACCAGGCGGCAGATACGCATTCGCAACGGAAAACTCTCGCGCGATATCGAGAATCGGCGCGTCCAGCACATCGGAAATTATCAGACGCGCATCCGCCGCAAGGTCGCCCGAGCGAATGCGCTCGAGAATCACCCGGCAGTTGCTTCCTTTTCCCGATCCCAGAATTCCAACTGGTAACCGTTTCACCTAATTTGAGGCCTCGGTTTGCATATTTGTTCGATCAAGCGCGAAGTCGAATAACCGGCTTCAAATGGAATGAGCCGAATCTCCGCGCCGATTTCCTTTAAAGCTGCGCGCTCCTCTTCGTCCAACGTTTCGGATGTGTAGTCGCCACCTTTGACGTAGATCGCGGGTCTCACCGCGGCAATAAACTGCGTCGCCCGCAGTTGTGGGAAAATTGTCACCAGATCCACACATTGCAAAGCCGCCAAAAGCTCCGCGCGATCGTCTTGCGTCATGATGGGACGGCGGGTTCCTTTCAATTCGCGAACCGAACTGTCAGCATTCAATCCGATTGCCAGGAAATCACCGAGCGCACGCGCAGCTTGCAAGTACCGCACGTGGCCGACGTGCAGCAGATCGAAACAGCCGTTTGTAGCCACCAGTTTTTTCCCAGCATCGCGCAACTTCTCGCGGCGATCGGAAAGTTCTTCAAAACCAACAATTTTCGGGTTCATGCATTCCTTGATTACACGAGAGAGGTATCCGCTAAATCGCTAGAAGATTGCGCAAATTCCAAAGGCGAAATAGAAAAAATTTCGCTCGGTACGGAATTTGGCGCAATGTTAGAGATTCGCCTTTCACGGACTTTGGAGACTTTGAGAAAATGGCGGCAAGAAAACGAAACCCCACCGCGCAAACATTGAAGGCGCGAATCGGCTTCCGGATTAGCAAAAAACCGCTCGTGCACGTTGCGGCAGACGACGAACGAGACAATGTCGGCAATAGCGTCGGTCGGTCGGGCGAATACGGCGCGCCCATTCTGTTCGCGATCGCAAGGGATCCACGCACCATCTTCACTAGCTGGAATATCGATTGGCTGTCGTTATTTGAAAAAGCGGTACCAGTGGATCGACAGGTCCATCTTCGAATGTATGGCGCTGATGGTCTCGCAGAAAAAACTGTGGCTGTCGAACCTATGGCCGCGATGCATTATCTCACGACCTCGGGAGCACATTCTTCGTACGGCGTTGAGATGGGGTATTATCAACCCGCAGACGTCTGGCATTCGATTGCGATATCGCCTGAGATCGCGATGCCGCCCACCGGCGTCTCCGAAGCCACAGATGTCGACCTTGCCACGATTCCGTTTCATGTCGGTTTCCAACAGCTTCTCAATCTGTTCAGAACGGCGACTCAGACTCGATTGGCAACGGTGCTCTCGCAATTTCAAAAGCGCGCATTGAGCGGCGAAGAGCGAACGCGACTGAGCCCAGAGCAGAAAAGAATTCTCTGCAAGCTAGACGTTTCGCTTTCCGACATAGCAGCAGCGCGGCGCGCTTTCGACGAGGCCGACACCGAAAAGCTTGCAAGGCGCACCGGCGCGCTCCTGGGCTTCAGCGCGAGCAGCCCGAGTCGCGGATTCGCCGATAGCAGCTGGAGTTAGCGCGCCTAACGAATCAGCGCGTCAACTGAATGCCTTCTGGCATTTCGGGCGGCGGTACATTGATACGGCTGTGGTGCTTTCCGTAGCTGAAGTAGAAGATCAGGCCGATTACCAACCAAACCAGTAGTCGCATCCAATTCGTCCAGCCCAGGCCGTAAATCATCGCGCCACAAGTGATGATTCCGAGCGTCGAAACGAGTGGCGCGGCCGGTACTCGAAAGCCCCGTTCTAGTTCGGGATTTCGGACCCGCATGATCCAAACGCCCGCACATACCAGGATGAAGGCGAATAGTGTTCCGATGCTTGTCATTTCGCCAACGACGTCTTCGGGAATGAACGCCGCAAAGATGCCCGTGAACACGAAGAAAAGCATGTTGGATTTATACGGCGTTCTGAATTTGCGATGCACATCCGAAAAAATTTTCGGCACCAAGCCATCGCGACTCATGGAAAAAAACACGCGCGATTGGCCAAGCAGCATCACCAGAATAACTGATGAAAAACCTGCGAGGATCGCCACCGTTACCGACTTCGACAGCCATTCAAACCCGGTCATGTATTTTGTGATGGCAAACGCAACCGAGGCTTCGCGCCCGGCGGTGCGAAAATCCTGGACTGTGGCGACACCGCTGAGCACGTAGGAAAACAGCACATATAAAATGGTGCAAATGACCAATGATCCGAGAATACCAATCGGCATATCCCGCTTGGGATTGCGCGCTTCCTGCGCCGCGGTAGAAACCGCATCGAACCCGATGTAAGCGAAGAACACAACCCCTGCGGCCCCGAGGATTCCGAGAATTCCGCCGTAAGCGTGGTGAATTCCTTGCGGGGTAACGTAACTCGTTGGCGCCGGAATTAGCGGCGTGTGGTTGGCAGGATTGACGAACCGCCACCCGATGCCGATCACGAGTAAGACAATGCTCACTTTTAGAATGACGATGATTCCATTTACGAACGCTGATTCTTTAGTGCCGCGAATCAGCAGCAACGTCAGTAGCAGCAGAATGAACACGGCAGGTATGTTCATGGCGCCGTGCACACCGGTCGCGATGTCGTGCTCGAACGGCGAGTGCGACCATTGGTACGGTATGCGCAAACCGAACCAATCGAGCACGCGGTTGGCGTACGCACTCCATGCGATCGACACGGTTGCCGCACCGACTGCATATTCGAGGATCAGGTCCCATCCGATGATCCAAGCGACAAATTCACCCATCGTCGCGTACGAATAGGTGTAGGCGCTACCAGCGACCGGAATCATGGACGCGAATTCGGCATAGCAGAGTCCCGCAAATGCGCAGCCCACACCTGCAACTACAAACGCGAGGACAACCGAAGGCCCGGCGCGGTCCGCAATCGCGGCCGCAGTTCGAACAAACAGGCCGGCGCCAATGATTGCGCCAATGCCCAGCATCACCAGATTAGTCGGACCGAGGGAGCGCTTGAGCGTGTGTTCGCCGATTTCCTGCGCTTCGCCCATCAGGCGATTAAGGGGCTTTCTCGCGAATAGATCTGCCATGCGTTCCTTTCCTTGTTGGAATCGTGATTTCTATGTCAAATTGAACCACTTGTCTCAGCGGCAGGCTGCGGTTTTGTGCCGAAAACCTTCCAGAGAAAATAAACAGGCACGCCGGTGAGCACGATCATCAGCCCGGGCCAGGTGGTCGCTGTTTGATAGACGAAAAGCACAAAAAGAATCACGGCGGCTCCAACGATGTAAAGAGCCGGCACGATCGGATACCCAAATGCCTTGTACGGACGCTCGGCGTCCGGCCGTTTCCACCGCAGCAGAAAAATCCCGACAATCGTCAGAATGTAAAAGATGAGCGCGGCTGAGATTACGTAGTCGAGCAAATTTCCATAGAGATTGCCGTAGCCCGTCACGTTTCCTGCGGCATCTGTTTTCACGGTGCGTGGTAACACCAGAATCCCGGCCCAAATTCCTTGAATGATGAGACCCCACGCGGGGACGCGTTGTGTGTTCAACTCGCCGACGCGTCGAAAGAACAGACCGTCTTTGGCCATTGCGTAGTAAGCGCGCGCGCCGGCGAGGATCAGTCCATTGTTGCAACCGAAAGTGGAAACCATGATCGCGATCGCCATGATCGTTGCGCCCACACCGGGGAAAATGACATTCGCCGTTTCGGAAGCGACCCGATCGCTCGGCGCA
>Ga0209577_10000777_pt1 | contig 31896 bp, 35 predicted proteins | sample GraSoiAngelo_109_FD_185874 | JGI IMG/M metagenome (GOLD analysis project Ga0209577, IMG submission 185874) | Grasslands soil microbial communities from the Angelo Coastal Reserve, California, USA - 14_0903_12_20cm (SPAdes) (version 2) | ecosystem: Environmental > Terrestrial > Soil > Grasslands...
CGTGTAGCTGCCGCGCGCGTTGTAGACGCGCACGTGATCGCCCTCGCGGATGCCGCGCGCCGCGGCGTCCTGCGGGTGCATGTCGAGATGCGGCTCGCGCTCGAACTCGCGAAAGCGCGGCAGGTTGGCGAAGCTGGAATTGAGGAAGTGGCGCGCCGGCGGCGAGATGAACGCGAGCGGATAGCTCTCGGCAAGCGCGGCATCGGCCACTTCTACCGGCGGGTTGTAGAACGGCAGCGGGTCGACGCCCTGCTTTTCCAGCCACTCGCTGTAGAGCTCGCACTTGCCGCTCGGCGTCGGGAACCCGCCGTGCGCGAAGGGCGCGAAGCGCTCGGGCACGGCGAGGCGCTGCCAGCCGTCGCGCTTGAGCGCTTCCCAGTCGGCCTTGCCGGCAAGCGCGGTCCGGCAGATGTCTTCGTCGCTGTCACGAAAGCACGGCTCGTCGAATCCCATGCGCGCCGCGAGCCGCCGGAAGATCTCGGAGTTCGGCAGCGCCTCGCCCACCGGCGCAATCGCCGGGTTGTTGGCGAGCATGTAGAGGTGCCCGTAGGACTTGTGCACGTCGTGGTGCTCGAGCTGCGTCGTGGCCGGCAGCACAATGTCCGCGTAGTCGGCGCTGTCCGTCTGGAAGTGGTCGATGACGACGGTAAACAGATCCTCGCGCGAGAACCCGGCGATCACCTTGTCGGACTCCGGGCAGACCGCGACGGGGTTGTTGTTGTAGATGACGATCGCGCGCACCGGCGGCTTGGCCGAGGTAAGCGCATCGCCGAGCTTCGACTGGTTGATGGTGCGCGGCCGGCGGCCGGCGAGGAGATCGGGGCGCTCGAGCGCCGCATGATCGAACTTGTAGAAGTCGGCGGTCGACAGGACGATGCCGCCCGCGGCATCGCGCCACGCGCCGACAAGCGCCGGCAGGCAGGCGATGGTGCGCGCGGCGATGCCGCCGCCCGCGTGGCGCTGCATGCCATAGTTGAGGCGGATCGCGGCCGGCTTGATGGTGCCGTAGTCGCGTGCAAGCTGCACCACTTCGGCGCTCGTAAGGCCGCACAGCTTCGCCACGCGCTCCGCCGGATACTCCGCCAGCACGCGCTTCTCGAGCGCGTCGTAGCCGAGCGTGTAGCGGCTCACGTAGTCGCGGTCCACCAGGCCTTCGCGCATCAGCACGTGCATCACGCCCAGGGCGAGAGCGCCATCGGTGCCCGGCAGGAGCGCGATGTGCTGCGTGCATTTCTCCGCCGAGAGGCTGCGGTACGGATCGATCGCGATTACCTTGGCGCCGCGGCGCTTGGCCGCCTGCACGCGGCCCCAGAGGTGCAGGTTCGACACGACCGGGTTCGCGCCCCAGAGGATGATGAGCTTCGCCTCTTCGAAGCGCTCCGGGTCCATGCCGACGGAAGCACCGAGCGTCGCCTTCAGGCCGTACTTGCCGGCGGTCGAGCAGAGCGTCCGATCGAGGAGCGATGCGCCGAGTTTGTAGAAGAAACGCCGATCCATCGAGCTGTACTGCACCATGCCCATCGTGCCGGCATAACTGCACGGCAGGATGGTTTCCGGGTTTTCGGCGGCGAGCGGCTTCAGCCGCGCGGCGATTTCATCCAGCGCCTCGTCCCACGAGATGCGGCGGAAGTTGCCTTCGCCTTTCCGGCCGCTGCGCCGCATCGGGTACTTGAGCCGATCCGGCGCGTACGTGCGCTCGAGGTAGTGCGAGACCTTGGTACAGATCGAGCCTTCTGTGAACGGCGCCTGCGGATCGCCCTGGATCCGGGTGGCGACGCCGTCGTCGACCGTGACCAGCATGGCGCAGGTATCGGGGCAGTCGTGCGGGCAGGCAACCTTGACGATCTCGCTCATGGCGTCATTTTACGTCGAGGAGCTCGATCCAGTGCCGCACCGGCGTCGTCGTGCCGCTCTGCAGATGCGTCAGACAGCCGATGTTTGCGGTGGCAATGACATCCGGCGCGCCGGCCCGGAGCGCCGCCAGCTTGCGGTTGCGCAGCTCGCCGGCAAGCTGCGGCTGCAGCAGCGAGTAGGTGCCGGCCGAGCCGCAGCAGAGATGCGCATCATCGACCGGCGTGAGCTCGTAGCCTGCGGCGCGGAGCAGCAGCTCCACCTTGCCGCGCAGCTGCTGGCCGTGCTGCAGCGTGCAGGGCGATTGGAACGCCACCTTGCCGCGCGCGCACTGCGCAACCATGTCGGGCGTGATCACTTCGCAGATATCGCGCGTGATGGCAGAGATGCGCTCGGCCTTGGCGGCGTAGTGCGGATCCTGCGCCAGCAGGTGGCCGTACTCCTTCACCGTCACGCCGCAGCCGCTCGCCGTCATGACGATCGCCTCCACCTCGCCGCTCGCGACTGCGGGCCACCAGGCGTCGATCAGCGCACGCATGTCGTCGCGACCGTCCTCCTGGTAATTGAGATGGAAGCGGATGGCGCCGCAGCAGCCCGCGCGGGTCCCCTCGACGAGGGAGATGCCGATGCGATCGAGCACGCGCGCCGCGGCCGCATTGATCGAGGGCGCGAGCGCCGGCTGCACGCAACCCGCGAGCGCGAGCATCTTGCGGCGCTGGCGCGCCGCCGGCCAGACGCCGGCAGGGCGAATCTGCGCCGGCACCTTGACGCGCAGGCGGCGCGGCAGCAGCGGCCGCGCGAGCTGACCGAGCCGCAGCGCGCTGCCGAAGAGCCGCGTGCGCGGCAGCGCAAAGGCGAAGAGGGCACGCTGCGCGCGCTCGAGCGGCCCGCGGCGCGTCTTCGACTCCACCACTGCGCGACCGATGTCGACCAGCCGCCCATAGCGCACGCCGGAGGGACAGGTCGTCTCGCATGCGCGGCACGTCAGGCAGCGGTCGAGATGCAGCCGCGTCTTGTTGGTCACCGCTGCGCCTTCGAGCGCACGCTTCATGAGATAGATGCGACCGCGCGGACTGTCGAGGTCATCGCCCAGCACCTGGTAGGTGGGACAGGTGGCGGTGCAGAAGCCGCAGTGCACGCACTTGCGCAGGATCGCTTCGGCTTCGCGCCCCTCGGGCGTGTCGCGGATGAAGGCGGCGAGCTCGGTCTGCATCGCTCGCTATACTTTGCGCGTGAAAGCGCTCGCCTGGTTTGTTTTCATCGTCAGCACCGCCGTCGTCGCTTACGGCCTCGCGCGCTGGCGCAAGCGCTGGGAAGAGCACCAGCGCATCGCGGAAGCGCGTCTCGCGCAGTTCGTAGCGCAAGCGCGAGCGCCGACGGCCGCGCCGGCCGCGGCGCCGCAGGAGCGGCTGCTGTTCGAAGCGGCGGGCAAGGCCGGTGAGGCGGGAGAGCCCGTGCTCGCGATCCAGCTTTACGCGCGCCTGCTGGCGCGATTTCCGCAAACGATGTTCGCGCCGCAGGCGCGAGCCGCGGTGGCGGAGCAGAAAAAGAAGCTCGCAAGCCCCTAGAACTGCGCATACATGCGCCCGGGGTTGAGAATCCCGGCCGGATCGAAGGCGCGCTTGAGCTCCCGGTGCAGCCGCAAGCGCACCGGGTCGAGCGGCGTGAAGGCGCCGGCCGATTTGTCGCGTGCGCGAAAGAGCGTCGCATGCCCGCCCGCGCGCTCTGCGGCGGCGCGGATCTCTTGTGCGCTAAGTGACGAGCGCAGCCAGCGCAGGCCGCCGTTCCACTCGAGGAGCTGCGCGCCGCCGAGCTCAAGCGGCGCCGTGGCCGAGGGCACGGCGATGCGCCAGAGCGGCGCTTCTCCTGAGAAGAAGGCGTGCGTCTGCTCGCGGAGCGAACGCCAGAATGCGACCGTATCAGCGAGCTCGCTCCCGCCCAGGCGCGGCGCGGCCGCCTGCACAGCGGCGGCGGAGCCCGACAGCCGCACGTACAGCGTGCCCTCGTGCCAGGCGCTCGCCGATACCGGCAGCGGCTCGCCCGCCCAGCGGTTCATGGCGTCGAGCGCCGGCGCCTCTGCCATCTCGAAGGCAAGCGTGCGCTCGGCGCTCGGCCGCGGCAGCACCTTGACCGACGCTTCGGCGATGAAGCCGAGCGTGCCGAGCGAGCCGGCGACGAGGCGCGACACGTCGTAGCCCGCGACGTTCTTCATGACGCGCCCGCCGAACTCGAGCAGGCGGCCGCGGCCGTCGATCAGCTTTACGCCGAGCACGAAGTCGCGCAGCGCCCCGGCTGCGGCGCGCCGCGGACCGGAGAGCCCGGCGGCGATGCAGCCACCGAGCGTTGCCGCGCCGAAATGCGGCGGCTCGAACGGCAGGCACTGGCCGTGCTCGGCGAGCGCCTGCTCCACTTCGGCGAGCGCGGTGCCGCCGCGCGCCGTCAGCACGAGCTCGCTCGGCTCGTAGTCGACGATGCCGGCGTACCGCCGAACATCGAGCAGCTCGCCGCGCGGCTCGTTGCCGTAGAAATCCTTGCTGCCGCCGCCGCGCAGCCGCAGCGGCGCGGCACGCGCCGCCGCCGCGCGGATCTCTTCCTGCAATGCCGAGAGCGTCAAAAGCGCGCGAGCTCCGGATGCTGCAGCGCGCCGCGGTGCACATGCATGCGCCCGTACTCGGCGCAGCGCGCAAGCGTCGGCACCGCCTTGCCCGGATTGAGCAGCCCGCGTGGATCGAAGGCGCGCTTCACGGCGTGGAACAGCTCGAGCTCGTCGGGCCGGAACTGCGTGCACATCTGGTTGATCTTCTCCACGCCCACGCCGTGCTCGCCGGTGATCGTGCCGCCCACCGCGACGCATTTCTCCAGTACCTCGGCCGCGAATTGCTCGGTGCGGTGGAGCTCATCGGGGTTGTTGGCATCGAAGAGGATGAGCGGATGCAGGTTGCCGTCCCCGGCGTGGAACACATTCGGGCAGCGCAAGCCGTACTTCTTTTCGAGCTCGGCGATGAAGTGCAGCACTTCGGCCAGGCGCTTGCGCGGGATCGTGCCGTCCATGCAGTAGTAGTCCGGTGAGATGCGTCCCATCGCCGGGAACGCCGCCTTGCGGCCCGACCAGAAGCGCAGCCGTTCGGCTTCATCGCGCGAGACCGCAAGGCGCACGGCGCCCGCGCCGGTGAGCACCGCTTCCATGCGCGCGATCTCGTCCTCGACTTCCGCCGGCGTGCCGTCGGACTCGCACAGCAGGATCGCCGCCGCATCGAGGTCGTAACCCGCACCCACGAACTGCTCCACTGCGCGCGTCGCCGGCCGGTCCATCATCTCGAGCCCGGCGGGAATGATGCCGGCGGCGACGATCGCGGCCACCGCGCTGCCCGCCTTCTCGACATCGTCGAACGACGCCATGATGACGCGCGCGCATTGCGGTTTCGGCAGCAGCTTCACCGTGACCTCGGTGACGACGAAAAGCATCCCCTCCGAGCCGACGGCGAGGGCAAGGAGGTCCAGCCCCGGTGCATCGGGCGCCTCGCTTCCCAGCTCGAGCGGCTCGCCGTCGATGGTCAAGCCGCGCACGCGCAACACGTTGTGCAGGGTCAAGCCGTACTTCAGGCAGTGCACGCCGCCCGAGTTCTCGGCGACGTTGCCGCCGATGGTGCAGGCGATCTGGCTCGACGGATCCGGCGCGTAGTACAGGCCGTGCGGCGCCGCCACTTCCGAGATGGCAGCATTGCGCACGCCCGGCTGCACGACGGCGATGCGTGCGCGCGCATCGACGCGCAGCACGCGCATGAACTTCGCCATCGAAAGGAGCACGCCGTCGCCGAGCGGGAGCGCACCACCCGAGAGCCCGGTGCCCGCGCCGCGAGGCACGACGGGCACGTTCATCGAGGAGCAAACCTGCAGGGTGCGCCGCACCTGCTCTTCGGTCTCGGGCAGCGCGACCACCATCGGCAATTGGCGGTAGGCGGTGAGGCCGTCGCACTCGTAGGGTCGCGTATCTTCCTCATCGAAGAGCACCGCACGCGCGGGCAGGAACTCACGCAGCGCGCGCGCCACCTCGTGGCGGCGGCTCAGGGAGAGAGATACGGCTTCGCCCACGTCAGGCCTGCAACGGTGTCACCGCTTGGATTGTATTCGCATCCCACCCAGCCCGAGTACCCGAGGCGATCGAGATGGCGCAGCAGAAAGCCGAAATTGATCTCGCCCGTGCCGGGCTCGTGGCGATCGGGCACGTCGGCGATCTGGATGTGCCCGATGCGGCCCAGCAGTCGCTCAAGCGTGCACGCGAGGTCGCCTTCCATGATCTGCATGTGGAAGACGTCGTACTGCAGCCGCGCATTCGCTTCGCCTGCGGCGTTGAGAACGTCGATCGCCTGCGCGCTACGCGTGAGGAAGAAGCCGGGAACGCTGCGCGTGTTGATCGGCTCGATGACGAGCTCGATGCCCGCTTCGCCGAGCCGGCGCGCGGCATGGCGCACGTTGGCAACCAACGTATCGAAGTGGCTGCGGTCCACCGGCGCGAGGCCGGCGATGCAGTTCAGCCGCGCGCAGCCCACGGCGCTCGCGTATTCGAGCGCACGCTCGACGCCGTCGCGGAACTCGCGGCTGCGCCCCGGCAGGCAGGCGATGCCGCGCTCGCCGCGCGCCATGTCGCCGGCGGGCAGGTTGTGCAGCACCACCTGGACGCCGGCGGCGCGCGCCGCTTGCGCGAGCTCCTGCGCCGGCCAGGCGTAAGGGAACTGGTACTCGACGTAGCGAAAGCCCGCGGCGCGCGCCGCGGCGAAGCGCTCGAGGAACTCGAGCTCTGTGAACAGCGTCGAGAGATTGGCGGCGAGCTTCGGCATAATCGCCGAGCATAACCAAAAGCCGATGGACGCCGCCGCCCTGCCGTGGTGGATCTGGCCGATCGCGCTCTTCGCGGTGAGCTTCGCGATCGGCATCGTGGCCGTGCTTGCCGGCGTCGGCGGCGGGGTGCTGTTCGTGCCGATCGTGGGCGGCCTCTTCCCCTTTCATCTGGACTTCGTTCGTGGCGCCGGGCTGATGTTCGCGCTCGCCGGCACGCTCGCAGCCGGACCCCCGCTGCTGCGTGCCGGCATGGCGAGCCTGCGGCTGGTCATGCCGCTCGCGCTGGTCGGCTCGATCGGCTCCTTCGCGGGCGCACTCGTCGGCCTCTCCCTGCGCGTCGAGCTACTGCAGACGCTGCTCGGCATTCTTATCGTGGGTATAGCGATATTGATCTGGCGAACGCGCGCCGCCGATCGCGCCGATATAGAAGCCGACGCGCTCGGCGCTTTCCTGCGCCTTGAGGGCGAGTTCGTCGATCCGGCCGCCGGTATGAAGATCGACTGGCGCACGCACCGTACGCTGCTCGGGCTCGGCGCGTTCGCCGCGATCGGCTTCATCGGCGGCATCTTCGGCCTGGGCGCCGGCTTTGCCAATGTGCCGGCGCTGAATCTGCTCATGTCGGCGCCACTCAAGGTCGCGGTCGGGTCGAGCGGCTTGCTGATCTCGGTGATCAACAGTTCCGCCGCCTGGGTGTATCTCGAGCGCGGCGCACTGCTACCGCTCATCGTTGTGCCGGCTATCCTGGGCGTGATGCTCGGGTCGCGCCTGGGCGCGCGGCTGCTGGGCTCGACGCCCGCGCCGGTCGTGCGCCTCTTGCTGATCGTCGTCATGCTGCTCGCGGGACTGCGGGCGCTGTCGCGCGGGCTCGGAGTCTGGGCATGACGGCGCACGAGCGCGCGCTGCGCGAGCTCTACGCAAGGTGGCTCGATCGCGCGAGCAAAGCGGGCTTCGCGCTGTGCCTGTGCGCTTTTATCGTTTATGCCGGCGGCCTGCTGCCGTCATATCTGCCCGCGTCCGAGTTGCCGCGCTACTGGGGCCTGCCGGTGAGCCGCTTCATTGCGCTCACGAACATGCCGCACGGGTGGGGGTGGATGCGGTTCCTCGGCTATGGTGATGTGCTGAACCTCGGCACCGTTGCCCTCCTGGCGCTCGTCACCCCGGTCTGCTATGCGCGCGTCCTGCCGCGGCTCTTCGCCGAGCGCGACTGGCTGCAGGTGGCGCTCGCGGCCGCCCAGCTCCTGGTGCTGGCGGTGGCGGCGAGCGGCCTTTTGGCCGCCCCGGGCTGACGGTGCTAGACTTTTTTCGCTCGCAAGCTCAAACCAAGGAGAAAACAATGGCTGCGTTCTTCCAATCGCTCGGAAAGACCATCACGGCCGGCGTGGTCGTGCTTATCGTGCTGCTCATCATCCTGGTCGCTGCCGGCGGCCGGGTGGCGCTCGGCGATCACGGCTGGTGGCTTTTCGCCATGCGCTGGCTGCACATCACGAGCGGCGTGATGTGGATTGGCCTGCTCTGGTACTTCAACTTCGTGCAGACACCGTCGATGCCGAAGATCCCGGACGCCGAGAAGCCCGCGGTGACCAAGGTGATCGCGCCCGCGGCGCTCTTCTGGTTCCGCTGGGCGGCCATGGCGACCATCGTCCTCGGCATCATCCTCGCGCTGATGAACGGCTATCTCGGGCAGGCGCTCATGCTGAAGAAACCCTTCACCTCGATCGGCATCGGCGCGTGGCTCGGCACGATCATGTGGGCCAACGTCTGGTTCGTAATCTGGCCCAACCAGAAGAAGGTGCTCGGCATGGTCACGGTGAGCCCCGAGGAGAAGGCTGCGGCCGCCAAGGCCGCTGGCATGGCCTCGCGCATCAACACGATGCTGTCCATCCCCATGCTTTACTTCATGGTGGCGCAGAGCCACGGCGGAGTGGCGTTCTAGAAATTATTTTGCGCCGGGAATGCCGCCGATGCGGCTTCCCGGCTTGATGCCCCGCGCGGCGAACCAGCCGCGGTTCATCTCCAGGGCGTAGAGCGCCGGCCGCCGCGCGCAGTGCGAGTCCTCGGTCTGCGGCGCCATGTCCTCGATGTTGATGACCCCGCCGTGCTCGTCGATGAACGCCACCGAGAGCGGGATCAGCGTGTTCCTCATCCACATGCAGTGCCTGGCGGCCTCGTCGAAGATGAAGAGCATGCCGGCATTGCTCGGCATCGCCGTGCGGTACATGAGACCCTGGCCGCGGCTGGCGAAATCGGCCGCCACCTCCGCCCGAATCAGATGCATGCCGGCGCTGAGCTGCACCACCGGCAGCGGTTGTGCCGCCGCGGGCGCGGCGGCAATCAGCAAAGCAAGCAATGCGCGCATAAATGAAAAAGGCAGGGACGCGCCCTGCCTTTGCATACCTTGGAAGCGGGTTACTTCTTCTCCATCTTATTCTTGTCCATCTTGTCGGACGACTTCTTCGCCGATTTCTTCTTGCCGTCTTTTTTCTTGTCGGACTTCTTGTCCATCTTGCTGCTTTCCGCCTTCTTGTCCATCTTGCCGGCCTTGTCCTGCGCGAGCGCGGCGAAGCTGGTCGCCGCGAACATCGCCGCGACGAGGACTGCAACGAGCTGCTTCATGTGATTCCCTCTCTGGTGGTTTGTCTAACGTTAGACCGGCCGCTAGGCGCAGTCCGCTGCGATTAACGCGCGGGCCTGACGTGCGGTTGACACGGATCGCGGAACCGTTTGTAAATCAATCGAGTAGCATGCAAAGGGGCGTATAATCGCCCCCTTTTTCGGTCCTCCCAGGGAGCAATTTCCATGGCTTACCAGCACATCAAGCTGCCCTCGGGCGGCGAGAAGATCCGCGTGCGCCGCGATTTCTCGCTCGAGGTGCCCGAGCGTCCCATCATCCCGTACATCGAAGGCGACGGCACGGGCGTCGATATCACGCCAGTGATGCTCAAGGTGGTCGACGCGGCGGTGCAGAAAGCCTACGGCGGCAAGCGCAAGATCGTCTGGATGGAAATGTTCGCCGGCGAAAAGTCCTGCCGCGTCTATGGCGAAAACGTGTGGCTGCCCGACGAGACGCTGCAGGCGGCCAAGGAATTCGTCGTCTCGATCAAGGGACCGCTCACCACGCCGGTCGGCGGTGGTATCCGCTCGATCAACGTGGCGCTGCGCCAGGAGCTCGATCTCTACGTATGCCTGCGGCCGGTGCGCTGGTTCAAGGGCGTGCCCTCGCCGCTCAAGGAGCCCGAAAAGGTCGACATGGTGATCTTCCGCGAGAACTCGGAGGACATCTACGCCGGCATCGAGTGGCCGGCGCAGTCTGCCGAGGCGAAGAAGGTGATCGATTTCCTGATGAAGGAGATGAAGGTCAAGAAGATCCGCTTCCCCGAATCCTCGGCCATCGGCATCAAGCCGGTGTCGATCGAGGGCTCGGAGCGGCTCATCCGCAAGGCCTACCAGTACGCCATCGACCACAAAAGGAAGTCGGTGACGCTCGTGCACAAGGGCAACATCCAGAAATTCACCGAGGGCGGCTTCCGCGACTGGGGCTATCGCCTCGCCGAGAAGGAGTTCGGCGCGAAGCCGCTCGACGGCGGCCCGTGGATGACGTTCAAGAACCCGAAGGGCGGGCCCGACATCGTGCTGAAGGACGTGATCACCGACGCCATGCTGCAGCAGATCCTGCTGCGGCCGGCTGAGTACGACGTGCTTGCCACCACCAACCTGAACGGCGACTACATTTCCGATGGCCTCGCCGCGGAAGTGGGCGGCATCGGCATTGCGCCGGGCGCGAACATGAGCGACTCGGTGGCGATGTTCGAAGCGACGCACGGCACGGCGCCGAAGTACGCCGGCAAGGACTACGTGAACCCGGGCTCGGAGATCCTCTCGGCGGAGATGATGCTGCGGCACATGGGCTGGGCGGAGTCGGCCGACGCGATCATCCGCTCGATGGAGCGCGCGATCCAGGACCAGGTCGTCACCTATGACTTCGCGCGCCAGATGCAGGGCGCAAAGCAGGTGTCGTGCTCGGGCTTCGGCCAGGCCATGATCGAGCGGATGTAGCGATGAAAAAGCTTCTCGCGGGCGGTTGCGCCGCCCTGCTTTGCAGCGCAGCCGCGCACGCCGGCTGGTCGGTGAACGGCGACGTCGAGCATTTCCGCTGGGCCGAGAGCACCGACCCGCGCGTGAGCGAGACCGGGCCGATGTTCGGCATCGGTGGCGGCTACCGCGTGCTGCGGCCCCAGGGCTGGCAATTCGGCTGGCGCGGCCGCCTGTATGGCGGCTCGCTCGACTACAACGGTGCCTTTCTCTCGACCAACGAGCCGGCGACCGGCACAAGCGTCTATACCGGCCTCGCCAATGAAGGCCAGGCGATCTACCGCCTGCCAGGCAGCGCGAGCGGGATGGAGGTCGTTAGCGGGCTGATCCTCGACTACTGGAACCGCCAGCTCTCCTCTATCCAGCACGAGCAATACTGGATCGCGTCGGCGCGGCTCGGATTGAACTTCGACCGCAGGCAATCCCAAGGCTGGTTCGCCGGCGGCGGGTTCAAGTACCCGTTCTGGACGCGGCAGGACGCGCACCTCACCGAGATCGGCTTCAACGCTAATCCGCACCTCGAGCCGAAGGGCAGCCTGAGCCTTTACGCCGATCTCGGCTATCGGTTCACCCGCCATTGGAGCCTGACGGGCTACTACGACAGCTACCGCTTCAATGCGTCGGATGCGACGCAGCGTCTCATCAACCCGGCGATCGAAGGATGCACGGCCGTCGCGCCGGACCCTGCCGGCGGCTGCCGCATTTTCCAGCCGCAGAGCAGGCAGGACAGCTTCGGTCTGCGGCTACAGTACAGCTTCGAATAAAAAAGGCCGCCTCGCGGGCGGCCTTTCCAATCGAGTGGGCGCGTCTAGACCTTCTGGATGTTCGAGGCCTGTTTCCCCTTGGGCCCCTGGACCACGTCGAAGCTGACCTTCTGTCCTTCCTTCAGGGTCTTGAAGCCTGCCATGTTGATCGCCGAGAAATGCGCGAACAAGTCCTCGCTGCCGTCGTCGGGCGTGATGAAGCCATAGCCCTTCGCATCGTTGAACCACTTCACGGTGCCTGTTGCCATGCTCTCTCCCTTATTGCTGTTGATTGAGCTACCGGGCCAGCGTCGTCGACGCTCCATGATCCCGAGCCATGCCTGGAACTCCGCGATCCCGCCGCCTCAGTGGCAAACAGACAGCCTGAATCCAAACACAGCCCGCCTTTTACGCGTCGCTCCCACGGCCGTCAAGAGCCGTGCCTGCGGCTGTTGCGTGCGCGCAAGGCGGTGAAAAACCACGTAATCCACCCGGTCGGTGCTGGCCGTCGCATTGCACCGCCCCCCCACATTTATTACGATAGCCTGCAGGAACTGGGCTAACGCAGCAATTGTCAGATTTGCGGGGGGCACGAGGCGCGTAGTAGCGGCATGGCGCAGCAAAAGGACGACACCCTACTCGAGGCGCAGCGCTCTAAGCTGAAGCCGCCGCCGATGTTCAAGGTCATGCTGCTCAACGATGACTACACGCCGATGGAGTTCGTGGTAGTGGTGCTGCAAAAGTTTTTCAGCATGACCCGCGAGCGCGCCACCCAGGTCATGCTAAAGGTGCACCGGGAGGGCATCGGCATCTGCGGCATCTATCCGCGCGATGTCGCGAGCACCAAAGTGCAGCAAGTCGCGGCATACTCCCGGAAGCATCAACATCCATTGCAGTGCGTGATGGAGGAAACGTAGTACCGTAGTACAAAGGCAAGGAACAGGAACCAGGAATGATCGCCCAGGAACTCGAAGTCAGTCTGCACATGGCGTTCGTGGAGGCCCGCCAGAAACGCCACGAGTTCATTACGGTCGAGCACCTGCTGCTCGCGCTGCTCGATAACCCCACCGCCGCCGAGGTGCTGCGCGCCTGCGGCGCAAACATGGACGAGCTGCGCAAGAACCTCACACAGCACATCGCCGAGCAGACGCCGCGCATCGCCGCCGACCGCGAGGTCGACACCCAGCCGACCCTCGGCTTCCAGCGCGTGATCCAGCGCGCGATCCTGCACGTGCAGTCCTCGGGCAAAAAGGAGGTGACCGGCGCCAACGTGCTGGTGGCCATCTTCGGCGAGAAGGACTCGCACGCGGTGTACTTCCTGCAGCAGCAGGGCATCGCGCGCCTCGATGTCGTCAACTACATCTCGCACGGCATCACCAAGACGCCGCAGGCGCATCCGGGCAAGAGCGACCAGGACGCCGAGCAAGAGGGACAGGCGGAAACCTCGAACAGCCCGCTCGACAACTACACGCAGAACCTGAATGCGCTCGCGCTCGCCGGCAAGATCGACCCGCTGATCGGCCGCGACAAGGAGCTCGAGCGCGTGGTGCAGACGCTTTGCCGCCGGCGCAAGAACAATCCTCTGCTCGTGGGCGAAGCCGGCGTCGGCAAGACCGCCATCGCCGAGGGGCTCGCGCGCCGCATCGTCGAAGGCAACGTGCCCGACCTCCTCGCCAAGTGCACCGTGTACGCGCTCGACATGGGAGCGCTGCTCGCCGGCACCAAGTACCGCGGCGACTTCGAGCAGCGCCTGAAGGCGGTGCTGAAGCAGCTCGTCGACAACCCCAACGCCATCCTCTTCATCGACGAGATCCACACGGTCATCGGTGCCGGCGCGGCCTCGGGCGGGACGCTGGATGCATCGAACCTGCTGAAGCCCGTGCTCTCGACCGGGCAGTTGAAGTGCATCGGCGCGACGACCTACAACGAGTACCGGGGCGTGTTCGAGAAGGACCACGCGCTGTCGCGGCGCTTCCAGAAGATCGACGTGGTCGAGCCCTCGGTCGATGAGACGGTGGAGATCCTCAAAGGATTGAAAACCAGATTTGAGGCCCATCACAGCGTCAAGTACACCGCCAATGCGCTCACGACCGCGGCCGAGCTCTCCGCGCGCTATATCAACGACCGCCACCTGCCCGACAAGGCGATCGACGTGATCGACGAGGCCGGTGCCGCGCAGCGCATCGCGCCCAAGGCGAAGCAGAAGCGCATCATCGGCAAGGCCGAGATCGAGGAGATCATCGCCAAGATCGCGCGCATCCCGCCGAGAAGCGTTTCGACCGACGACCGCAGCGCGCTCGCCAATCTCGACCGCGACTTGAAGGCGGTGGTGTTCGGCCAGGACAAGGCGATCGACGCGCTCGCCTCCGCCATCAAGATGGCGCGCTCGGGCCTTGGCAACCCGCAGAAACCGATCGGCAACTTCCTGTTCTCGGGCCCCACCGGCGTCGGCAAGACCGAGGTGGCGCGGCAGCTCGCCTACTGCATGGGCATCGAGCTTATCCGCTTCGACATGTCGGAGTACATGGAGCGCCACGCCGTCTCGCGCCTGATCGGCGCGCCGCCGGGATACGTCGGCTTCGAGCAGGGCGGGCTCCTCACCGAGCAGATCACGAAGAAGCCCTACTCGGTGCTGCTGCTCGACGAGATCGAGAAGGCGCACCCCGACATCTTCAACGTGCTCTTGCAGGTGATGGACCACGGCACGCTGACGGACAACAACGGACGCAAGGCGGATTTCCGCAACGTCTGCATCGTCATGACCACCAACGCCGGCGCCGAGTCGCTCGCGAAGACCCAGATGGGCTTCACGCCCTCCGTCAAGGCGGGCGACGAGATGGAGGCGATCAAGAAGATGTTCACGCCGGAGTTCAGGAACCGGCTCGATGCGATCATCTCGTTCAGCGCGCTCGACGAGAAGACCATCATGCTGGTGGTCGAGAAGTTCCTCATGCAGCTCGACGAGCAGCTCGCGGAGAAGAAGGTCGAGGCGAGCTTCACCCAGGCGCTGAAGGAGCACCTCGCGAAGAAGGGCTTCGACCCGCTGATGGGCGCGCGGCCGATGGCGCGGCTCATCCAGGACACGATCCGCCGAGCGCTTGCCGACGAGCTGCTCTTCGGACGCCTGCAGCACGGCGGCAAGGTCACGATCGACATCGGCGAGGACGAGCAGCTCAAGCTCTCGTTCGAAGAGGAAGCTGCGCCCGTGAGCTGAGCGCGAGCCGCAGCTCCTGTGCAAGGCCGCCTGCGGGCGGCCTTTGCTTTTCGGGCGCCGGGCAGTACGCTTCGCCGCAGGGAGGAATCCCATGAACGCAAGGCTCGTTGCCGCGGCGCTCGCTCTCGCGACGGCCGTGGCGCACGCCCAGGAAAACCCCGTCGCCCGCGGCCTCGCCGCGACCTGCGCCAACTGTCACGGCACCGCGGGCGGCAGCGTCACGGCGGAGGTCGTCTCGCTCGCCGGCCTGCCGAAAGAGCACATCGTGTCGCAGATGAAGGCCTTCCGCGACGGCACGCGCCCCGCCACGGTGATGCAACAGCTCGCCAAGGGCTACAGCGACGCCCAGATCGAGCTCATCGCCGATTACTTCTCGCGGAGGCCGCGATGAGGCGCCGCGACTTCCTGAAGCTCGCCGGCGCCGCCACGCTCGCCGGCGCCGCCACGCTCGCCGGCTGCGCCGCACGTGGGGGTGCCGCCAAGGCGCGCGTGGTGGTTATCGGCGCGGGCTACGGCGGCGCCACGGCGGCGAAGTACGTCGCCATGTGGGATCCCCGCATCGAAGTCACCATCGTCGAGCGCGGGGAGCAATTCGTCTCGTGCCCGATTTCGAATCTCGTGCTCGGCGGCAACCGGACGATGCAGGACATCACGCGCGGCTACGACGGCTTGCGCCGACACGGCGTGCAGCTGGTGAAGGCGGAAGCGCTCGCTGTCGATAGCGCCAAGCGCACCGTTGCGTTGAGCAGCGGCGGCACGCTCGGCTATGACCGCCTGGTGCTCTCGCCGGGCATCGATTTTCTGTTCGGCGATATCGCCGGCTACCAGGGAGCGGAGCCGCGCGTACTGCATGCCTGGAAGGCCGGCCCGCAAACCGTGGCGCTGCGACGCGAGCTCGAGGCGATGCCCGACGGCGGCGTCTACCTGCTCGCGATACCCGTCGCGCCCTATCGCTGCCCGCCCGGGCCATATGAGCGCGCCTGCCAGGTCGCGAACTACTTCAAGCGCGCAAAGCCGCGCTCCAAGGTGCTGGTACTCGACGCCAACCCGGACGTCACGTCGAAAGGCCCGCTATTCAAGCGCGCCTGGGAAGAGCTTTACCCCGGCATCATCGAATACCACCCCAATGCCAAGGTCATCGCCGTCGACGCGGCGGCGATGAGCGTGCGCACCGATTTCGACACGGTGAAGGGCGATGTGCTGAACGTCGTGCCGCCGCATCGCGCGGGCGATATCGCCCTGAAGGCAGGGGTCGTGACCAGCAATAACCGCTGGTGCGACGTCGATTGGCGCACCATGGAATCGAAAGCGGTCAAAGGAATTCACGTGCTCGGCGATGCCACGCTGTCGGCCGCGGGCATGCCGAAATCGGGGCACATTGCGAACGCGCACGCCAAGGTCTGTGCCGCAGCGCTCGTCGAGCTGCTGAACGGCCGGGAGCCGAATCCGAATCCGGTGATGAACAACACGTGCTACAGCTTCGTCTCGGACAAGGAGGCGATCCACGTCGCCTCGGTGCACCAGTACGATGCCGGCCAGGGCGCGATCATCCCGGTGAAGGGCGCGGGCGGCGTGTCGAGCACGCGCAGCGAGCTCGAAGGCGCCTACGCCTGGAGCTGGGCGCGAAATATCTGGGCGGATATGCTCGGCTAGCGACCGGTCGAGCCGAAGCCGCCGGCGCCGCGCGTACTGGCGGCGAACTCCTCCACCACGTCGAATTCCACCTGCACGACCGGCACCACGACGAGCTGCGCGATGCGATCGAGCGGCTGGATGGTGAAAGGCGCGGCTCCCCGGTTCCACGCCGAGATCATCACCGGCCCCTGGTAATCGGAGTCGATCAGGCCGACGAGATTGCCGAGCACGATGCCGTGCTTCGAGCCCAGGCCCGAGCGCGGCAGGATGACCGCCGCGTGTCCGGCATCGCCGACATGGATGGCGATGCCCGAAGAGACGAGCTGACTTTCGCCCGGGCCGAGGGTGAGCGGCGCGTCGAGGCAGGCGCGCAGGTCGAGGCCCGCGGCACCGGCGCTCGCGTAATGCGGCAGCATGCCGCGGATCCTCTCGTCGAGGATGCGTACCTGCAGCTTCCTCATTTCGCGTGCGGCAGAACGGCGGCGATATGCGCCACCAGCTTGCGCGCGAGCTCGAGCTTCGGCCCGCGGCCGAGGTCATGCTCGCCGCGCTCATCAAAGAGCTTGATGGCGTTGTCGTCCGCGCCAAGGGCTTGCTGCGCAAGATTGGCCGCCAGCAGCGCAATGCCCTTCTGCGCGCGCTTCTGCGCGGCATTGCGCTCGAGGTCCTCGCTCTCGGCAGCGAAGCCGACGCAGAACGGCGCGTTCTTCATCCGTGCGACGTAGGCAAGGATGTCCGGGTTCTCGACGAGCTCGAGCGTCACCGCGCGCCCGTCCGCCTTCTTGATCTTGCGCGGCGACGGGTTCTTCACCTTGTAGTCGGCCACCGCAGCGACGGCGATGAACACATCGCTCGCCGGCACCGCTTCCTTGACCGCGGCGAACATCTCGTCCGCCGTGCGCACGTCGATACGCGAGACGCCCGCCGGGGTGGGCAGCGCGACCGGGCCGCTGATCAGCGTGACCTCCGCGCCCGCCTCCTGCGCGGCGCGCGCTACCGCATAGCCCATCTTGCCGGAGCTCGTATTGGTGAGCACGCGCACCGGATCGACCGGTTCCTCGGTCGGGCCGGCAGTGACCAGCACCCGCTTGCCGGCAAGCGCCCTGGGCGCAAGCAGCGCCTCGATCTCAGTGGCGATGTCGCGCGGCTCGAGCATCCGGCCCGGCCCGACTTCGCCGCAGGCCTGATCGCCCGCCGCCGGGCCGGCGATGGCTATGCCGTCGGCGCGCAGGCGCGCGACGTTGCGCTGCGTCGCCGCGTTCTGCCACATCTCGACGTTCATCGCCGGCGCCACCAGCAACGGGCAGCGGCGCGCGAGGCAAAGGCTGGAAAGGAGATCGTCGGCGAGGCCGGTGGCGAGCTTGGCAATGAAATCGGCGCTCGCCGGCACGACGGCGACGAGATCGCGATCGCGGGAAAGCTCGATGTGGCCCATGGCATCGGCGACGCGCGCGTCCCAGAGATCGGTCCACACGGCCTGGCCCGACAGCGCCTGCATCGTCGTCGGCGTAATGAAGCGCGTGGCGGCTTCGGTCATGGCGACGCGCACATCCGCGCCGCGCGTCACCAGCAGGCGCGCGAGCTCGGCGGTCTTATAGGCCGCGATGCCGCCGGTAATGCCAAGGAGCAGTTTCTTGCCGGTCAACGCCATGGCAGGGCACTCGTTTATGGATTCTAAGGGATACGAGGAGAACGCCCCGCCATGGGGATTTCGAGCTGGCCAGCGAGCGAGCGGCCGCGCGAGCGGTTGCTCGCCAAGGGTGCCGGCGCGCTCACCGACGCCGAACTGATCGCCGTGCTGCTGCGCACCGGGGTGCGCGGCAAGAGCGCAGTGGATCTCGCGCGCGAGATGATCGAGCGCTTCAAAGGGGTGAAGGGCCTGCTCGCGCCTGCCGCCGATCTGCAGGCGATCAAGGGGCTTGGCAGTGCAAAGCGCGCGCAGCTCGAAGCGGCCATCGAGCTCGCCCGGCGCTCGATGCACGAGCACCTCGCCAGCCGCGCGGCGCTTACCTCGCCGACGGCGGTGCGTGACTATCTGCGCCTATCGCTCGCGACGCGCGAGCACGAGGTGTTCATGTGCATCTGGCTCGATGCCCAGCATAAGGTAATCGCAGCCGAGGAGCCGTTCCGCGGCACGCTCACGCAAACGAGCGTCTATCCGCGCGAGATCGTCAAGGCGGCGCTACGCCTCAACGCCGCAGCGGTGATCTTCGCGCACAACCATCCTTCCGGCCTTGCCGAGCCGAGCCGCGCGGACGAGCTGCTGACGCGCGACCTCTCGAACGCGCTTGCCATGGTGGAAGTCAAGGTGCTCGACCATTTCGTCGTCGCCGGTGCCCACACGGTCTCGTTCGCGGAGCGCGGATTGCTCTAGAAACCCTGTATAATCCGCGCCTTTCGCGAATTCCGGAGCACCCCGATGTCCCGCGTCTGCCAGGTCACCGGCAAAAAGCCGATGAAGGGCCACTTCGTCTCGCACGCCAACAACAAGACGATCCGTACGTTCCAGCCGAACCTGCATTACCGGCGCTTCTGGCTGGAGAGCGAGAACCGCTGGATACGGCTGCGCGTCTCGACCGCCGGGCTGCGGCGCATCGACAAGCTGGGCCTCGAGGCGGTGCTCGCCGAAATCAAGGCGCAATCACGGCAAAAGGGCTGAGTCATGCGTGAGAAGATCAAGCTCGAATCGTCGGCCGGCACCGGCCACTTCTACACCACGACCAAGAACAAGCGCACCACGCCGGACAAGCTCGAGATCAAGAAGTACGACCCGAAGGCGCGCAAGCACGTCATCTACAAGGAAACCAAGCTGAAATGAAAAAAAGCCCGCCGATCAAGGCGGGCTTTTTCGTTCGGCTAGCGCGGCGGGCCGCCGAAGGTGTACTGGGCGCCGATCAGGAATGAGTCCACGTCTTGCCGGTCGCCGCCGCCCGGCAGCCCACCGCCACGCATCTTTTTGTCATCGCGGCATTACAGCCGCGGCGGAACGCAACCCGGGACGCGCGCCAACCCTCGGGGCATGCGCTTAAGCTGTAGAGAGAACTGCTAGGCGGGTGTCTTCGTTGCTACGCGATCGCGTACGAGCGCAGCCGCTCCGAGAACGCCACGAGCGGCGCGACGCCGCTCGCTTCGGCGCGACGGCACCAGTCCTGCAACTGGCGCAGCAGCTGCTCCTTCGAGGCACTCGAGCGCTCCCACAGCGCCGCCAGTTCCTGGCGCATGGCGAGTGTGATCTCGAGGGCGCGCGATTTCTTCAGCGCCTCGGCGAGCTTGTGCGCCTCGGCACCGGCCGCGGCCTGGCCGCGCAACAGCGCACGCCGGAGCGACCCGAGTACCTCGGCATCGCGCGGCGACCAGCGCCGCAGGCGCGCGAGCTCATGCACATAGGTCTGCTTCACCGACTTGGCGTAGCGCGACAGCACGTCGTAACGGTGTGCAATCACCGCGTGCAGGGTGTCGAAATCGACCGCGCGCGGCTCCGCGAAGCGCGGTTTGGGCGCCACCTTCTTCACTGTGGCGAGGCCAAGCGCGCTCAGGATGCAGATGTAGAGCCAGCCGATGTCGAACTCGTACCATTTCGAGGAGAGCTTCGCCGACGAGGCGAAGGCGTGGTGGTTGTTGTGCAGCTCCTCGCCGCCGATCAGGATGCCCCACGGCACGATGTTGGTGCTCGCATCGGCCACATCGTAGCTACGGTACCCGAAGTAATGCCCGACGCCGTTGATGACCCCGGCGGCCCAGAACGGAATCCAAGCCATCTGCACGAGCCAGGCAAGCGCGCCGGGCACGAGGCCGAAGGCGCCGAGATCGACGGCCAGTAGGACGAACACGCCGAAAAACGACCACGGTGTGTACAGATGCCGCTCAATCCAATCGTCCGGCGTGCCATGGCCGTAACGCTCGAGCGTCTCCTGGTTGTAGGACTCCTTCACATACAGGAACACCCCTCCCCAGAGCACGCGATTGATGCCGTAAACCTGCGGGCTATGCGGATCCTCGGCGGTTTCGACTTTCGCGTGATGCTTGCGGTGAATCGCCGCCCATTCCTTCGTCACCTGGCCGGTGGTGAGCCACAACCAGAAGCGGAAGAAGTGCGCGACGAGTGGGTGCAGCTCGAGCGCGCGGTGCGCCTGACAGCGGTGCAGATAGATCGTGACCGCGGCGATGGTGACGTGGGTCGTCGCCAGCGCAACGAGGGCGACCCCCCACCAGGGGAGATCAAACCAGCCGGAAAACATCATGGAGTCGGAGAGCCTTTAATCGTAGTTATTCAGCGGCAGAGAGCATTGTACGCGAAGCCTCGCCGGCGAGGTAACGTGCCGTGCGCAAAGGGTTTTTGTCGGCCGTTCACGACGCTGCGAGACGCTCGAACGCGGCAGCGAAAAAGCCGTCGGTGCCATGAAGGTGTGGCGCTAGCCCAAGCCGCTCTCCGGTATCGAGCGCAATGCGCTGTGCGCCCAATAAGTGGGCACAGGACACCGGCTTGAACCCGGCCTGCGCGGCCTGAAAATCGTCCGCTACTGCCTCATTTTCCTCGCGCAGGATGCTGCACGTAGCGTACACCAGTCGTCCGCCGGGCTTCACCAACCGCGCGGCCGCCTCGAGGATGCGCCGCTGCTTTTGCACGAGCTCGGCGACAGCGGCGGGGCCGTGGCGCCACTTGAGGTCGGGATTGCGCCTCAGGGTACCGAAGCCGCTGCAGGGCGCGTCGACCAGCACGCGCTCCAGCTTGCCCGCGAGGCGCTTCGCGCGCGGATCGTTATCGCCGGCGAGCCCGATCGAGTGGATGTTGCTTACCTGCGCGCGCGCCGCGCGTGGGCCGAGCGCCGCAAGCCGCTTTGGCGACACGTCCATCGCGTAGACGCGGCCGGAGCCGCGCATCAGCATGGCGAGCGCGAGGGTCTTGCCGCCGGCTCCAGCGCAGTAGTCGGCGACCATCTCGCCGCGGCGCGGCCCGAGCAGGAACGCGAGCAGCTGACTGCCCTCGTCCTGCACTTCGATCAGCCCGTCGCGAAAGAGCGCGTGGTGATTGATCGCCGGCTTCTCGGCGAGGCGCACGCCCGCAGGCGAGTAAGGCGTCGCGCTAGCCACGATGCCATCGCGCGCGAGGCGCGCGAGCACCTCCTCGCGGCTCGCGCGCGCGAGGTTAACGCGCAAGTCGAGCGGCGCCGGATTGAGCAGACCCTGCGCGAGCCGCATCGCCTCGGCGGGACCGCGGTCGTGCGCAAGACGCTGCCACAGCCAGTCGGGCACATCGGCGCGCACCGCATCGGACCACGCGTCGGCGCGCGCGCTTCGCAGCCGCTCGAGCAGCTGGGGCTCAACCAGCTCGCCGAGCGCGCGGCCGGAAAAGCCGAGCACGCGCGCGAGCGCAGCCGCGAGTAGCGCTTGCGGGTCGGCGGAAGCCGCGGCCGCCTCGAGCGAACGACGGCGCCGCAGCACCGCGAAGCTCGCTTCGGCAACGAAGGCGCGCTCGCGCTGGCCGAGTTCGCGGTGGCTGCGGAAGTAGCGCGAGAGCACCTGATCTGCGGGCCCGGCAAAGCGCGATAGCTCGCGCAGCGCCGCCTCGGCATGGCGGATGAGGGAGGCGCTCAGCCTCACCGCGAGATGCGCGTCACCACCTGCTCATAGCGCGTGCCGTCCTTCTCTACGATAAGCAGGCGTACCGGAATGAAGCCGCGTTCGGCGGCGAGCCAGAGCTCGGCCGTTTCACGCTGGTCGCTCTGGCGCGCGACCTTGACCGTGTCGAATTGTCCCACCGGAGTGTGCAAGCGCTCGCGACCGACGACCTTATAGATATGGCGCGAGAGCCCCTTGCCGTCGGCGATCGTGTAGCTCACCGAATCGGCCTTTCCCGGCAAGAGCGAAAGCGCGAAGAGAAATGAGAGCCGGTCCTGTGCATTCGGCGGCAGCGGCTCACTCGCCTTGCTGCCCTTGTACTGCATGGTGAGCGTTTTCGCGTTCCAGTCGAACCAGGCGCGCGCCGTGTCGCGGCCGGAGCGCTCGTCGAAGAACTCGCGCGGCCTGAGGCTCCCGTCGGCGAGGCTGCCCTGGCTCACGCGCCGCGCCGCGCCGAGCAGCGCATAGATGCCCTTGCCCTTCCAGGTCTCCGTGAGCTTGTAATTGCCCTGCGCGTACTCGAGCCGCTCGACCACCTCGGCCATCGGCGAGCCGTTGCGGCTCATGGTGAAGACGATCTCGACCTGGGGGGGCGGCTCGGCATGCGCCGCCGCCGCGAGGCTAATCGCGAGCCATGACCAGTTGCGCATCATTCCCTTTAACTCGCACCAGTGCGCCCTCGACGACAAGCCGGTCATCGAGGAACCAGCGCGCCGCGCGCGGGTAGATGACATGCTCCTGGCGCAGCACGCGCGCCGCGAGCTCATCGGCCCGCTCCTGCGCGCGCACCGGGACGGCCGCCTGGACGACGATCGGCCCGCTGTCGAGCTCAGGCGTCACGAAATGCACCGTGCAGCCGTGCACCTTCACTCCCGCCGCGAGGGCACGTGCGTGGGTATCGAGACCGGCGAACGCCGGAAGCAGCGAAGGATGGATGTTCAGCATGCGGTTGCGATAGCGCTCGACAAAAGCGGGCGTCAGCACGCGCATGAAGCCGGCGAGCGCCACGAGCCGCGGCTTGAAGCGCGCAATTTCGCGCTCGAGTGCCGCCTCGAAGGCGGCGCGCTCGGCAAAGGCCCGATGCTCCACCACGGCGGTGGCGATGCCTTTCGCCTGGGCGTAGTTCAGGCCGGCGGCATCGCCGCGGTTGCTGATCACCGCCGTGACCGGCAGCCCGGCCTCGACGAGCGCCTGCAGGTTGCTGCCCCGGCCGGAGATGAGGACGACCAGCAACTAGCCGCCCGTCGGGCCGATCATCAGCTCGGGGCGTACCCAGCGATCGAAGTCCTCGGCGCTGACGTAGCCGAGCGCGAGCGCCGCCTCGCGCAGCGTCGTGCCCTCGCGGTGCGCCTTCTTGGCGATCTCGGCGGCGCGGTCGTAGCCGATGTGCGGCGAGAGCGAGGTGACCAGCATGAGCGAGCGGCTGAGGAGCTCGCCGATGCGCTCGGCGTCGGGCTCGATGCCGCGCGCGCAATGCTCTTCGAACGACCGGCAGCCGTCGGCGAGCAGCCGCGCGCTCTGCAGGAACGCGTGGATGATGAGCGGCTTGTAAACGTTGAGTTCGAGATGGCCGGACGCTCCGCCAAGGTTCACCGCCACGTCGTTCGCCATCGCCTGCGCGCAGAGCATGGAGAGTGCCTCGGCCTGCGTCGGATTCACCTTGCCGGGCATGATCGAGCTGCCGGGCTCGTTCTCCGGGATGCGCAGCTCCGCCAATCCCGAGCGCGGTCCGGAGGCGAGCAACCGCACGTCGTTGGCGATCTTGAAGAGCGCCGCGGCGAGCGTCTTTACCGCGCCGTGGGCGAAAACGAGCGCCTCATGCCCGCCGAGCGCGGCGAACTTGTTCGGCGCCTCGCTGAAGGCGAGTTTGGTCTCGGCTGCCACGAGCTCGCACACGCGCGCCGCGAATTGCGGGTGCGTGTTGAGGCCCGTGCCGACCGCAGTGCCGCCAATCGCGAGGCGGTAAAGTCCGGGCAACGCGGCACGCAGCGCCTCCTGCGCCTGGCCGAGCTGGTCGACATAGCCGGAGAACTCCTGGCCAAGCGAGAGCGGCGTCGCGTCCTGCAAGTGCGTGCGGCCGATCTTGATGACCCGCGCGAAGGCGTCGCGCTTGCGCGCGAGCGTGGCGCGCAGGAGCTCCGCGGCTGGCAGGAGCTCGTCGTGCATAGCACGCGCGGCCGCAATGTGCATGGCCGTGGGAAAGACGTCGTTCGACGACTGCCCCATGTTTACGTCGTCGTTGGGATGCACGAGGCGCTTTTGCCCGCGCTCGCCGCCCAAGAGCTCGGAGGCGCGGTTGGCGAGCACTTCGTTCACGTTCATGTTGCTTTGCGTGCCGGATCCGGTTTGCCAGACGACGAGCGGGAACTCCTCGTCGTGCCGGCCGGCGAGCACCTCGTCGGCAGAGCGCACGATGGCATCGGCCTTGCGAGCATCGATAAGGCCGAGTGCGCGATTGGCGCGCGAGGCCGCCTTCTTTACCAGCGCGAGCGCGTAGATCACGGCGAGCGGCATGCGCTCGCCCGAGATCCGGAAGAAGCGGCGGCTGCGCTCGGTCTGGGCGCCCCAGAGCCGGTCGGCCGGGACCTCGATCGGCCCGAAACTGTCCTTCTCGATGCGCGTGCCGGCCATGCCGACACTATGTTACGGCAGGTCGCTTACTTCGCCTGGCTCGCGACCTCCGCGTGCACCTTCGTCATGTCGAGCGCCTTCGCCTGGGCGATCACCTGCTCCAGGGCGGTCGCGGGCAGCGCGCCCGCCTGCTGAAAGAGAATCACCTTTTCGCGAAACACCATGAGCGTCGGGATCGAGCGGATGCCGAAGGCGCCGGCGAGCTCCTGCTGCTGATCTGTGTTCACCTTGGCGAAGACGATGTCGGGGTGCGCCTCGGCAGCCTGCTCGTATATCGGCGCAAAGCCGCGGCACGGACCACACCAGGGCGCCCAGAAATCCACGATCACCATCGCACTGTCGTTGACCGTCTGCTCGAAATTCTCCTGCGTGAGTTCGACCGTCGCCATGGCGATCCTTCCAAAAAAAGCGGGCAGTGTACTCTAGACCACGATGTACACCGGACGGTTCGCTCCCTCGCCGAGCGGCCCGCTGCACATGGGATCGTTGATTGCAGCGGCGGCGAGCTGGCTCGACGCTCGCGCGGCCGGCGGACGCTGGCTCGTGCGCATCGAGGACCTCGACCGGCCGCGTTGCATGCCCGGCGCGGCGGACGCCATGCTGCGCACGCTGGATCGGCTGGGCCTGCACTGGGACGGCGAGGTGCTCTGCCAGAGCCGGCGCTTGGAGCACTACCGCGCGGCGCTCGACAAGCTGGCGCGCCAAACCTACTGGTGCGGCTGCACGCGGCGCGAGATCGCCGATTCGTCGCTCGGCCTGGCGAGCGACGGCGCCCACATCTACCCGGGTACTTGCCGCCACGGCACGGCGCGCAAGCGCGCACTGCGCGTGCGGACCACCGCGGAGCCGATCTCGTTCGTCGATCGGGTGCAAGGGCGCTGCCAGCAAGTGCTCGAACAAGACATCGGCGACTTCGTGCTTTATCGCGCTGATGGCCTTTTCGCCTATCAGCTCGCCGTGGTGGTCGACGACGCGGCGCAAGGCATTACCGACGTGGTGCGCGGGGCGGACCTGCTTGATTCCACGCCGCGGCAGATCTACTTGCAGCAGCTCCTCGGGCTGCCGACACCGCGCTATCTGCACGTGCCGGTGGCGCTCGATACCGCTGGCGGAAAATTGTCCAAGCAGACGGCCGCCGCACCGATCGAGACGGACCCGTGCGCGCTGCGCCGCGCGCTCGCCTTCCTCGGCCAGTCCGAGGCCGGGACGCTCGACCAAGCGCTGCGCGGGTGGGACCCGCAGCTCATTTTGCGCCGCCGCGCGATGGCACTAGCACCGTAGCGAGCGACGCGAGCACCAGCGCGAGCGCGGCCACCTCGGCTGCGCCCGGGCGCTCGCCGAGAAATATCATGCCGCTCAGCACGGCCACGACCGGAATGATGAGAATGCTGAGCGAAAACACCGTCACCGAGACGGAAGTGGCGAGCTTGATCCACGCCCAGTTCGCGAACGCAAACGCGATGAGGACGTTGTAAGCGGTGCCGAAGACCGCACGGCCGCCGATGTGCGCAAGGGTGCCCGGGTGCTCGAGCAGCAGCGCGCCGGCGAAAATCGGCAAGCCGCCCAGCAGGAGCATCCATGCGGTATAGGGTCCGGGCGCCATGGCGACCGGATACTTTTTCTGCAGCACCGCACCGAGCGCCCAGCTCGCCGCCGCGCCAAGCACGAGGAGCGATCCGAGCGGTGCGACGCCGATCGCCTTGTAGGCTTCGCCAAGAAGCAGCGCCAGGCCCGCGATGCCGAGCGCGAGGCCGAGCGCTTTCGGCGCGGTGAGGCGTTCGCCCAGCAGCCACACCGAGAGCGGCACGGCGAGCACCGGCATCGTATAGCCGAGGATCGACGCGCGGCCCGACGCGATCATCGTGAGCCCAAACGCGACGAGGATATTCCACGCGGTGATGTTCAAAAGTGCGAGCACCCACAGGCGCCGCCACTGGCCGCGCGGCCATGGTATGCGCTGCCTGCCGAGCCGCAGCACGAGGAACAGCACGGCGGAGCCGAGGCCCAGGCACAGCGAGCGGAAGGTCCATGGCGGCACTTCTGCAAGCGCCAGCTTCATCGCGGTCCAGTTGAAGCCCCAGGCGAGGGTCAGCGCGCCGAGCAGCCACCACAGCCGTGCCGGCAGGTGGTCGGCTTGCGCGCTCAAGACCCGAGGCGGATGGGAAAGGCCTTCATGCCGCGCAGGACCATCGAATCGAGCCACTCGACGCGGCCCGCAGCAGGCTCGATCTGGCGCCAGCGCGCCAGAACGGCCGGCAGCGTGACCTGGCCCTCGAGCCGCGCCAACGGAAAACCAAGGCAGATATGCGCGCCATAGCCGAAACTGAGATGCGGCGGGCCGTGGCGCTCGAGATCGAGGCGATCGGGCTCGTCGTAGGCGCGCGGATCGCGGTTTGCCGCGTTCATCATGAGGAACACGCGCTCGCCGGCTTTGAGCTCGCGCCCATGCAAGCGCTGCGGCTCCTGCACGATGCGCACTTGCGCGCCGATCGGGCCGTCGTAGCGCAGGAGCTCCTCGACAGCCGCCGGCGCGAGCGCCGGGTTGCGGCGCAGCTTCGCGAGCTCGCCGGGAAATCGCAGCAGCGCTGCGAGTCCGTTCGCGATGTGATGTGTCGTCGTCTCATGGCCCGCGAAAAGCAGCAGCACGCAGGTCGCGACGAGCTCGTCCTCCGAAAGCCGGTCGCCGTTCTCCTCCAGGCGCACGAGCTCGCTCAGGAGATCGGCGCGCGGCGCCCGCCGGCGCTCGGCGATGAGCGCGCGAAAGAGCCCCGCCATCTCGCGCGTTGCCGCTTCGGCGCGCTCGTACTTGTCCGGCGTATCGCGCGCGCTGCCGATGAAGAGCGCCATCTCGTCGGAGAGATGCTTGAGGCGCGCGAGCTCCGCGCGCGGCACGCCGAGCATGTCCATGATCACGAGCGCGGGCAACGGGCCGGCAAATTCGGCGATGAAATCGAATTCGGGCCGCCCGCCGATGCCTTCGAGCAGCCAGGCGGTCAGCGCCTCGATGTTCGGACGCAGCGCGGCAATCGTGCGTGCGTTGAACACGCGGCTCGCGAGCCGCCGCAGCCGGGTGTGCTCGGGCGGATCGCGAAACACCATCCACAGCGTAAGGGTGCGCATCAACTGCTCCATGCGCGCCGCTTCGCTGGAAGCGAGCGTTGCAAAGAACGGCCGCAGGCGGTCGGAAGACATCTGCCCGTCAAGGCACACGCGCTTGACGTCCTCGTAGCGGGTGAGCACCCAGGCTTTGAGCTCCGCGCTCCAGTGCGCGGGGTCCTGGTCGCGCAGACGCTGATAGAGCGGAAACGGGTCGGCGAGGAACTGCGGATCGCTCGGCCGGTAGTCGATCGTCACGATCGCAGTATCGCCGGCAAACTGCGCCCGCCTTGCGCCTCGGCGCCAAGTTAGCGCTTCCTCACAAGAGGCTGTAGTTAAGCAGGCGATAGCTCTATCACTGATGCTGCTACGCACAAAGTTCTTGACTTTCGACCTGCCGGCCATTAAATTGGCATTGCTGCAATGCACAAAAGTGTCAGCTAACCACATCGACCAGGAGCTATAAATGTACGTCACACCGGAGCAAATCCAAGCGGCCCAGAAGACCAACGTAGAATCGCTCCTCGCCATAGCGAATGCCCAGTTCGCCGCGTTCGAGAAGCTGGCGAACATCAACGCGGGCGCGGTCAAGAGCGCCTTCGAAGAGTCGATCGCCAATGCCCGCGCGCTGCTCGGCGCGAAGGATGTGCAGGAATTCGTAACCCTGCAGAACTCCTTTGCGCAGCCCGCAATCGAGAAGGCCATTGCCTACTCGAAGAGCGTGTACGAAGTCGCGACCGAAGCCAATTCGGAGCTCAGCCGCGTGGCCGAGCGCCGCGTCGCCGAGTGGAACGAGAACTTCGTGAGCCTGCTCGACAAGGTCTCGAAGAACGCGCCGGCCGGCTCGGACGTCGCGGTCGCCGCCGTCAAGTCGATGCTCGCCGCCGCCAACTCGGCCTATGACAACATGAACAAGGTCGCCAAGCAGGCCACCGAGATCGCGGAAGCGAACGTCGCCGCCGCAACCGAGACGGTGAAGGGTCTGGCGAAAGCAAAAAAGGCCGCCTAAGCGCCAACACGCGGCGTCAGTCGAGTTCTCGCGCGAAAGCGCTCAAGCGCAAAAAGAAGAAGTAAGCGAAAAGGCCTCGGGTAACTCCGGGGCCTTTTCATTTGTAGGGGAAGCCAGCGCTCGCCACTTCGCGACGCAACGCCTCCATCGCCGCGGCGACCTGCCCCGGATCGCCGCGCACGCCGAGCTCCACGTGGATGCGCGACCCGTCGGCGCCCATCGAGGGCAGGCTGAACACCTTCACGCCGTTGTACGCGCGCTCCACCGCCTGCATCGCGGGAATGAGCTGGCTCTCGCCCGCGTGGAAAACCAGGATCGACGATTCACTCCACTTCTGCGAGTCGAAGCGGCTGCGATAGCGCGTCTCGAGCACCCATTCAACCATCGGCCACGCCATCTGCGGGAAGCCCGGCACGAAGTGGTGATCGGCCACCGAGAACCCCGGGATGCGATTCACCGGGTTCGGGATGATCTCGGCCCCGCGCGGAAATTCGCCCATTTGCAGGCGCTGGGGCGTTGTTTCGCCGCCCGGAAAGCGAGCGCGAATTTCGCGCTCCGCCTCAGGGTGCAGCTCGAGCGAGCGTCCGAGCGCCGCGGCCGCACACTGGCGGGTGTGATCGTCCGGCGTCGCGCCGATGCCGCCAAAGCTGAACACCGCGTCGCTCGTCGCGAAGCTCTGGCGCAGCGCCTGCGTCAGCCGCTGCGGCTCATCGCCGAGGTAATGCGCCCAGGCGAGACGCAGCCCGCGCTTGGCGAGCGTGCCGATGAGGAAGCCGAGGTGCTTGTCCTCGCGCTTTCCGACCAATAGCTCGTCACCAATGATGTAGGCCCCGAACACGGGGCGGATTCTAGGCCGCTTTTTTTGCCCAGCGCTCGAGCTCCTCGAGGCCGCCAATGTGTCTGCCGTTGACGAACACCTGCGGCACCGTGCCGCGGCCGGTGATGGCGCCGACGATGCGCGAGCGTTCGCTGTGATTGAGCGGCACTTCGCTGTACTGGTAGCCGAGCTCGGCGAGCAGTTGCTTCGCCCGCGCGCAGTAGCCGCAGCCCTCGCGTGTCAGGATCGCCACCTGGTCGGGCTTCTTCGCCCGCGGGTTGAGGTAAGCGAGCATGGTGTCCGCGTCCGAGACCTCGTACGGATCGCCGGGCTTCTCGGGCTCGATGAACATCTTCTCGATCACGCCGTCCTTCACCAGCATCGAATAGCGCCAGGAGCGCCGGCCGAAGCCAAGCTCGGTCTTGTCCACGAGCATGCCCATTTGCTGCGTGAATTCACCGTTGCCGTCGGGCAGCATCAGGATGTTGCCGCACTCCTGGGTGCGCGCCCATTCGTTCATCACGAACGCGTCGTTTACCGAGATGCAGACGATGCGGTCCACGCCGTTGGCGAAAAAAGCGGGCGCGAGCTCGTTGTAGCGCGGCACGTGCGTCGACGAGCAAGTCGGCGTGAAGGCGCCCGGCAGCGCAAACACCACGACGGTCTTGCCCTTGAACACCTCGTCGCTGGTCAGGGGCTTCCAGTCGGATTCGCTGCGTGCGCGGAACGTAACTTGGGGGACGCGCTGTCCCTCGCGGTTGGGGAACACGATGATCACTCCGATGCAAAGAAGGAATGACCGAGTCTAGGGGGCGGCGTTCCCGCGATCTAATGGATTGTTTGCATCCGCCCGATAGGCGCGCTCTTGCGCTAGGGCGGCGAGCAGATAGTGGATGAAGGCGAGACCGAACAGCACCGGCGCGAAGAAGCCGGCGAGCGGCACGTAGGCGACGAGCGCGAGGAGCAGGCCCATGACATAGAGCGCGCCGCGCCGCGCGCGGAAGATGCGCTTCATCTCCTGCGGGTCGGCGTGCTCGGCGAGCGCGTCATAACGCAGCAGGCGCTGGTTGACCCAGGCGAGGATTACCAGCGGGATCACCGGCCAGAGCGGCGGGAAAAGCCAGAACGGCACGCTCAGCAGCCCGAAGAGCAGCAAGCCGAAAATCGCGACGAAGCTGTTCCAGCCGGAGCCGGCGATGCCGCCGCCGCGGCGGCGCTCGAGCGACGGATAGGAGCGGCTGGCGACGTAATTCACCATCGGCTGCATGCCGAACAGGCTCAGGATGAACAGCGCCGTGAGATAGACCAGCGGCACGAACAGCAGGAAGAGCAGCACGTTCGCCGCCACCAGCGCGGCGGCGCCGAGGTCGAGGTGCGCCCAGGCAAGCGCGTAGTCGATCCCTTGCTGCAGCCACAGCGCGATGCGCAGCGCGAGGCGTCCCCAGAGAAGGAGCGCCAGGCTTCCCCAGATCGCCACGGCTATCAGCATCGGCCAGAGCATCAGCCACAGCATGCGCGGATGCAGCAGGTGGGCCGCGGCGTACAGGATCGAGCGCGCTACGCTCATCGGCGCACACTCTGCCAGAGTTTGGCGAGCCGCTTGACCGACACCGGCACCGGCGTGCGCAGCTCCTGGGCGAAGAGCGACACCCTCAACTCCTCGAGCAACCAGCCGAACTGATCGAGCTCAGGGCTCACGGCGCCGTTGCGGCTGCGGGCGCCGAGCTCGCGGCGAAACGGCTGCTCGAGCGCGGCGAGCTCGGCGGCGAGCCGCTGGTCGCGCTGCGGGTCGGTGCGCAGCTTCTCCAGGCGCAGGCCCGCCGCCTTCAGGTAGCGCGGCAGGTGCTGCAGCCGCTCCCACGGCGTGCGCGCGAGCCAGCCGGGCGCGAGCAGGCGCGCGAGCTGCGCGCGGATGTCGTCCACCGCGTGGGGAAAGCTCCGCTCCAGCGCCGCGAGGCGCTTCTCCAGCCCAGCGCGCTCGGCCTGGATGCTCGCCGCCGAGCGCGCGATCTCCTGCGCGATGAGCGTGAAGCGGCTACGGCCCTCGTCCACACGGCGCGCGAAATCCGCCTGGGTCATGGGCGGCGAGTCGGCGAGGAACGTGCGGTCGAGCGCCGCGCGGATCACATCGGCGCTGAGCGGCGCGACCGCGGGGTCCTTAGCCATCGCGCGTTCCAGGTCGCGAATGCGGTCGTGAAAGGCGATCAGAAGCAACCGCCGCACCCCGTCGGCATGCGCCTCGCGCGCCTTCTCCGGCGACTCGAACACCTGCAGCGTGACCGCGTCGCCCGCGTCCACCAGCGCCGGATAGCCGACCAGCGTATGCCCGCCGCGCTGGATCTCCATGATTTCG
>Ga0209577_10000779_pt1 | contig 31846 bp, 27 predicted proteins | sample GraSoiAngelo_109_FD_185874 | JGI IMG/M metagenome (GOLD analysis project Ga0209577, IMG submission 185874) | Grasslands soil microbial communities from the Angelo Coastal Reserve, California, USA - 14_0903_12_20cm (SPAdes) (version 2) | ecosystem: Environmental > Terrestrial > Soil > Grasslands...
GATTGAGCAGGGGCAAGGCACCCTGGCTGCCCAGTTCATCGAGCAGACCGCGGATCACATCCAGCACGCGTTCGCGTACGGCCGAGCGCTCGAGTTGGGTGACAGGGGTGGCCACAGGACTCACGAAGTGGTTCGTTTTCTTCCGCGAGAGGCTACCATGCCAAAACGCGGATTGCTATTCACGAGCGTTCGAAATCGTCACTAGGCCTAAGCGCTCTGCTTGGCGGCTTGCGGCAGGGCGAAGCCTCGGGGGAGCAGCGCGGTGGATAGGTCGACGCCGGAAAGGTCCGCGCCGGTCAAATCCGTCTCCCGCAGGATGGCCACACCCATATCGGCGCCAGAAAACTTTGTGCCGTTCACATTTGCCAAACGCAGATTCACATTACGCAGATGAGCGCGCTGGAAGTTCACATTTGAAAGGTCGCAACGAAAGAATTCCACGCCGCTGGCCTGCGCTTCGGTCAAATCGGCGCCAGGAAGAATGGCTTCGGTCATGTCCGTGTTGCGGAGATCGGCTTTTCGCAGGTTTGCGCCAGAGAGATCGGCGCCGGGAAGTTTTGCCTTGCGCAGGTCCGTGCCTTCGAGGTTGGCGTTGCGAAGGATTGTCCCGCTCAGATTTGCCCCGCTTAGGTCCGCGCGGGACAGATTCGCACCGGACAGGTCGGCGCGAACTCCGCCGTCTTTGCCACTGAAAAAGCGCTCGTGCGCTTCGAGAATATCCACGAGCGCTTTTCCGTTGTGTTTGATGTTTTTCGGTTTTCTGAGTCCCATGTTCCGTCCGCCATTTATTACGATGTCAGACCCACAGTTTACTCGATGTGGCGGTCCGGCGGAACTCCGCGCATTCCGTTCTTGGCGGGAATGGGCGAACCAGCCTCGGTCTCGGCGGCTTGGGCCCGCAGCGAATTGACCACCGCTTGTGTGACGTCTTTGCCGCCGCCGGAATTGTTCTAATAATAAACGGATGGCATGGTTTGACATCCTCCCCGCCGCAAGCGGCGAGGATTCCTACGGAGCCGGATGTTGGTCCGGGCTCTTCGGCGGGTTCCTGCTTCATCGATCGGCCTTACCGCGCCGCATCTCCACAGGCTTCACATCGGGCCTGTCCGGCCCTAGGTCTTTTGGACGGATAGATTCTAGGGTGGAGCAAAAGAGAAAACAAGCCTTATATCCCCGGCCTGAACGCCGGGGCTTTGCGGCTCAGATTGGTAAATCGGCCCCCACGGGATCCCCCAGCCGGCAACCAGCGACAACAGCGTGAATGGTAGGCCCTTTACGAGCGCATTTTCGCCCGGTCGGATGAAATAGATATCCGAAGGTCGCAGGAACGTGAGGATGACCACAGAAATGCAGTACTGATAAAGAACGAACTTTGCGCCGCGCTGGGGACATCCTAGTTCCGTCTGCGGCTTCTCGGTGTGATAGTGTGGAGGCCAGTGGTCTGCTGTTGCCCGGACGAGTGGTGTGGCGTGAAGCTTGTTAGAAAACCTTCATTACCGGCGGGGTCCCGACAGGTCATGCCGGGGCGCCGTCAGAGGGTCTCTCTATGCCCCGCGGTTTTTTCCCCGCGAATCACACTCTTTGTTTTGTGCGGCATGCTATGCCTGTCCCTGTTTGAAGCTCTTGCCCAGGAACAGCACGAGGACGAAATCGTCGCCAATCTCGCCGGCGGCCGCGCCATCGTTCACGTGGCCAAGGACGTCATCGTTTTTGCGGCCATCGATCAACCGGTGGAGCGAAATTCCATTCCCCCGCGGGTGATGGACCTGGACGCCACGCACATCGGGGTGCTTTTCGGAGCTTCGGAATGGCGCATTCCTGCCGATCCTAAGCCCATTCGGCTGGACCGTAATTTTCACCGTATCGGCCGGGGCGACCCTCGTTACCAGTCTGCTCCCGGCGAGGGCGAGACGGACTTGGAGACTATCGGCATCGCTTTCCTCGAGAAGCTTCGCCCGCTCGTCGCTCAACTCCATCACAAACTTGAATTCTCTTCCGATGATCCAATCTTTCAGATCGTGATCATTGGTTACGCTCCCAACGATTACGGCCCTGAGGTGTGGGTCGTGGAGTATCGTATCGAGCAGGAGCAAGTCGCCACGCGTGGCGACTATTGGCAGACGCGGGTCCAGCGGCCGCGCTTCACACAGCTGTACCCGCCGGAAAAACATGCCCCGCGCACTATTGTGGAGAGCCGTTATCCTCAGGACGCGAAAGGCCCCACGTTGGCCGAGCAGATCCAGGGCAACGACCCGCACATCACCCATCTCGGGTCCGGTGAGGCGCGCTTTGCCAAAGTTCTGGAAAACATCAATCGCGGCCAGGCGCAGAAGGCTGGTCCCATCGATTCCGCTGATTTCATGCGCGCAGTGCTGCCTTTGATCGCCGGGAATCGAACGTTTGTTCTTGGCACGATGGACGAGCGGCACGGCTTTGAATGGATGGTTCCGCCCGTGGAACCCGTCGAAAAAGTGCAGGAAGACAAGAACCGCCCGCCGGAGGCGCCGACGCTGCGGCGAGCTCCCAAACCCTAATTGTCAGGTCAGGAGAGCTTTTCGATGGAATCGCCGAGGCGGATCACTCCACCCTGCAGCACGCGGCACAGCATGCCCCGCCGTCCCCACAGTTCTTTCTGAAGTCCGGGACGAATGGCCTCCATCTGATCACAAGGGGCACATATCGCACTGACTTCCAGTCGTGCTTCGCCGGCGCGGAGAAGTTGGCCAATCTCGAGGCTATTCACGTTTAGCCCATCGGTGGTGATGTTCTCGCGGATAATTCCCGGTGTGAGGTCCATGGCCTCCAAGGTTTCACGATCCACGAGCAAAACCTGGCGCTTTCGCCCGGACCGCGCGTGAGCACAGCCTTCAAACCCGGTGTCGACCACGGCACGGACTTCAGAGAGTTCCTCCATCGGGAGGTGCTTCTTCGAAGCTCGGAAAAGATTTTGCACTCGCGCCATGGCCTCTAATCTCCTGCGGCTTTCAGTTGCGTCGCGTGAGTTCCGATGTCTTTTCTGTAGTGCATTCCTTCAAAATGGATTCTTGAAGCAGCTTCATAAGCGGAGGCCAAAGCGGCCTCGAGTGACGCAGCGGCCGCCGTAACCCCCAGCACCCGCCCGCCATTCGTGACCAGCGCTTGCCCAGCGAGTTTCGTTCCGGCGTGCAGCACTTTAACACCGGTAATCTGTTCTGCGGCGGTTAGGCCTTCGATTCGCTTGCTGTACTGAAACTCGCCAGGGTAGCCGCCCGAAGTCAGAACCACGCAGGCGCTAGCTCCGGGCTTCCAGTGCAGCTTTGACGGGTCGAGGCGCCCTTCAGCAACATCGCTGAGAACTTCGGCCAAGTCAAATTCCAGGCGCGCCAGAATCGCTTGCGCTTCGGGGTCCCCCAACCGGCAGTTGAACTCCAGGACTTTTGGTCCGGAGTTCGTCAGCATCAAGCCGATATACAAAAATCCCTGATAACGAATGCCGTCGGCGGCTAGCCCGAGCAACGTCGGCTCGACAATCGTCGAACGGATGGTTTCTAGAAGATCATCCGGCAGCAATTCATCGGTTGAGTACGCCCCCATGCCCCCGGTGTTCGGGCCTTGGTTTCGATCGAAGACTCGCTTGTGATCGCGTGTCGGTAGTAGTGGCGCATAGCGGTTTCCATCGGTGAGAATGATGAACGATAGCTCTTCGCCTTCCAGGGTCTCCTCCAGAAGGGTTCGCCTTCCGCCCGGCCCGAGTTCGTTCTTTTCCATCACGCGTTCGACGAAGTCCTTCGCTCGAGCGAAGTCCGGCGCCAGAAAAACACCTTTGCCGGCACACAACCCGTCCGCCTTGATCACCACGGGCCAAGCCACGGAGCTTAGCGCGCCGTAGACTTCTGCGGATGAGTCATATGTGCCGTAAATCTTTGCAGTGGGAATGCGGTGGCGCTCCAGAAATTCTTTCGAGAAAATCTTGCTTCCTTCGAGTTGTGCGGCCTGCTGAGAAGGCCCCACAATGGCCCAATTCCGCAGTCGAAACGCATCCGCTATCCCGTTCACCAGGGGCAGTTCCGGGCCTACGACGGTCAGATCGGGTCGAATCTTTTCCGCAAGCGCGATGATCGCCCTAACGTCAGCGGCGTCCGTGGCCACGCACTCCGCTTCGGTCCGGATGCCGCCATTCCCGGGGGCGCACCATATTTTTTCCACGCGCGGGCTCTGTTTTAGCGCCCACACCAGCGCGTGTTCGCGTCCACCGCCCCCCAGCACGAGAATCTTCATTCGCAAACCCTCGTCAACGACTCTTCCAAACGATAGACGCCGCTTTTAAAGGTGTCAACCTGACCGAGCCCCGCCGCGTTTCCTGAGAGTCTTCAGAGCGGGTTGGTTCGAACCGACGCTTCGAAATGCCGATCGCAAAGGAAACCCCTCGGCGTTTATCAATTGGCCGTACCCTGCTCCAATGGCCAGTTACACCGTAGCGGATTCGCCTTCTACACTCGGCGGAGCCATTCCTCGTTTTCTTTTTGATCGGAAGGGGTTGCCCGATGCTGATTCCGTTGCGCCATGAGAATATGGAGGGCCGCCGCTGGCCGGTCGTAACCTTTGCGCTGATCGCGCTGAACGTAGTCATCTTCCTCGGCACGCACTGGAAAATTGAAGAGCAAGAACCCGAACGCCGCGAAGTGCGGATGCACATCCTTGTGCTCGCCGCGAAGCACCCTGAATTGAAGATGTCGGAAGAGGTGGAGAAGTTCGTCGACGAGGTGAAGAGCAAGGCACCCGAAGCGTTCTGGCAGCAGCTCTCCTCAAGCAAACGCAAGCCGGAAGATGATTGGGACGCACAAATCCGGGACGTCGATGACCGAGAACAGCTCCAGGCGGAAATGGATAGGCTCGCACAACGCTTTCCGGAGGTGCAGAGGATTTCGATCCTGGAAAACTACGCGTTTGTGCCAGCTCATCCCAAGCCTATTTCATACCTAACCTCTATGTTCCTGCATATCGGTTGGCTCCACCTCATCGGCAACATGTGGTTTCTGTGGCTTGCCGGCTTCATCCTCGAGGATCAATGGGGTCGGGTGATTTACCCCATTTTCTATCTTCTCGCCGGAGTCGCTGCTTCTCTGGTCCACGCCCTGTTTAACCCCTCTAGTCTCGGGGCTGCCTTTGGGGCCTCGGGTGCCGTAGCCGCGCTCATGGGCGGTTTTCTGATGCGCTTCCCCAAACTGAAGATCGAAATGCTTTGGTACATGTTGATCTTCCGGATTCGATTTAAAGCCGCAGCCTATTGGCTGCTGCCCATCTGGCTCCTCACGGAAATCTTCTACGGCAGCATATTCGGCCAGGCATCAGGAGTAGCACACTGGGCTCACGTCGGAGGATTTATCTTCGGGGCTTTAGCCGCTCTGGTCATCGCCGGGACGGGCTTGGAACACCAGGCCAACAAGGTCATCGAAGACAAAATTGGATGGACCGCGGATCCAGCGGTGGTACGCGGAGCAGAGTGCATGGAGAAGGGAAAGTTTAACGAAGGTATTACCGTTCTTCTGAAGTACATAGCTGCGAAACCAGACGCCATTGATGCTCATTCCCTATTGCGGCAATTGCATTGGCGTAAGAACGATATTCAAGCACACCTCGCAGCCACGATCAAACTCTGCCAGCTCCACGTCAAAGCGCAAGACAGAGAGTCAGCCTGGCAGGATTACGAGGAATATAGCAACGCCGGCGGGGATCGCATGCCTGCATCGACGTGGCTCGAACTGTGCCGCATTGCCGAGGGGCAGCAGAATTACGAGCGTGCCGTGTCTGAGTACGAGCGCCTGGCCCAGGCATATCCAAACGACCGGGAATCCCTTCTGGCGCTTCTATCCGCAGGGCGCCTCGCGCTGAAACAGCTCAATCGCCCCTCAGACGCCTTGCTTTATTACAAAGCTGCGAAAGTCTCCAAAGTGCCCCACCTTGATTGGGAATCGAACATCGAGGCGGGAATTCAGGATGCAGAGAAAGCGGCGGGAGTTTCCTATACTCCCACCGTGAAATCCTAGGCTCTGCTATTCTCAGAATTCTTTCTAGGCCCGATCCTGCAATTAACCATATCTATTAGAGTATCAACCGTTGCCGGCGGCGCGAATGGGGATTGTTACCGTTGAAGCCGTCTCCGAAGATCCCAGCATGTGGCAGCGGCCGTCGAAGATTCCGCCCGGACCGATGACCATGCACGGAGAGTGAACCTCTCCGGTCACCACACCTTTGGCCTCGATCTCCACGCGTCCCTTGGCGAAAATGACGCCATCGAAGCGGCCAGAGATTACTACGCGATTGCCCTCGATTTGTCCTTCAACCTTAGCGCCGTCGCCGAGGATCACAGTCTGTTCCGAAATAATGTTGCCTTTCACGTGGCCGTCAATGCGAAACGTGCCCTTGACCGTCAGCGTGCCCTCGAGCGTTACGCCCTGGTCGATGAATCCTGTCCATTCCTCGCTTACGCCACTCTTTGCTGAGCTGGGCCACTTCCAGGTCATGTCAAAACCCCCAAATAAGGACTGCTCTACTTTAGCTGCCGACGCACATAAGTCAACGCAACTGAGCATCCGGGTTGTCGAATGAAGCGACTGAACGAACGGGCAGTATTTGTTATTGTTAGCGAAGCCCGCGAAGCTATTTCATCAACCGATCGTAGAGACCCATGAGCTGTGCATGGTCATAATATTCAAGCACAAGCTGCCCTGGACGCATTTTGGTTTTTTGATGGAGAAGCACCTTTGTGCCGAGGTGCCGTTGAAGCTCTTCCAGTGCCGACCGGATGTTCGCGTCCAAATGAACCTCCGTCGGCACATGCTCGCCCGGCGAGCGTCGAGACGCAAGGCGTTCGATTTGGCGGACGGTTAGCCCGCCGCGTGCGGCTCGCTCAGCGTATCGCATTCGTAGTTGCGAATCTGGCACTGCCAACAGAGCACGGCCGTGCCCTGCCGTCAGCTTCCCTTCTTCAATCGAATCCTGAATCGTTGGCTCCAGCTTCAAAAGCCGAATGGCGTTCGCTACCGTGGCGCGGTCCTTGCCGGTCCGTTCTGCAACCGCTTCCTGCGTTAACTGAGCTTCCTCCATCAAACGTACAAACGCTCGCGCAGCTTCAATAGCATTCAGATCTTCACGTTGGATGTTCTCAACCAGGGTCATCTCCAGCGCGAGATCGTCAGCGACTTGTCGGACAATGACTGGGACTTTCGCTAAGCCAGCACGCTGCGCTGCGCGCCACCGGCGCTCGCCGGCAATTAGCTGAAACCGCGAGCCAATCGGTCGCACGACTAAGGGCTGGATGATGCCGCTGGCCCGAATCGACCGTGCCAGTTCGTCGAGAGCCTCTTCTCGAAACCGGGTACGCGGCTGGTAAGGGCTGGGCTCAATCAGGTCGATGTCTACCTGTTGAGGTCCCGGATGCGCAGCTTCGCGAGCTGGTGCACTTGCGGCACCGCTGGCGGTTGCTGCATGGGGCTGTGTCGGTGCCGGTTCTGGCGATATCTTGGGCTCAGGCTCCCGAATGAGCGCTCCGAGCCCCCGTCCCAGTGCGTTTCTCGGCATTGGCAATGACCTCCTGGGCGAGCTGTAGATAGCCCTCCGCCCCTTTGCTGTGAATGTCGTACAAGATGATTGGTTTCCCGAAACTTGGTGCTTCTGCCAAGCGCACATTCCGCGGAATCACGCTTTGCAAGACTTGTGTTCCGAAGAAACTGCGCAGATCCGTTGCTACCTGCCGCGAAAGTGTCGTTCGTTCATCATACATTGTAAGCAGGATCCCTTCGATTTCGAGGCTAGGATTTAGGGTGCGCCGGATACGCATGAGCGTGTCCAGCAATTCGGAAACGCCCTCCAGTGCCAGGTACTCACACTGGATGGGAACCATAACGGCATCAGCGGCCACGAGCGCGTTCAGCGTGAGGAGGTCCAAGGCTGGTGGGCAGTCGAGTATGATGAATTGATATTTTTCGTCGAGCGCCCTCAGTGCGGCCTGCAGCTTGTACTCGCGATTTTCGGAATTGACCAGTTCGACGGCAGCGCCAGCTAGATTCTTGTCGGCGGGGACGACCTCTAACCTGTCAACTTGCGATTTTTGGGTAATCTTGTCGAAAGACTCATTGAGAATCAATACGTGATAGAGGGTTCTTCGAGAGGGATCTTTCGCAAACCCGATTGCGGCTGTGGCATTCGCCTGGGAATCGCAATCCACAAGGAGTGTAGGTTTTTCAGCGGCAGCGAGGCAGGCGGCCAAATTCACCGCCGTCGTGGTCTTTCCGACCCCACCCTTTTGGTTAGCTACCGCAATGATCCGAGCCAAACGTTCCCTCGCGACCGAAAATCTAGCAAAGCCGGCTCAAGGATGCAAGTTGTTTCACGTGGAACAACGCTTCGAAAGTGGAAATCTGGCATTAGGATGCCGGATTGTTCCATGTGGAACATGGCTTGGACTTCCAGAAGACACAGCTTGTTCCACGTGGAACAATGACTCCCCGGGATTCCTTCTTGCTTCAAGGCAGACTGTTCCACGTGAAACAATATTGGACTCACAAAGTGGCCCCGTATGTTCCACGTGGAACCTCGATCCACTGAATGAACTCTTCGGATCCATGTCAGGAATCTCCATGGAAACACAAAAGGTGCCTTATTTTCACCTCGAAGCGCTGATCTGTGAGGATCTTTTCGTGCCCACCAAAAGGAGGCGACGCAAGGAATGAGGGACGGCGATAGGTTCGCGCCACTCCCAAGTCCCGATCTTTTGAATCTCGGGGAGGTCTCGAGCACCAATCCAGAGAATAACCTGTTTTGCTGCTATCTGTTCCGAACGCGCCCACTCAAGGAAGCCAGGGAATTCGCCGAGCGCGCGCGAGCAAACATAATCCAGGGGAGCGACCTCCTCTGCAAGTTCTTGATAGCGCCCCCCCAGAACTTGTGCGCCGCTAAGTCCTAATTCACGAATAACTTCCGCTATAAATGTGACCTTTTTTATGTTGGATTCGACCAGAAACACTTGCAAATCCGGCCGCATTATCTTCAGCGGCAACCCTGGGAATCCGCCGCCAGATCCAATGTCGGCGAGCCGACCGTTTTTCACCGGTATGGCCTCCGCCGCGTACATGCTCTCGCAAAAATGACGATAAAGTATCTCCAGCGGCTTGCGGATCGCGGTCAGATTTACTTTCTCATTCCATATCAATAAGATCCTCATATATTGTTGAATTTGAAGCACTTGTTCTTCAGTTGCGGGGAGTTGAAACTCTCTGAGTGCGCGCTCGATGACGGCCGCGGCCGGGGGGGCTGGCACAGGTGTTAGCATATTAGTAAATTGCTATTCCGCGACCTTCATAGGGTTTTCCCCGCGCCAGCCGCCGCGCTTGGTGTCAGATATCGAGGTCCCGCGGTCCCCGCGACCACATCCACAGTGCTATGCCAGAAAATCGCGGGTACCAGGCTGCCGTAGGCGATCCGGCTGGTCCCCAGAATGAGGCCGATCAAGAGTGTCATCACAATTCCACCGCGCCCCTGGTAACTATGTGCCAGCCCGAAGAGAACGGAGGAAAGTAGCACCACCGCCCAAGGTTGAAATCCTACTTGTACCAGGACAGCCATAGCGAACCCGCGATAGAGAAACTCCTCCGAGAGCCCCGCTGTCATCGCCAGCGCAAGATAAGGAAGCAACTCCACGGAGGATTGCGGCAGAATCCTTTCCGCAATGGCTTGAACAGAGCCCCGCGCTTCAACGGGAATTCTCCCCACGCGCCGCAGGTTCAGCCACTGGAAAGCCGCAATCGCCGCGGCGCCGACAATGGAGGCAAAAAGAAGTCTGGTTCCATGACGGATCGTCAAACCAAGCTGAGGGGCCGTGAATCCGTGCGCCCATGCGCGCCAAGCCACGAGCGCGGCGGCCACCCATTGAAAAGCGATGGTCGAAGAGTAAAGCGCAAGCCTCTCGATCGAGTTTACATGCGGCCTGGCCAGCAATTTCCTCATGCGAACTCGTCCGCGCCACGGCAGAATCAAGCTAAGCACGAGAAAGAAGAGCCAGATGTCCCAGGGCATCCGCGAATGAGAACACTTTCCGCATGCGCGGCGCAAGTAGCTAGCGTCCTATTCGGCGCAAGCACGAAATGCGGCACATCGTTATAATCAAGACGCTTTCGAGCGAGGTGCGGCTTGACCCCATCCGTGAAGCTGACGGCCATGGTCAAGGCAGCGGGTTGAGCGGCGAAGCTGAGTCCAGGGTTGCTGGATTCCGTTTTGCGCCGTTTGCCGCGGCCAACTGATCCGAACGTACTCGTTGGGTTTGACACCAACGACGACGCCGGGGTGTATCTGCTCAGTCCGGAAATAGCGCTGGTCGAGACCGTCGATTTCTTTACGCCGATTGTGGATGACCCGCACACGTTCGGGCAGATTGCGGCGGCGAATGCGCTGAGCGATGTCTATGCCATGGGAGGCAAACCGGTTTCTGCGCTTTCCATCGTGGGCTTCCCCGACCAGGGCGATCCCGAGATCCTCGAGCAGATTATTCGCGGCGGGCTCTCCAAAATGACGGAAGCGAAATGCAGTGTCATAGGCGGCCACTCGATTCGCAATGACGATATTCAATTTGGCTACGCGGTCACGGGCATCATCAACCCGAAGCGCGTTTGGCGAAATGTCGGCGCACGCACGGGCGACGTTTTGCTGCTGACGAAAGCCATCGGCACGGGAGTGCTCTCAACGGCGTTGAAGAGGGACCGCGCAGCACCCGCCTCCTTGCAGGCGGCGATTGCTTCCATGATCAAACTGAATCGCCCGGCGTCGGAAGCGTTGCAAGGAGTCCAGGAAAAGGCAGGAGCTGCGTTTCCGATTCACGCGGTGACGGACGTTACCGGATTCGGCTTGCTAGGGCACGCTCGAGAGATGGCGCTTGGGGATTCCGAGCGAAGTGTCGAAGCGGTGTCCCTGGAGATCGATCATTCGGCTATTTCCTATCTTCCGGGCGCTGTGGAGGCCGCGCGTGGAAGATTTCTCCCTGGCGGCCTGAAGAATAACCGCGATTTCATTGGCGATTGCGTGGGTTTCGCCGCAGGCGTTCCCGCGGAGTACCGCGATCTTCTCTTTGATCCGCAGACCTCCGGCGGCCTGCTGATGGCTATCTCACCGGAATTTGCCGCGGCCGTCACCTCGGCCCTCGATGGTCATGGCGTCTCCGCGCGCCACATCGGCAAAGTCATCAACAAAACAGATCCGCTCCTATTTGTCCGTTAGAATGTCGCGTTCACAGCGCATCGGATAGACTCGAACGATGGACACGATCACCCATGGCATCGCCGGCGCATTGATCGGAAAAGCGGTCTTCCGCGGCGAGGACATGTTTGCCTCGGACTCCATGAAGCGCGGCCGCATCATCACCTGGTCGCTGATGCTCGGCGCGATCTTTCCGGATTCCGACGTCATCCGGGATATTCTCTCTCACGATAAACTCCTGGTGATCACTTGGCACCGTAGCATCACGCATTCGTTGGTCATGCTGCCACTTTGGGCGTTGCTTCTCGCGGGGATCACGCGGGTGGTTGCCAATTCGCGGAAGTGGGAAGCACCATCATTTGTCGCTCTTGTAGGCATCTACGCGGCCGGCATCCTGAGTCACATCCTGCTGGATTTGGTGACGTCTTTCGGCACCATGATCTGGTCGCCGCTCGAATGGTCGCGCCCCGCTTGGGACCTCATCTTCATCATCGATTTCACGCTGACCGGGATTGTTCTTGTGCCGCAATTGCTTGCCTGGGTGTATGCCCATCCCCAAAAAGTAAAGAGTCGCGGCGTTAGGATGTGGCTGGTGTTCCTGCCAGCCCCATTTCTCATAGCCAGAATTGGTGAAATTGTCGGCGCGCCGATTTCCCATGGAGTCGTTTGGAGCGCCATGGTCATTTTTGCCGCGCTCTTCCTCCTGCCCGTACTCCTCGGTTGGGGCGTGAAGATCCAGCACGACACTTGGAATCGCGCTGGTCTTGCGGCGGCCGTGATCTATGTCGCTTGCGCTTTGTATACGCACCATGTGGCGCTCTCGCGCATTCAAAAGTTCGCTGAACTGGAGCGCTTGCGGGTCGTCTCGATCGGAGCGTTGCCGCTTCCGCCATCGCTCTGGCACTGGGACGGGCTGGTGCGGTCGGAGCGCGGCGTGTACGAACTACGAATGGACCTGAGCGATAAGCCGGTAAGCGATGGGGAATTGCTCGCGCTCGAGCATCACTACTACCCCGATGCACCGGCGAATTCGTTTATCGAGGTTGCCAAACGCCTCCCCGAAGTGCAGAAGGTTTTGTGGTTTTCGCGATTTCCTGTGACGCGCTTCCACCAGGAAGGCGCTATAGCGGTCGTTGAAATATCGGATCTGCGGTTTCCCCGAGCGCGCCCTGGGCGTCCCGCATCCTTCACTTATCGCGTTCGCTTTGGCACTGACGGCAACGTTCTATCGCAGGGCTGGGCCACGCGCTAAGACCGGCATTCCTGCCCGTTATTTTGGTGCGGCAATTTGAGGACTAGCGGGAAGGTTTGCTCTCCGCGGGATGGATGACCACTTGGCGATCCTCGCCCACGCCCGCGCTCTCCGTACGCACTCCGGTCATATCCTTCAACGCCATGTGCACAATGCGGCGCTCGCGCGAGGACATGGGATTCAGTCGGAACGGCTGGCGAGAAGCCTGCACGCGTTCCGCAGCAACGCGCGCGGTCATGCGTAATTCCTCAAAACGCAGCGCGCGGTAGCCGCCGCAATCGATGTGGATCTTTTCATGGTAAGCAGGTTCCAGCCGCAGCGCCCTGAAGGCCAGGTGTTCGAACGCTTTCAGAACTTCCGCGCCGCGCTCTAGGAGAATCTCTTTGTCCTTGCCGTCGAGATCGGCGAGCACTTCCGCATCGCCTCCCGAGCGTTCCCCTTCAGCTGAAATCGGGTGCACGTTCACGTTCAACTCCAGCCCGGAAACATGCACCATATTTTCTAGAAAATGGCACAGCGCTTCGGTCGCCGCTTGCCGGTCCAACTTCCCATCGCGGATAAGTTCTTGAGCCATCGGGGGTTCGAATGCCAGGAGCAGCATCCGCCTTTCTGTCTTCTTAAGATTTCTTCCCGCGCACGGGCTTTGCCGGTGCGGGCACCGGATGCGTCCGGTTCAGGTACCACTGCTGCGCGATACCCACCACGCTGCTAGTGAGAATATACACTGCCAGGCCGCTGGAAATCGGCGAAATCATAAAGATGCCCGCCATGGCGATGGGCATGATCTTCATCATGGCCTGTTGCTGGGGGTCTGTCGCCGTCATTGGCGTCATCTTCGAAACGAGATACATGGACACACCCATCAGCACAGGAAGAATGTAGTAGGGATCTTTCGATGAAAGGTCCGTGATCCACAGCCAAGGCGCATGGCGCATCTCGATGGCGTAGCGCAGCGCGGTGTTCAAGCCGAACCACACCGGCATTTGCAGGAACATCTGGAAGCAGCCACCTACCGGGTTGATGCCCTCGCGGCCGTATACCGCCATCACCTCTTTGTTCATCTCCGCCTTGCGCGGATCACGCATCGAGTATTTCTTGTACTTCTCCTGAATCGCTTTGATTTCCGGCGCTACACGCTGCATTTTCAGCGTCGTCTTGTAGCTCGAAATGCGCAGGGGAAACAGCAGCATGTTGATAACCAGAGTGAGAATGACAATGGCCCATCCCCAATTGGGTACGTAGGTGTGCAGCCACTTCAGCCCGTGAAACAGAGGCTCGGCGATGAATTCCAGCCAGCCGAAATTGATCAGTCCGTGCAGCGGCGGGTTCATCTTCTTCAGGTCGTCGTAATCTTTCGGACCGACATAGACGCGCAACGCCAGCGGCTCGGTCGACGTCGCCGCGGCCACTTGTGGCACTGGTTCCAAGCTGTCTTGTCCATCCACCTTGACAGTACGCGACGCCTTCCAGTAGCGGGTCTCAAGAGTGCCCTGGGCCGCGCCGCTCGCGGGGAGAAATGCCGCCGTGAAATAACGGTCCTCAATGCCGACGAAGTCTTTTCCACCTTGCCAGAGGCCCGGGCCCCACTTGTCCAGACCGTCCAGTTTCTTGTGAAAGAACGTCGAAATTTTGCCGCCCTCGCTGTAGTACGTCGAAACCGTTTCCACGGGCGCTGGATTCGTTACCGTCAAATCACCGAAGCCGCCGAGCCAGGCAAGTCCCGCGGTGATGGGCCTGCCGTTGAATTTCACGGAGGTTTCTACGCGGACTACATAGGAATGATCAAACTTGAAATGCTTGCTGACTTCCAGGTGGCCATCGCTCCAGGTGAGTTCAACATCGGCCGGTGCCTTCAGCGCGGTTGCGGGGGAGGAGAGCTGATAAAGTCCGCGGTTCGCTGCATTCTGCAACTGCTCATCATCGAGCACCGCGGCAAAGGGCCATCCGCCCGTTTGCTGCGATGCGTCGGGGTGCACGACGTCGAGCACGCGCTGCGGCTTCGCATCATCCTTATAGTTCTTGAGCTGCCAGCTCTTCACCACTGCGCCGCGGTTCGAGATTTCCACGCGATAAAGACTGTTTTCAACAACGACCGTGCGTTCCTCGGAATCGTTCCTCACCGCGAAGCTTGCCGCCGTGGCCGGGGCAAATGCTGCCGGCCCGGCGGTAGCTGGCGACGGATTCGCCGCCGCCGAGGTCGCCGGACCTGGCGTGGCCGGAGCGGTCTGCGCCGGGCGGTTGGTTTCGGCTGGCGGGCCGGGCGGTTTGGGCCCGAAGAACTTTGCCCACAGGATAATCACTCCAAAGGACAACAGAGAAGCCACAAGAATTCGCAACTCCGGTGTGAGCTTATCTTTCTGTCCCGGCGCGCTCATGAGTGCATCTCAGTCTTTCCGAACTTTCCCTGCAGCTGAACTGCTTGGCATCTCTTCCCATTTCTCCGGAACCGGGTCGTAACCAAATTTGCGCGAGAGCGGTTGGCAACGGAGCAGCCGCTTCAGCCCAAGCCAAACGCCTTGCGCCACGCCAAACCGTTCGATGGCCTCGTAGGCATAGCGCGAACACGTCGGCTCAAAACGACAACTGCCTGCGAACAAGATCGACAAATACGCTTTGTAGAAGCGCAGCGCGAACAGTGTGGTGCGCCGAGGAATGGAACGATCTTTGACTTGCCTAGGAACGGACTTCGGTTCGCCCTTAGTGTTAGCGTCCATGGTCGCAACACAGGGTGCGCCAGAGTGTGCCCCTACATGTCCTTCAGCAGACGCAGCAAATCCGTTGTTAGCGCTGCAAACGGCGCGCGCGCTACCGTGCTCTTTGGGTGAATGACGATGTCCCATCCTGCGGGTATCTCCAGCCGGTGGCAGCGCACGACCTCACGCAGGCGCCGCCGGATACGATTGCGCGCTACCGCGCCGCCCAGGGCCTTCTTGATGCTGAAGCCAAAACGGCTTTGCGGCAGTTCGTTGGCGCGGAGGAAAACTGTGTAGTGGGAACTCGAACGGCGCTTTCCGGCGCGGTAGACAGCATCAAATTCTCCGCGCCGCACCAGCCGCGCTTCGCGCGGAAATAGATTCCCGTGCGTACTCGAACCGGTGGGCAACGGGCTCCCCGAATTATTCGGGGGTGAGCCGATGGCGTCCCTTCTTGCGGCGCGCCGCCAGTACCTTGCGGCCACCCTTCGTTTTCATGCGTACGCGGAAGCCGTGCGTCTTGGCGCGTCGGCGTCGGCGCGGTTGAAATGTGCGCTTTGGCAAAACCATCCCCCTTTGTAGTACGCAATCGCGGGGCCGACTCTTTCACCCGCAACGGCAGAACAACCCACTAACCTCTTCAGCGGCTGGCTTCGAATTTCATAGTGTATTCGACCCTTCGGCATAGGGTCAAGAAAGTGGGACAGGCATTTCTGCCTGCCGCGGCGAAGCGCTATTCTTTGAGTATTCGTCAAACGCGGCCAGGTACCGGTCCACGTCCTTCGGCAGCAAGTAGTACGGCGTCGAAAGCCGAATCTTGGACGGTGCTCCGCCGCGGATGCGGATCTTCTTCGTCTTCCACATCCAGTTTTCGATCTCCGTGATCTGAATCGGCGCGACGTTGACCGCCGCAATCGCGCAGCGTAGTGCCGGATCGGGCGACGTCCAGGACTCGGCGCCGCGCTCGACCATCTCTTTCAAAATAGCATCCGCCATTTGCCGGTGGCGCCGTTCGATCCGCTCCATCCCGATTTGGTTTGCCAGTTGCACTGCGGCGCGCATTCCCCAGAGTGCGGGCACGTTGGAGCTGCCGATGCGCTGGAAGCGCTCCGCGCGCAGTTTCGGTTCGTCCCAGCCGGCGGTGACGATGGTGTTCCACAAGCGGTCGATCACCTCGTCTCGTACATAGAGAAACCCGCTGCCCTTCGGCGCTTGCAGCCATTTGTGCGGGCTCGATGTGTACATGTCGCAGCCCATCTCGTGGAGGTTCAATCGCATCATTCCGACGACGTGCGCGCCGTCCACGGCGGAGAGAATCCCCTTCGAGCGCGCCAACGCGCAGAGTTCCTTGGCCGGCAAGACCACGCCCGTGACCGTGGTGATGTGGCTGAAGAACAGCACCCGCGTCCGCGACGTAATACCATCATTGATCAGATTCATCACCGCCGCTGCGTTTGGCACCGGCTTCGGCAGGGTGATCTTTTTCACCACCATCCCGTAGCGCTTGGCACGCAGATTCCAGGGGTGCTCCCCTCCCGGATGCTCCTGATCGGTCATCAGCACTTCGTCACCCGGCTTCATGTCGAGGCCATTAGCGATGTAGCTGTTGGCTTCCGTGGCGTTGCGCACCAACGCGAGCTCATCGCGCAGGCAACCGACAAACTCCGCGAGCGGGTCACGAAACTCGTTCCATGCGCCATAACCCCAGATCGGATAATCCTCCGGATCGCTCTGCGCCATCTTTTCCGTATCTTTGTAGCCGTCAAAAATCGCCCGCAGCACGGGCATAGGCGAAGACCCAACCGTACCGTTGTTGAGGTAAACCTCGTCGGCAGGAATCAGAAACTGCTTGCGCAATTCAGCCCAATACGCTTCTTCGTTCGAAGCATAAAGCGCGTGGTCCGGCAGCCTCGGCGGTTCCTGTTCGAGAAGCACGTCCCACCGCGGCGGCAAGCCGAGCGCGCTGGCAGCACCGGCAACGCCTGCAATCGAAGACAGGAAGCCACGGCGGTCGATCATAAAATACCTCCAAAGAGTGAGTTGCGCGGATTCTACGCGGGAAGTCCGCCGGTCACAACCGCCATGGGACCCGCAGGACACGCTCCCGACTTGCAGCGGCGTGCAGGTCGGTCTATCTTTGCGCGTCGGCACTCTGGTAGGAAAGGTCGGTAGACATGCGTTTTTTAAAATGGATCGTTTCGGCCATCTTCACATTTTCGCTTTGCAATTCTTGCCTGCTGTTCGCGCAAGAGAAAAGAAGCACGAAGCCGGCAGTCAAGGCCCGCCCGAAAGCGGCGGCGAAACCGAAAACCGGCTCACCGCTCGATAGCGTCATCGACACGCTTAATGCCGCACACCCATTCGAGCAGACGGCGATTGCGCCCAACGGAAAGAAAGTCGCCTGGGTCGAAACCCTGGTCGGCAAAGACGGCGCGCCCGATGGCCACGCCGCGATCTACGTCGCCGACCGCGAATCCAGTGCCGCACCGAGACGCGTCACTGCCGCCGCACTAAATGTTGCCCGCGCCGAAGGCAGCCTCGATTGGTCCCCGGACAGCCAGCGGATTGCGTTCCTCTCCGACGCCGTGAAACCCGGCCAGCTCCAGTTGTATGTGGTCAGCGCCTCGGGTGGACCGGCCAAGAAACTTACCAGCCGAAAGGGCCTCCTTGCTACGCCTCGCTGGTCGCCCGATGGCAAGACCATCGCTCTCCTCTCGACCGAAAACGCCACACGAGCGGCCGGCCCGCTTGTTGCGGAAACGCCCGAGACCGGCGAGATCCAAGACACTTTTTTCGAACAACGCCTCGCTCTCGTTGACCTTGACACCGGCGGCTTCCGGCAAATCTCTCCCGCCGACATGTACGTCTACGAATACGACTGGTCGCCGGACGGCACGCGTTTCGCGGTGATCGCCGCCGACGGCAATGGCGACAACAACTGGTACGTCGCCAACCTTTACATTCTCGACGCCGGACCTAAGGGCCTGATGAAGTCGATCTACAAGCCGCCTCTGCAAATTGCGAATCCGGCCTGGTCACCGGACGGCCAGAAAATCGCTTTTGTCGCTGGCCTCATGAGCGACGAACCGTCCGTCGGCGGTGATCTCTACACCATTGCGGCGACAGGGGGCGAAGCCACGAACGTCACGCCGGAGATGAAAGCGACCGCAAACTGGCTCGCTTGGACGCCCGAAGGAAAAATCGTATTTGGGGAGACCGTCGATGGCGACTCCGGGGTCGCGATGGTCGATCCCGCCAACGGTCGCAACGATTCTCTCTGGCGCGGCCAGGAACAAGTTTCCTCAGGCCTGTGGGGCACCAACATTTCTCTCGCGCGCGACGGAAAAACGTCCGCCGTTATCCGCAGTTCTCTGACTGACCCGCCGGAAATCTGGGCGGGCCCCATCGGCTACTGGCGGCAACTCACGCATCGCAATGCCGCCGTGAAACCCGCTTGGGGAGAAGCCAAGAGCCTCCACTGGAAAAACGATGGCTACAATGTGCAGGGCTGGCTCACCTATCCCGGCGATCTCGATCCCGCGAAAAAATATCCCTTGATCGTGGTAGTTCACGGCGGCCCGGGCGCGGCGGTGCAGTCGAAATGGCCGGATTCGGGGAGCTTCGCGATGGCCCTCGCGGGCGCCGGCTACTTTGTTCTTCAAGGCAATCCGCGAGGCAGCTTCGGGCAGGGCGAAACTTTCACGCAGGCCAACGTCCGCGATTTCGGGTACGGCGATTTTCGTGACATCCTTGCCGGTGTGGATGAAGCCCTTCGCGTCGCTCCCATCGATCCCAGCCGCCTCGGCTTGACCGGCTGGAGCTATGGCGGCTTCATGACCATGTGGGGCGTCACGCAAACTAACCGCTTCAAAGCCGCCATGGCCGGGGCAGGCATCGCCAACTGGCTCAGCTACTATGGAGAGAACAAAATCGACCAGTGGATGATCCCGTTTTTCGGCAAGTCGGTTTACGACGATCCCGAGATCTACCGGAAAAGCTCGCCGATCACCTTCATCAAGAACGTGAAAACGCCCACCTTGGTGATCGTCGGCGACAGTGACGGGGAATGCCCCACGCCGCAATCTTACGAATTCTGGCACGCCCTGAAAACTCTTGGCGTCGAAACCCAGCTCGTGGTCTACGAGCACGAAGGCCACTTGTTCGTCAGCCCCGAGCACCAGCGCGACCGCATCCGCCGCACCGTCGCCTGGTTCGACTCCCATCTCCGCTGATGCCCGCGAATTCCAACTGGGATAACCGTTGTCGGAAGCGTTACCTGTCCGGAGGAAACCGATCGAACGTACTATTGGAACCGGCAGGCCTCTAGGCCAAACTATCCGAGTTCCGTCGTTTCCGATTGCTTGGGAGGGTGCGATGGGTAAGTTTTCTCGCAGTTGGGAGCTCGTCAAGCAGAGCTTCGCCATTCTTCGTTCCGACAAACAATTGATGCTGTTTCCGGTGCTCTCGGCGGTTTCGTGTTTTGTTGTCACGGCCATCATTGCCACTGGCGGTGCGTTCCTCCTGCTGCCGGCAAGGGCCGCGGCCTTGGCTGCCGGCGAACAATTTCATGCGAACCAGTCGCCCGCATTCCTGCTGGGCATGTTCACTCTATACGTCGTGAACTATTTCGTGATCGTATTCTTCAACGTGGCCCTGGTCGGTGTCGCCAATAGCCGCCTGATGGGCGGTACTTGGACCTTTCGCGATGGCATCAAGCTGGCCTGGGAGCGCAAGGGCACGATTCTGCAGTGGGCGCTCGTCGCCGCAACCGTGGGCGTCATCTTGCGCACACTGGAAGAACGCATGGGACTGATCGGCCGCATTATCATGAGGATTATCGGCATCGCCTGGACGCTGGCCTGCTACTTCGTGGTCCCGGTGCTGGCCTTCGAAGACCTTACCCCCATCGACGCCGTGAAGCGCTCCGCGAAGCTTTTCCGCGATACTTGGGGAGAAAAAGTCGTCGGGGGTTTCAGCCTCAGCATGGTTTCTCTGGTTCTCATGCTGCCCGGCATCGGCTTGGTGATTGCCGCCGCGTTTCTAGCCGGTATCAACGGCATGCTCGTCGGCTTGCTTTTGATGGTTCTCTATTTCCTCTTGCTAGCGGTTTTCATGTCCGCGGTGGGAGGCATCTTCAACGCCGCGCTCTATCGCTATGCCTGTTTCAAGCAGGCGCCGCCGGCCTTCTCTCCGGAGTTGATTGCTTCCGCTTGGGCACCCAAGAGCTAGACTTGCAACCGCATGGGCGGGCCGCAAGGTCCGCCCGTTCACCCTCACACTATCGCGGCCCTGTAACCCCAGCCACGCTTCGGGCGTCTCTATGTTCAACCGCGTGTTGGCCTCCTTTTTTTGTGCAGGTCATTGATGGCCTGGAGTTAATTACCTTCGGTGCGGCTCCCAGGCGCCGCCCCATGAGCGGTAAATTTGGGATTTCTGCTCAACTCGGGAAAAGCGTAGAATGCCCTTTGCCGCGCATGGCATTTCTAGTGTAGGTTCAAAAGATGACGCGCTTTCAGAAGAATAGCATCGCGAGTCCTAGCCGGGCCGCCCAGCAGGTCTCGCTCGGTCGCCTGGAGTTTCGCCTGATGCAGATTCTCTGGTCGCGTGGTGAGAGCAACGTCCGCGATGTAATAGAGCAGTTGCATCGTCCGCTGGCTTACACCACGGTCATGACCACCCTCGACCGGCTCTATAAGAAGGGCTTGCTGGATCGCCGCATGCCGGATCGCGCATTTCTTTATTCCGCGCGCTTGTCCAGTCAGGAATGGGAACGCCGGCGGGCGGAAAATATCCTTGCGGGTTTTCTTGCCGGGCCGAACCCGTCGCGTGAGTTGTTGCTCTCTTCTTTCCTCGAAGCCGTAGGCGAGCACGATGCCGTGTTGCTCGACGAGCTTGAAAAGAAGATCCGCAGGAAGCGCAGGGAACTTTTCCGGCGAGGCCAGTCATGATCTTCCACTACGGTTTAAGACTCTTGTGCCTCTGCCTGGCTTCGTTTTTCCTCGTCAATGCAGCTGCAGGTTTGACGACCGCCTTCGCGTCGCGCGCGCTTCTTCGAATGGCGGAAACGATGCGCCCACGCTGTGCCGCTCGTCTTCTATTTGCCGCCCGGGTGCTGCCCTGGGCACTGGGAGCTGGCGCGGTGCTGGCCCTCTGCCTGCCCAGCTATCTATGGCTTGAACCGCAAGCCTCTTCGGAGCAGATCGGCTGGGCTTGTCTGGCGCTGGCCCTCTGGGGAGCCGCGGTTTGCTTTGGCTCCGTCCGGCGAGTTGCGCGTGCCCTCGCCGCTTCCGTTCGTTTCAACCGCGCGTGGCAACAGTCTGGCTCGGAAACTCTCCTGCCGGGTGAATTATCCAAGGCTGTGATCGTAAAAAAGGACGCCCCGCTCTTGGCTCTCGTCGGGGTCTTCCGGCAACGTCTGGTCGTCTCGCAGACGGTGCTCAGTTCTCTTTCCACCGAGCAACTCGAATTGGCTTTGCATCACGAAAATGCTCATCGCATCTCGCGCGACAATCTCAAGCGCCTCTTTCTCCTTCTTGCGCCGGCTCCCATTCCCTTCCTCCCCGGTTTCTCTTCCCTCGAGAAGTGTTGGGCACAGTTCTCGGAGTGGGCTGCCGACGATGAAGCGGTGCGCGGAGATTCTCAACGCGCGCTCTCGCTAGCCGCAGCGATCCTGCGTGTGGCGCGCATGGGTGCGGCTCCAAGTCTGTCTTTTCTCCACACTTCTCTCTGCGCCGGTGACCACGATCTTTCTCGGCGTGTCGATCGCTTGCTCCGCATTCAGCCCGTCCCCGCAAAACCGCTCTCACCGGCGCGCTGCCTGGCCATCGGCTCGAGTCTCGGGATCGCTGTTTCGATCGCCGTCCTCCTGGCCTGGCCCGCAACGCTCTCCTCCGTGCATCGGCTCCTGGAACTCTTGCTCCGCTAGTTTTCGGGCAAACGCAGGATAGTGACCGCAGCTTGCGCGTATTTTGGCGGCGCTCCTACGACCTGTGGTAGTAGACCGCTGCTTTCCGTAGCCTATCTCTCACAATGAGCAACTCCTTCCGAACCGCTCTATTGCTGTTCCTCTCTTTAACCGTCGCGCTATCGGCGTTGCCGGCCCAGAATCCGCGCGGCGCACTCCGCGGCGTCGTCCAGGACGCCAGCGGCGGCCGAGTCCCCGCTGCGAAAATCGTCGTCCGGGCGGCCGAATCTTCGCTCCAGCGTGAAATCGCCAGCGACTGGCGCGGCGAATTCCGGATTGAGGATTTGCTGCCCGGCACCTATCGCGTGAAAGTTCAGGCCCATGGATTTGCGGAAGCCAATTCGAACGTGAAAATCATCCTCAGTTCGGTGCAGGAAATCACAGTTATCTTGAAACCTCAGCAGGTCGAGCAGAGCATTACGCTGGAGCTAGATGGGCCGGGCTCCATCACCACTCAACCGATCGATACCTCCAGTGCCGTGCACCAGACGATCATCACTTCCCAGGATCTCGAGACCATTCCTCTCGCCGCTCGCAGCTTTGCCAACATCGCTTACCTGGCCCCGGGAACGGAGCCGCTCGAGCCTTCCGATCCCACCAAGGCGCGCATCACCGCGGTGTCCACGGGCGGAAGCTCCGGTTTGAACAACGATCTCACCGTCGACGGCGCCGACAATGCCGATGACTGGATCGGCGGATTCCTGCAGAACTTCTCGCCTGAGGCCATCGAGGAATTTGCCATGCGCACGGCGCAGGAAGACGCCGACACCGGGCGCACCACCGCCGCCAGCGTGGTCATCACCACAAAGAGCGGGACGAACTTCTGGCACGGCTCGGCGGGTTTTTACGGCCGAGCGGCAGATCTCAACGCACGCTTCCCGATTGACAACCCGGCCCCCGATCCCAAACAACCTTTCTCGCGGCAAAATTACCTTGCGACACTCGGCGGGCCCGTCGTGAAGGACAAACTGTGGGTTTTTTCTTCATTCGAATACGTCCACGAAAACGCCAGCATCGCTTACAGCCCCGCCAGCCAGGCGGAATTCCAGGCCCTTCGGCAACTGGCCGCCGCCGGCCTAATCCGTGACAGCAGCACCGGCAACGCCGTTAACCACATTGCGGTGCCGAAAAATGTTGGTGTCCCCTTTCGCGGCTATCTCGGGAACGCGCGTCTGGATTGGGCTCAATCAGATCAATCACACGGGTTTCTGCGGGCCTCCACGGACAGCTACCTCACGCGCAACGCCATGGTGCAGCAGGCCGCGCTGCCTTCCACCGGCGCGACTTCGCACAACAATTACTTCAACCTGGTTTTGGGCCACCAGTACGCGTTCAATCCTTACTGGTTCGGCTCGTTCGTCTTCAACGCCAGCGGACTGCATCTTGCCGCCACGCGCAACTCAAATCTCGGCTTCGCACTCGATTTTCCATTTACTTCCACGCGCAGCACCGTCTCCGGCCGCGAAACCTTCGGCGACAATCAATTCGTCACTCCCATCACCGCTTTTCCTGTGCTGCGCAATCAGGAAAAATATCAGTTTCGTTATGACCTGACTCACAGCGATGGGCGCCACGCGACCCGCTTGGGCATAAATCTCATCCACGAGCCGGTTCTCAGCGGCGCTCTCGCGGCCACCGCGGAAACCGTGCTTTCCTACGCAAACGATCCGAGTTTTTACGCCGCGCATCCTTCGCAGTTTTATTTCAGTTTGAGCTGTGCTTCTCCCGTCCCCCCAGACATCACTTGCACCGCTGCGCCCTCTGGCGATGGCAGCTTCTCAGAAAGCGTGCGGCGCCTGGGAATTTACGCAGAGGACTCCTGGCGTGTCATTCCGCATCTGACAATCAACTACGGCCTGCGCTACGACACCACTTTCGGTCTGTTCATCGCTTCCGGCCGCGACCAGAGGGCGAATCCCGCCCTCGCCGGCAATGGTGTTGTCTCGGGCATCCCTCACGATTACCGCAAAGCCTTCGCGCCGCGCCTGGGAATCGCCTACGGTCTCGGCCCATCCGGAAACACCGTCCTGCGCGGCGGCGTCGGTCTGTATTTCAACGACCTCGCGCAAAACGGCTGGGTCCAGGCCTTCAAGGCCGTCAACAACTTCAATATCCAGAATGCTTCCGGCCCGCCTTCGTTGATCGATCCGAATTACCACACGCCCTACGCATTGCACGCCACCGCCGGCGTTCAACAGGCCTTCAACGCCAACTGGATTCTGAGCGCGGACTACACTCTCGAGACCGGCATGCACGGCTACCGGCGCTACGATTTTCCAAACGTCTCCGTGTTCCGCACCGACAATCGTTCCAGCTACAAAGCTCTTGCGCTGCATCTTCAGGGCAACATATCCGACCGCCTGAATCTTGTCGCGAACTACACGCTCGCTAGCGCAAAAACCTGGGGATGCCAGATTGCTGAGCTCTTCGATTATGTGAATGGCGTCTGTGATCCCTTCGACGCCTTCGCCCCGGGAGATTATGGTCCCTCCGGCGAAGACGTCCGGCAGCGCCTCGTTCTGGCGGGAACCGTTCACGCCCCGGCAGGATTCGATGTTACGTTCCTCTCGCAGGCGGAGACCGCGCGGCCCATCACCTTGACCACGCCGGTCGGTGATCGCGTGGTGATCAACGGCGTGAAGTCCACTCTCGACCAGTTCCGCGGCAGGCCTTACATTCAAACCGACCTGCGCGTGAGCCGGCCGATCAAGTTCCACGAGCGCTGGTCGCTCACACCCTTCATGGAATTCTTCAACCTTTTCAATCGCAACAACCCCGGCAACAACTATGTCGGCGATATCAGCGCTCTGCCCGTTCCCGTGAACGATCTCGCAAACGTCACCGCGCTTTGTCCTGATCTAACCTGCTCTGTGCCGGTCACGAGTGGCAATCAATTGCTCGTTCCCGCCGGGGCCCTCGGCAACTTCTTTGGCCCCGGCACCACTGTCGGTATCCCTTTGGCCGCCCAGGTCGGCGTAAAGCTCAGCTTTTGATCGGTGTTCTCTCTTTGCGGTGGCGCCGCTGTCGGCAGGATCAGTCCCAGTCGATGTCCTCTTCTCTAATGAACTTGCGGAGCTGAAGGGGCTCCTCGTTCGACCGTTCTGAGGCCTCAAACTGATATGCTTCTTTTCGACCGTGATGGACGTTTATCGCCGCCGTGAGCGACAATCGCAATCCCGAAGCTGCCTGGGCCTATCACGACGCCACCAAACACTCCTACACCAGCATCCGCACCGAGCCCCATTTCATGGACTGGCCTAACCAGCCTCTGCCTTTCAAGATTTATCCCACGCTGGAGCCCATGCGCTTGCCCGGCGAGGTGCGCCAAACCGGCGTCGCCGCCCTCTCTGCCATCTCTGAAAGCATCCCCGCCCACACCAATGCATCTCCTGATTTGGAGGCGGTGGCCCAGCTGCTCTACCTCTCCGCCGGCATCACTCGCAAAAGGAAATATCCCGGCGGTGAAATCTACTTTCGCGCCGCAGCTTGCACCGGCGCACTCTACGAGGTGGAGCTCTATCTCGTTTGCTGTCGCCTTGCCAACCTCGATGCCGGGGTCTATCACTTCGCCCCTGCCGAATTCGGCCTGCGCCGCCTGCGCGCGGGAGACTATCGCGGCGTCCTCCTTGAAGCCACCGGCGGCGAACCCGCCATCGCCCACGCGCCACTCACTATCATTTGCACCTGCACCTACTGGCGCAATGCTTGGAAATATCAGGCGCGCAGCTACCGCCATTTCGGCTGGGACAACGGCACTCTGCTCGCGAACCTGCTCGCCGTCGCCACCGCCTTGGGTCTGCCAGCCCGGTTGATATGCGGCTTCGCGGACCGAAGCGTCAATTGCCTTCTGGATGTAGATCCCCAGCGTGAAGTGGCCTTGTCCCTCGCGGCCCTCGGCCACGTCGTCGCCCTCCCGCCGCCATCCCCTGCGCAAATTTCCCCGCTTCGCCTTGAAACCGTCCCGCTCTCCCAGCGCGAAGTGGACTATCCGCTCATGCGAGAAATGCACGCGGCCTCTTCACTCGATTCCCTCGCGGAAGTCGAGGCCTGGCGCGGCCAAACACCGATGACAAACTTTCCGCCGCCCGCAGGACCAATCGTTCGGCTCACCCCTTTGTCCGACGCCGACATGCCGCGCGATCCCATCGAACAGGTCATCCGGCGGCGCGGTTCCACCCGCAAATTTGCCCGGAGCGCCGTCACCCTGCCACAGCTTTCGACTCTCCTGGACCGCGCCACCCGTGGCGTGCCCGCGGATTTCCTCGATCCGCCCGGAGCCCAGCTCAATGATCTCTACTTGATCGTCCACGCCGTCGAAGGGCTCTCGCCCGGAGCCTACGTCTTCCACCGCAGCCTTGGCCTGCTCGAGTGTCTCAAGCAGGGAAATTTCCGCACCGATGCCGGTTACCTCGGACTGGAACAGGAGCTGCCCGCCGACGCCGCCTTGGCGGTCTTTTTCCTCGCGGACTTGCGCCCTATTTTGCAGCGCTTCGGCAATCGTGGCTATCGCGCCGTGCAACTCGAAGCCGGCATCCTCGGTGGCAAGCTGTATCTCGCGGCCTACTCCCAGCGCCTCGGCGCCACCGGTCTCACTTTCTTCGACGACGACGTGACCCGCTTCTTCTCTCCCCATGCCCGGGGCAAAAGCGCCATTTTCCTAGTAGCCGTCGGCCATAGCGCCAGACAAAAACCTGGGTGATTAGACCTGAACGCCCTTTCTCGGTTCATTGTTCTAGACTCCTCGTGTGCCAAAGGACCCATGGGCGGACAGCCCAAAGGTGAAGCCTCTTCGCTGAAGTAAGGCGGCTGTGGGAGGAACCCGCCGAAGAGACCAGGGCAACATCTGGCTCCGTAGGAATCCTCGCCGTCTGCCGAGGATGTCAAGTGGTGAACCGGTATCCTTTCCCGCGGACGGTCTGGATGTATCTTGGATTTTGAGGATTGTCCAGTTTTTGGCGCAGCCACACCACATGCACATCAACAGTCCGCGAAGATACTTCGCTGTCGTACTCCCACACTTTTTCGAGGATCTCCTCGCGCGGGACCACTCTATCGCGATGGTGTATCAGGTAACGCAGCAACTGAAGTTCCTTGGCGGCAAGTGAAACCGGTTGCTCCCCTTTGCTCACTTTGGCGCGCTCGAAATCCACTTTGACATCGGCAAACTGAAACGTCCGCACGGGAATGAGACGCTGCTTAGGAATACGGCGCAGGAGCGCTTCCACGCGCGCAAGCAATTCGGCAGGATCGAACGGTTTGGCGAGGTAGTCGTCGGCCCCGAGTTTAAGGCCTGCCACTCGGTCCAGCACCTGTGTTTTCGCAGTCAGCATCAGGATCGCGGTGTCAACGCCCCGCTGACGCAATTCGCGGCACACGTTGAACCCGGTCTTCTTGGGGAGCATCACGTCAAGGATCACGAGGTCGAATTTGCGGGCCGCCGCCTTCGTGAGTCCCGCTTCTCCATCCATGGCGGTGTCCACCGCGTAGCCCTCCGCTCGGAGGAGGTCCGTGAGGGTTAGGACCAGTCCGGGCTCGTCCTCAACTAGGAGAATGCGCGAGCTCATTTTGCAGCTCTGGTGGGGCGGCGGGAATCGTAACGATAAACTCGGTGCCTTCGCGGGGATCGCTCTTCACTCGTATGGAGCCTCCGTGCGCCTCAATGATTTTCTTGGCCAGACTTAATCCCAATCCTGTCCCATGGACCTGCTGTTCCACGGCGCGCCGGCCGCGAAAGAAAGAATCGAAGATGAGATCGTATTCCTCCCGCGGTATCCCCGGGCCGCGGTCCACGACACGAATTTCCACGGCGGATCCGCTGCCGTTTGACGCCGACGCCGCGAAAACGCCGATCCAGCTGTTTGCTTTTGTCCCGTGCGTCAAGGCGTTGTCGATCAGGTTCCGGAAAACGTGTTTCATGGCCTCTTGATCGGCGAGCACAAGGGGCAAATCCGGTTGGAGATGCCTCTCGACAACGAATCCAGCTCCGCTGAGCGCCATGCGGCTTGACTCTAGACTGTCTTCGATCAAGTTATTGATGGCAATGGGCTCACGCTTTCCAATCACGCGCCCTGCTCTTGCACTTCCGTAGCGGAGAATCTGTTCGACAAGAGCGCCCAGCTTCTCGCTTTCCCTTTGTATCAGGGCTGCATACCGTTCGACCTGATGCGGTTGGCCGGCAAATTTTGCTCGCAGGTTAAAAGCGGCTGTACGGATCACCGTAAGAGGGGTTCTCAGCTCGTGAGAAACACCGGACACGAAATTCATCTGTAGTTCGGCCAATTGCTGCGCACTGCTGGAAAAGTGGATGAGAGCCCCGACCATGGCCAGGATGAGAAGTAACAGCCCCACGGCGAGCGCCATATTCCGCCGCCGGGCCTGCGCCACAATCGCCTCCAGGGATCCGGCCCGGTGATTAACGACTAGAAGCCACCCACCGTGGCCTCCGTCGGGGGGCGGTTCGGCGCCCGCGTTCTCTTTCGGGCTCGGGCGGAAGGGCATCGGTCCAACTTCCAAAAGCGTGACCGAGGCGTCCGCATGGCCGGCGATTGGATGGCCGTCATCCGACCTGTACACCGATATGGAGGGATTCCGCTTGTCCACTGCTTCCGCATCATAGTCGGCCTTTCCCGTGTCGCCCAGGTAGCGGCTGAGCATCGCCGGAAGAAGCGTGCTGCGGAGGTAATCGAGGTTTAGCTCGAGAATCAGCCATTCCTGTTCTTGGGCTCTCTCTTGCCTCGGTCGAGCGCCTTTGGCAATGCCGAATCGCGGGAACTCGACCAGTGACGCAGGGCGAGGATGCTCTGCTTCGACCGGCTGGCCCTTAAGTCTTGCAGCCAGGCGCTCCTTCATTTCCCTCCACTCGGCCGGCCAGCGCGCTGGCAAGAACTGTCGATTGTCGGAGTCGGGAAACAAGAGAATAAGGTCGCCGTTCTTTGGAACCGCCAAGGCGATGCGTCGGACCACCTGATGTCCTGATTCTGGCGCGTGCCGGTACTGCGCCAGGTAGGCCTGGTCTCTTCCGCTATTCTCCATCTGCGTCCGGGATGGCACGAATGAGATGCAAGCGGTTGATATCTGGTCGTTAAAATTTCTCCGCAGAAGCCTCAATCGGGACTGCAGATCTTCTCTGAGCCTTCCGTGCTCAGCATCGGCGATCTCCCCGATCCAGCGGTATTGCAGCAAAGCCAGAACGGTGCAGAGTATTACCAGGATAGTAACGCAGGTCCAAGAGAGCCAGCTTCGTCGTGTGATCTTATCCAAACGCATGGCTTAACTGATGGCCATCGAAGAGCCAGTCGTTCTCTTCCATGGTCAGAATAACCGGGCATTCGCTAAAGAGCCAGCACAGACTTTGTTAAGAACGTAAAACTTTCTGCTTTCCTCACAACTCTGAAGAACTCTTCGTCATCTGTTTGCGTGAGGCCCAAAAAAATCGGCCGCATTTTGGAGCTGGGGATAAAGGAGTCGAGATGGAGAGTAATCGCAAGGATACACACGCAATTCTATTGCTTGTCTCGTTGACCGTGGGGCTGCTGATCGTCTTCACCGCGCGCATCACCGGGGCGTCCGGATCGGCAGAAAGGCGCCAGCGGACGCCAGCGCAATCCACTTCTCCGCAAAACGCGAATAGCGTTCCCGTCCAGATGAGCGCCCCCTTTCGAGATGGCCTGTACGTTGGAAGGATCACCAGCGAACACGGTAATGAGCCACACATCGCGGTCGGCCGGTGGGCTTCCGTGATGGACCGGACCTTGTACGCGTCGGGCTACCGACAGGGATATAACCAACAGATCGTGAACGCCGAGGCGCTGCGTCTGGGCCATTGACTGGTCATAGCGGGAAGGGATGAAAGGCGATAGTGACAACAAAGAAGAGATGACTGGTTGCGGCTCAAGCGGCACGTCAACTTCCGGCTCGGGTTCGGGCTCAGCTTCCTGCGTCTTAACACCCAGCCTGACGGTTGGGCCTTACTTTGTGGATGAGAAGCTGAATCGGTCCGACCTCACAACCAATACGACCGATACGAATATTCTGAAATGGCACGCCCCTGGAGTCTTACGCTAACGGTCCGAGAGTATTCCTCCAGCGGCTGTTCGGCGTTGGCGGATGCTCAGGTTGATGTGTGGCATGTCGTCAGGACCGACCTACTTGCGCGGATATCAGGTGACAAGTTCGAGTGCAGTGACGTCGTTCAAGACGATTTTTCCAGGCTGGTACGCGGGCCGCACCATACACATGCATATTGTGATTCGGGCCTTTTCTTCTTCCCAAACATTCGAATTCACCACGCTGATCGACGCCATCACGACCACAGTGGCCCCGTACAGTTCGCACGGAGTACCCGACACGACCAACGCAAATGACAATATCTACAAGAGCGCCACTCAACTGACACTGGCTACCGCAGGCTCAGGACGTGGATACACCGCTGCCTTATCCATCGGCGTGCAAACAAGTTGACGGGGTGTTTTTGGAGGAGTCCCCTTCTTGACGTCCGCGCCGGGAGTGGGAGATTTTGGTTTCCGATCCTTATTGCTACTGCGGGCGCTCTGGCCACCATGCAGGGTCGCCGATCAGGCCGTCTTCCTGCGTTTCAGCAATTGCAGCTTTGTAATGCCCGCATTCCAGGCGGGTGGGTCACTCGCAGGGAAAGACTCCAGAGACGCTTCTTCAACAATGTCCAGCACTTCTTCCTGAGGAGGAACCTCCCGCGGATCCATCGGCGCCGGCGTTGTCTCTTGGGGATGCTTGGCCATGGCAACCCCGATTCTACTCCGACGGCCTCCTCTTTCTAAACTTTGTCCACTCCCCAAAACTCCCCAAAGTCGAGCCACTAGTTTAGGCTCTCCGGGCACACTGCCTCCATCCGCGTATAATGTGCCCTCCACACAAGGAGCTTTCTATGAAGCGTGTTCAGAACCTGTTTCCGATGCTGGCCGCGCTCGGCCTGCTTTCTTCTCCGCTTCCTTTTCGGCCGCGGCCTACGCTCCAGACGCCGGACAACACCTTCGCCTCGCACACTACAGAAATCGACGGCCTCAAGCTGCATTACACCACGGGTGGTCACGGCCCCGCGCTGATCCTGTTGCACGGCTACGCGGAGACCTCACGCATGTGGACGCCCATCCTCCCTCTATTCGGCGAAAAATTTACAGTGATCGCTCCGGACCTGCCAGGAATCGGAGACTCGGCGATTCCGACGGATGGTTTGGACATGAAAACTGCGGCGATGCGGATTCATGCTCTCGCCCGTTCACTTGGGGTTGCGAAAGCCAGAGTCGTCGGGCACGACATCGGCCTGATGGTCGCCTATGCTTATGCCGCGCAGTTCCCCTCGGAAGTGGAAAAACTCGTGGTGATGGATGCGTTCCTCCCCGGCGTGGGTGAGTGGGAAGCGGTCTACAACAACCCGGGCTTCTGGCATTTCCGATTCCATGGGCCGACGCCCGAAGCTTTGGTCGAAGGGCGCGAGCGCACCTACTTCGAGCATTACTGGAACAATTTCGCCGCTGACAAGACGCGCTCTCTTTCTGAAGCCGATCGGAAAGCCTACACTGCCGCTTACGCCCGGCCGGGACGCATGCGCGCGGGCTGGGCCTACTTCGTTTCGTTCCCGCAAGCCGCAAAGGATTTCTTCCAACTCGCCAAGACGAAGCTGACCATTCCGGTCCTGGCCATCGGCGGTGAAAAGTCCTTGGGTGAATTCTTAGG
>Ga0209577_10000780_pt1 | contig 31836 bp, 32 predicted proteins | sample GraSoiAngelo_109_FD_185874 | JGI IMG/M metagenome (GOLD analysis project Ga0209577, IMG submission 185874) | Grasslands soil microbial communities from the Angelo Coastal Reserve, California, USA - 14_0903_12_20cm (SPAdes) (version 2) | ecosystem: Environmental > Terrestrial > Soil > Grasslands...
GAACCGCCGCTAAACCATCAGTTTGATAGCCTTGATGTGGCCGCTGCGTCGGTATTTTGCTGACGAAAAGAAGCCGCCACAGCGGTCGCGTACATCGCAAGCATCGCACTCCTCGATGTATTCGTTCTTCCAGTCGCTAATCGACTGAACGGCGTAAGGCCAGAGTTCCCGGTCGAGAAGACAAAGTTGGTGGTTGTAAATCCGCACATTCATGCCGTGCCCGGCGAGAATCTTGACTGATGCCCTTGGTTCTTTTTGGTAAGGCCGGCGCGCGCGAGCAGCCCATCAACTACGCGAGCACGTGGCCACGTTGCCGAAGGAATGCCAATGGCTCTTCCCCTCGAAGCGCGCGAAGGCGGGGCACTTGGCCGATATTGACGGCCCGTTCAGCCGAGCAGTGGCGGCGGCGGGGTTGGACCCCAAGACGATCGTGCGGCATACGCTGCGACATACGGCGATCACGCATCTTGTGCAGGCCGGCATCGACCTTCCGACCGTCCAGCGTATCAGCGGGCACAAGCCCCTAGCGATGGTCGCCCGGTACGCGCATGCGAACGGCGCGCACGTGCAGGCGGCAATGAGCGCCCTAGAGCGGCGCTACCGGCCGGCAGTTGAGGAGCAGCGCGAGCCGGCGGAAGCCGAGGCCACGTCGCAAAAGGCGGTTAAGCCATTCATCGTGCTGCGCAGGGCCAGCACGCATGGGTAGTACCATCCGGGGGCCGCGCCGTCGCGGCAAGGCGTGCGACCCCCGGTTTTTTCGAGTCGATTGCACCGGAATTGCACCAGGCAGTCGGCTTACACGCGCTAAGTCATTGACGGGCCGGTAGCTCAGTCGGTCAGAGCAGGGGACTCATAATCCCTTGGTCGTTGGTTCGAATCCAACCCGGCCCATCATCAGTTGGCCTCGACAGGCTTCCAGGGCGTGCCGGCCTCGATCATCGCCAGCAATATTTCGCGCTCGGAAAGCACACGCCCGGCGTATTCCTCCGCCGGCGAGCCTTTGCCGTTGTAGCGCGCAACCGCACCTGCCACGTCGCCCCGTGCTCGGGCCAGGCATTTGCACAGCACCCGCCCCGCGGTGCGAATATTGACGATCGGATCGGCGAGCGCGGTTGCACTGGCACCGTGCAAATCGGGCCTGACCTGGCAGAGGCCTACTTCTCCGGCTTGACCGACCGCCCAGGGTCGCCATGACGACTCCACCCCCACGATGGCGAGGAGCAGCGTCGGATCAGCAGGGAAGTGCTTCTCCGCAAGTGTGATTACCCGTTCGACCGCCGAGGGCTCCACGCGATAGCGCCGCGCGATAGCCGCTGCGAGTGCTGAGGCGCCGGTGCGGGGCGGCGGCGTGCCAGTTGCACCGAACGGTAGCGCACCGAGTACTGCGAGCAATGCGCGCCGCTTTGTGTTCGCGGTGCTCGCCGTCAAGGTCGGACGTTGGTTCATACCACCTCCCAAGTTGCGTTGGACCTGCGCGGATTTTTCCAGAGGCGGCGAAGCGAAACCGCGGTGCTGACAAAGTACCGCGCTGTTTACAAATCCTGACCGGCGGCACAGCGGTTGCTAGGACGGGACATGCTGCCTACGCACGAGGTGCCCTGCCCGCGCTGCGGCAAGACGCTCTATAGCGCGACATCGCTCGAGGATGCGGTGGTTGCCGCAACGCCGGAAAGCCCGAAGATCGAGCGCGACGACGGCGGCTATTTCATGCGCTGCCCGTCCTGCGCGAGCCGCATTGCGATGAGCCGGGTTGAGCGCGGCGGCGCGGCCGCTTGGCGGCCAGCAGCCTAGTCTGGCTGGCGCGCGGCCTTGCGCTCGAGCAGGCGGGCGAAGTTTTCGAGCGAGATGAGGTGCAGATAGATGCGCGGCAGGATGCCCTTGCGCACCAAGTTCTTGAGCTGCGCGGAGTTGAGGTTCTCCAGGTTCTTCTCCACGACGCGGTACATGCCCGTCACCTGCAGCGGCTTCGCTTCCTGGCCGCGCAGATTTGCCTGCATGGTGAACGGCTCGAACAGGCTGTAATCGGCGAGGATCGAGCACATCTCGCGGCTGCGCTCGAGATCGGCCTCGTATTCACCGAGCAGCCGCTCGAGGTCGCGCCACTTGGCGTTAGCCTGGCCCTGGTCGTCGAACAACGGCTCGCCGCCGTCGTCGATATGCGTCTTCTCGATGCAGATCAGGCGGTCCTTCTGCTCGACGCGGTTGACGTTAAGCTTTGCCATGCAGAACGGATAGCGGCGCGCGTACGCGGGAATGTAGACGCCGTTCGCCCAGCGCCCGTTCTCGTAAAACACATTCTCGCCGGCGCTGAGGCCGAGCACCGCCACCGGCGCGAACGATTGCGCGTTGTCGCTCGCCGTGAAGACGATCGGGTATTCGCGCGCGACCGGCTGAAATTCCGACAGGCTGATGGGAATCGCATTGCCGCGTTGCGCGAACTCGGGCACCTCGCCGGGCGCAAGCAAGCGGACTTTCTGGTTCTTGAGGAATGGAACGACTTCCTTGTAGCCGAATGGCGGAGCAATCTGCATCAGTCGATCATAGCCCGCGCTGGTTGGCTTGCGGTAGAATGCGCGGCTCTCCGAGGGGTGGTAGCTCAGCTGGGAGAGCGTCGCGTTCGCAATGCGAAGGTCGGGAGTTCGATCCTCCTCCACTCCACCAGATTGCGCTGAAACGAAACGGGCCGCTTTCGCGGCCCGTTCGCCTTATGGATGCGCCGATTTACTTGCCGGCGCCGGTGCCGGACGACGATGCGCCACCGGTGCCGCCAGCCGTGCTCGAACCGGTGCCGGTGCCGAGGCCGCCACCGCCGAGCGGACCGCTCGAACTCGTGCCGGCGCCTGCGGCGCCCGACGTGCTGCCGCCCATACCGCTCGACGTGCTGCCCGATGTACCGCCAGCGCCGCTCACGCTTCCTTCTTCGCGTAGGCACCGATCCTTCTCGAGGCCGGTAAGGGTGGCGCAGCGCGAACTCGATGCGCCCGCTCCGGTGGTGCTGGCAGAACCGCTCGGGCTGCTGCCGATGCTGCTGCCACTGCTGCCGCCGATGGGGCCGCTGGTGCTGCCGCCGACGCTGCTGCCGGTGCTGCTGCCGCTTCCCATGCTGCCGCTCGGGCTCGACGATGTCTGCGCCATCGCTCCCAAGGCGAAAAGAGCCGCAGCGGTGGCGCTCACCAACAGTTTCAATCTCATGAATTGCTCCTGTAATTGATAAGAGAAAGGACTGCGTACGCCTACTGGCAAGGGCCGTGCCGCATCAGCGCGGCGCGGTCGTGCCGGTGGCTGCACCACCGCTTATTCCCGTGGTGGCCGGGCCGGAGCCCGTGCCGGTCGCCTCAGGGCCGTTAGAACCATGCGGAGTCGCTGCATCGCGCAGCGCTAGCAGACAGCGCTTGCGCCGCTCGCCGCGCAGCCGCTCGCAGAGTTTGGCCTGATCGCCTGGCGTCGACTGCGTTAGCGCTTGAGGAACCTCGGGCGAGCTCCGGATGCGACTACCGGGACCATCGGCCCAGGCAATGGACGCAGTGAGCGCGGCGCCGAGCGCGAGCGCATATCCATGGTTCACCGTGCCGAACCCGTGCGGGCGGCGTTCTCTACGCCCCATGGTGCCGGCACCAAGGCCGGTGCTTCCCGGCGCATGCGAGCCGCCCGCGTCACCGCCCGCTCGGACCGGTGGATAGCTCGCGCTGGTAGCGGCGCACGCCGCTGCGGGCAGTGTAAAGAGTGCCGCCAGTATGCGCATGGCGTGTTCCCGTGTGACGGGGCCGCAATGTGCGTGCCTGGACCCGATGGCCGTTGCCGCGGCTCTCGAGCACGCGGATCAGCCCCGCTGCCTCGGTCCGGCCGCGCATCGCCTGCTGCAGGCGGCCCGATAGGTAGCTTTCGATGACGGCGGGATGGATGTAGCACTTGCGGCAGACAGCGGGCGTGTTGCGCAACTCGCGCGCAGCGTGCTCGATCGCGCGCCTTAGCTCGCTCTGCCCGCCCTTCGCCGAAGCGGGCGGCGCCATCGCGCGCAGCGCCCGCGCGCAGAGCAGCGTTCCCGCCCACGTGCGAAAGTCCTTGCTCGTGAACTCATCGCCGGCGATCGACCTGAGATACGCGTTGACGTCGGCAGACTCGATGGCGTGCGTCGCGCCGTCGTCATCGACGTAGCGAAAAAGCTCCTCACCGGGGAGCTCCTGCATCCGGCGCACGGTGCGGGCAAGGCGCGGGTCGCTGAGCGCCACTTCGTGCAGTACCCCGCTCTTGCCGTGGAAGCGAAAGCGCAGCCGCGAGCCCTGGACGCGCACCTGGCGCTCGCGCAGCGTCGTCAGGCCGAACGATGAGTTCTCGCGCGCGTACTCGGCGTTGCCGACGCGCACGAAGGTGCTTTCAAGCAGGCGCACCACGGTTGCGAGCACTTTCTCGCGCGGCAGGCCGGGCCGCGCGAGATCGCGCGCCGCCTGGCGGCGTATGCGCGGCAGCGCGCGCCCGAACGACGCGAGCCGCGCGTACTTCGTCGCATCGCGCACTTCGCGCCAGCGATCGTGATAGCGGTATTGCTTGCGCCGGCGCGCATCGCGCCCCCATGCCTGCAGGTGGCCGTCCTCATGCGGGCAAATCCACACCTCGGTCCAGGCCGGTGGAATGACGAGCGCGCCGATGCGCGCCAGTGTGGCGCGCTTGCGGATCGTGCGTCCGTCCGGGCCGAGGTAGCGAAAAGCCTTGCCCGCCCGCACCCGGCGGATGCCGGCGCCCGCACCGCTTACATAGCGCAGGCCCGCGACCTCCGCGGCCTCAGGCGCCAAAAGCGCGTTCATGCCCTGGCCTTGGCAACTCGCGTGCCGGCGGTACCATTGCGCCGCCATGACCGCGATGCGTGCGCTTGCCGCAAAGCTGCAGCAGCTTGTCGATCGCATCGATCCGCATGCGGGGCGCTACCGCATGCTGTTCGAAGCGAGCCCGCTGCCGATGTGCGTGCTCGACGACGAGACGCTGCGCTTTCTCGCGGTGAACGATGCGGCGCTGCGCGTCTACGGCTACGCGCGCGAGGAGTTACTGCGCATGAGCCTCGGGGACCTGCGGCGCGCGGACGAGCGGCGCGATTTCCTGCGCAACCAGCCCGGCGAATCGGTGTATCGCGGCGTTTTCCGCCACCAGCACAAGAGCGGCGAGCCGCTCGACATCGACGCAGTGGCGCACCTCGTAAGCTGGCGTGGGCGCCGCGCGCGGCTCGTCGTACTGAACGACATCACCGAGCGCATTCGCACGCAGGAAGCGCTCGAGCGGGTGAATCGCGAGCTCGAGCTGTCGCACGAGCGCCTGCGCGCCCTGTCGCGGCGGCTGCTCGAGGTGCAGGAAGAAGAGCGTGGTCGCCTGGCGCGCGACCTGCACGACGACATCGGCCAGGTGCTGACGGCGCTCAAGATCCAACTGGAGTCGCTCCAGCGAGTAGGCGACCCCGCGCTGCGGGCCCGCGTGGCCGAAGGCGTGGAGACGGTGCAGCACACGCTCGAGCGCGTGCGCCAGCTATCGCTGAGCCTCCGGCCGGCTCAGCTCGATGACCTCGGCCTTGCGGCCGCGCTGCGCTCGCACCTCGATCGCCAGGCCGGCGTCGGCGGCATTGCGCCGCATTTCGATGCCGCCGAGGCGCCCCAGGAGTTCGATCCGGACACCGAGACCGCCTGCTTTCGCGTCGCCCAGGAAGCAATCAATAACGTGCTGCGCCACGCCCATGCCCATAATCTATGGGTGCGGCTCTTTACGGCGGGCGGGCGTCTGGCGCTGTCGGTGCGCGATGACGGACGCGGCTTCGATCTCGAAGCGGTGCGCCGGTGCGCTGCGAGCGGCGCGAGCCTTGGGCTCGTCGGCATGGAGGAGCGCATCGCACTTGCCGGCGGCAGCTTCGAGTTGCGCGCTGCGCCCGGCCAGGGGACGGTGCTGCTTGCCACGTTCCCGGTGCGCCGACGCGCGAGCGAGGCCGCCTGATGATCCGTGTTCTGCTCGCGGACGATCACGCGCTGGTACGCGCCGGCATCCGGTCACTGCTGGGCGCCATGGCCGAAGTGGCCGTCGTTGGAGAAGCCTCGAGCGGCGAGGAAGCGCTCGCGCTCGCGCAGCGCGAGCAACCGGATGTGGTCCTGATGGACATCGCCATGAAGGGCATCACCGGGTTGGAAGCCGCGGCCCTCATGCGTGAGCGCTCGCCCGCGGTGCGCGTTGTAATTCTTTCCATGCACTCGGGCGAGGAATACGTTCTGCAGGCGTTACGCGCTGGCGCGGCGGGCTATCTATTGAAGGATGCCGCGACCGGCGAGCTTGAGCTCGCGCTGAGGAGCGTCATGCGCGGCGAGAGCTGGCTGAGCCCGGCGGTATCGCGCCAGGTGGTCGAAGGCTACGTGCAGCGCACCGGGGGCGGTGACGCCGCGCCGGAGGTGCTCACCGCACGCCAACGCGAGGTATTGCGCCTGGTCGCCGGCGGCAAGAGCACGAAGGAAATTGCCTTTCTGCTCAATCTTTCGGTGAAAACCGTGGAGACGCATCGCGCGCAGATCATGGATCGGCTCGGCATCCGCGATGTCGCCGGGCTCGTGCGCTATGCACTGCGCACCGGGCTCGTGCCGCCGGACGGTTAACAAGTTCTGACCGATCCTCAGGGATTTCCGAAACGCAATCCGTGAACGACCCGATACCGCAGGCGCGGCGCGCTCATTTATCCTCACGTCCTATGGAGGAGGGCACGAAGCTTCGCAAAGTGGCAATCGCGGACGACAGTCCGGCCTTCCTGGCCGCCGCCGCGAACTACATCGCCACGATTCCCGGATTCATGCTCGCTGGCATTGCCAGCACGCCGCCGCAGACGCTCGCACTCGTGGAATCGGCAGCCCCCGATGTGCTGCTGCTCGATCTCGGCATGGCACCGAAGCGCGGGCTCGAGCTCGTGCGGCAGGTAAAAGCCTCGCCAGCCGCGCCCGCGGTAGTGGCGCTCGCTTTGTTCGAAACGCCCGAAGCGCTCGCCGCGGCGAAGCGCGCGGGCGCCGACGAGCTGGTGGGCAAGGAAAGCTTCATCTCCGGCCTTGCCCAGGTCCTCGGGCGGCTTTTTCCAGCCGTTTCATAAACACGGTCATTTCCTTTTCCGCCTGGCGGTCGCCCTTGGTGCGCGCCGCCTCGATGCCGCGCCGGTAGGCATCGATCGCCTCGCCGGCGCGGCCGGCGTCCGCAAGCGAGCGCCCAAGCGCTTTCCAGGCCGCGGAGTACAGCGGATCGCGCTCCAGTGCGTCGCGCAGGTATTGCGCCGCGCGCCCATGATCGCCGGCCTTGGCATATTCGAGGCCGAGCGAGTAGCGCAGCAACGCGCCGTCGCGCGGCGTGCCGAGCAGTTTCTCTAGGCTCGAAATCATTCGGCTAAGATTACCCGCCATGAAGACCGCGATCCAGACGCGCGATGCGCCGGAGGCGATCGGCACGTACTCGCAGGCGGTGCGCGCGGGCAACACGGTGTATCTCTCCGGCCAGATCGGCCTCGATCCGGCCACCCTGCAGCTCGCCGAAGGCATCGAGGGACAGACGCACCGCGTGTTCCGCAACCTGGCCGCCGTCGCGGCGGCCGCCGGGCTCGGGCTTGAGCACTGCGTGCGCATGACCGTTTACCTCACCGACCTTGCCCACTTCGCGCGCGTCAACGAGATCATGGCGCAATACGTGCGCGAGCCCTATCCGTCGCGTGCCGCGGTGGGCGTAGCCGGGCTGCCGCGCGGCGCGCTCGTCGAGATCGACGCCACCCTGCACGCGGGGTGAAACCCGCGAAGCTCGACAAGCTGGGACTGCGATCCCGGCTCGACTTCATCCTGCATCTGCCGCTGCGCTACGAGGACGAGACAGTCCTTACTCCGCTTAACGCGGCCCCGCCCGGACACCCAGTACTGGTGCAGGCGCGCGTACAACGCGCGGCGATCCTTTTCCGTGGTAAGCGGCAGCTCGTCGTGAACGCCGAAGGACTGGTGCTGCGCTTCTTCCACTTCCGCAACGCCCAGCTCGATCAATTCAAACAAGCCATAGAGCAAGGCCTGTACGTGCGGGCCTTCGGCGAGATCCGCAGCGGATTGCTCGGCGCGGAGATGGCGCACCCGCGCTATCGATTCGTCAAGCCCGACCAAGCGCTGCCGCAAACCCTCACGCCCGTGTATCCCGCGGCGGCGGGCATCGGTCAGACCCGTCTGCGTGGCAAGGTGCTCGAGGCGCTTGACGCCGGGCCGATCGAGGACACCGTGCCGCCGGAGCTGCGCAGTCGATTTGCGCTCGCAGCGTTTGACGAGTCGGTCCGGTTGCTGCACCGACCGCCGCCCGGCGTCGAATTGATCTCGCTCGTCGAGCGCACGCATCCGGCGTGGCGGCGCGTGAAGTTCGACGAGCTGCTGGCGCAGCAGCTCTCGCTCAAGCTCGCCTACCGCAAGCGGCGCAGCCGCTCGGCGCCGCGGCTGCGCGCCGACGGCGCGCTCCTCAAGTCCTTCGCGCGCGCACTGCCATTCAAGCTGACCCGCGCGCAGACGCGCGCGATGAACGAGGTGCTGCGAGATCTGGTGCAGCCGCATCCGATGCAGCGCCTGCTGCAGGGCGATGTCGGCAGCGGCAAGACCATCGTTGCCGCCATCGCCTGCCTCGCCGCAACGGACTCCGATCACCAGGCCGCCGTGATGGCGCCGACTGAGATCCTCTCCGAGCAACACGCGCGAAAGTTCAGCGAATGGCTCGAACCGCTCGGCATTCGCATTGCCTGGTTGCACGGGTCGCTCTCGGCAGGACAGAAGAAGCGGGCGCTCGCCGGGATCGCTTCCGGCGAGGCGCAGATCGCCATTGGCACGCATGCGCTAGTGCAGAAGGGAGTGGAGTTCCGGCGCCTCGGCCTTGCGGTGATCGACGAGCAGCATCGCTTCGGCGTGCAGCAGCGTCTGACGCTGCGCAGGAAAGGCGACGACGCGGTGCCGCACCAGCTCATGATGAGCGCGACGCCGATCCCGCGCACTCTGTCGATGACCTACTTCGCCGATCTCGACGTCTCGGTGATCGACGAGCTGCCGCCGGGCCGCCGGCCGGTGACGACGCGCAGGTTCGCTGCCGGGCGGCGCGCGGAGGTGCTGGCGCGCATCAGCGCCTCGTGTGCCGAAGGCGAGCAGGCCTACTGGGTTTGTCCGGTGATCGAGGACTCGAAGGAGGGCGTGCAGACCGCGGTCGAAACCTACGAGCGCCTGCGCAGCGAGCTGGCGGCGCTTCAAGTCGGTCTGTTGCACGGAAGGCTGTCGCCCGCGGAGCGCTCGGCCGTTATGCAGCGCTTCGTCGCCGGAGAGGTCCAGCTTCTTGTATGCACCACGGTGATCGAGGTGGGCGTCGACGTGCCGAACGCCTCGCTCATGGTGATCGAGAGCGCCGAGCGCTTCGGCCTCGCGCAGCTGCACCAGTTGCGCGGCCGCATTGGCAGAGGCGCGCGTGAGAGCGTGTGCATCCTGCTTTTTGGCGACTCGCTCTCCGAAACTGCCCGCGCGCGACTGCAGATCATCTTCAAGAGCACCGACGGGTTCGAGATCGCCAAGCGCGACCTGCAATTGCGCGGCCCAGGCGAATATCTCGGTGAGCGGCAGAGCGGGGCGCCGCTCCTGCGCTTCGCCGACCTCGAGCGCGACGGCGAGCTCGTCCAGCAGGCGATAGACGCGGCAGAGGAGATGCTCGAGCGCCATCCAGTGGCTGCGCGGGCGCACGTGGAGCGCTGGCTTGGCCGGCGCAAAGATCTGAGCCAAACGTAAAGGCGCAACGGCAGCCTGAGTTATCCTTCGCGCGTGGATCTCGCCTTCATCGCAAGGCGCCTCGACGCGTATGAGCGTCTCATCCGCCTCGACAAGCCGATCGGCACGCTGCTCCTGCTTTGGCCAACGCTCTGGGCCGTCTGGCTCGCGGCCGCCGGCCGCCCGTCGCCGGGCATCGTGGTGATCTTCATCCTCGGCACGCTGCTCATGCGCTCGGCGGGCTGCGCGATCAACGACTACGCCGACCGCGATTTCGACCCGCATGTGAAGCGCACGCGTACGCGCCCGCTCGCCGCGCGCGAGATCGCCCCGTGGGAAGCGCTCGCCGTCGCCGCGGCGCTCGCCGCGGCAGCCTTCGGCCTGGTGCTTTACCTGAATCGCCTGGCGGTGGCGTTGTCCTTCGCCGGACTCGCGATCGCTGCCACCTATCCGTTCAGCAAGCGCTTCTTCGCGCTGCCGCAGCTCTATCTCGGCATCGCCTTCGGCTTCGGCATTCCGATGGCCTACGCCGCCACCCAGGAGCGCCTGCCGGCCGAGTGCTGGCTGCTCCTCGCGGCCAACGTCGGTTATGCGTTTGCTTACGATACCGAGTACGCCATGGTGGATCGCGACGACGACGCGAAGCTCGGCATCCGCACCTCGGCGCTGACGCTCGGCCGCTGGGATCTCGCCGCCGTGATGGCGAGCTACGCGCTGATGCTCGCGCTCTTGGCGTCGGTGGGGGCGCTGCGCGCGCTCGCCTGGCCCTACTACGTCGGGCTCGGCGGCGCCGCGGCGATGGCGCTTTACCACTGGCGGCTGATTCGCGCGCGTACGCGCGAGGGCTGCTTCAAGGCCTTCCGGCACAACAACTGGGTCGGCGCGGCGGTCCTTGCCGGTATCGTGGCGAGCTTCGCCATCGCATGAGCGACGACGCGCAGACGCCGCTCCTGCGCTTTGATTTCACCAACGGGCTGCAACGCGGCTCGCAGCTCATGCTCTATCCGCGCTACCTCGTGCACCGCAGCGACTCGCACGTGGAGACGGTGCCGTTTTCGCGCATCACGGCGCTCAAGGTGGCCTTCGAGCGCGATTCCCGCCGTCTCGGCTGGGGCGTCGCCTTGGTGATCGTCGCGCTTCTGCTGCTCGCAATTGCGGCGCCGATCGGCAGCCTTTCGCACGGCGCGGCGCAGGAGATGATGGCGAGCGCCCAGGGCGTGGGACGAGCGCTCTATAGCCTGTTTCGCTTCATCGAAGGGGTGGCCGCGGTGTTGCCGGCGATCGCACTCGCCGCCGCGCTCGGCGGCGCGGCGCTCGGCGTGCTCGGCTGGCGCGGCGCGACCACGCTCACGCTGGTTCTCGGCGGCGCGGAGCGCGCCTATTCGGTGCGTGGGCGCGATACGCTGCTTCTCGACTTCGCCGAGATGGCTGCCGAGCGTCTGATGGCGGCAGCCCGGTAGGACTCGTGTGAGCTATCGCGACCTGCGCGAATTCATCGCCCAGCTCGAAGCGCGCGGCGAGCTCAAGCGCGTGCGCGTACCGGTCTCACCGCGCCTCGAGATCACCGAGATCTGCGACCGCGTGCTGCGCGCGGGCGGGCCGGCGCTGCTTTTCGAGCGCCCGGCGGGCTACGACACGCCGGTGCTTGCCAATCTCTTCGGCACGGTGTCGCGCGTCGCGGCGGCGATGGGCGCGAAAGACGCGGCCGAGCTGCGTGAAGTCGGCAAGGTGCTCGCGTACCTCAAAGAGCCGGAGCCGCCGACCGGGCTGCGCGACCTGTGGGACAAGTTTCCGGTGTTCAAGCGCGTGCTCGACATGGCGCCGAAGGAGCGCTCGTCGCCGCCCTGCCAGGAGATCGTGCACGAAGGACGCGCCGTCGACTTGGGCAAGCTGCCAGTGCAGACGTGCTGGCCCCGGGATGCCGGGCCGCTCATCACCTGGGGGCTGACCGTCACGCGCGGGCCGCAGAAGCGGCGGCAGAACCTCGGCATTTACCGCCAGCAGCTGATCGCGCCGGACCGCATCATCGTGCGCTGGCTCGCGCATCGCGGCGGTGCGCTCGACTTCCGCGACCACCAGCTCGCGCATCCGGATGAACCCTTCCCCGTGGCGGTGGCGCTGGGCGCCGATCCGGCGACCATGCTCGCCGCGGTCACCCCGGTGCCCGATACCCTGAGCGAATACCAGTTTGCCGGGCTCCTGCGCGGCGCGCGCACCGAGCTCGCGAAGTGCCTGGGCAGCGAGCTCCAAGTGCCGGCGAGCGCCGAGATCGTGCTCGAGGGAACGATCCGGCCCGGTGACAGCGCGGACGAGGGCCCGCACGGGGACCATACCGGCTACTACAACGAAGTCGAGCGCTTCCCGGTGCTTACGGTCGAGCGCGTCACGACGCGGCGCTCGGCGATCTACCACTCCACCTATACCGGTAAACCGCCCGACGAGCCGGCGATCCTCGGCATGGCGCTGAACGAGCTCTTCGTGCCGTTGCTCGCCAAGCAATTCCCCGAGATCGTGGATTTCTATCTGCCGCCCGAAGGCTGCTCGTACCGGCTCGCGCTCGTCAGCATGCGCAAGCAATATGCGGGGCACGCGAAGCGCGTGATGTTCGGCATCTGGAGCTACCTGCGCCAGTTCATGTACACGAAATTCATCATCGTCTGCGACGACGACATCGATGTGCGCAACTGGAAGGAGGTGGTGTGGGCACTCGCCACGAGGGTCGATCCGGCGCGCGACATCCTGATCGCCGAGCGTACGCCGATCGACTACCTCGATTTCGCGAGCCCGGTCTCCGGCCTCGGCGCGAAGATGGGGATCGACGCCACCAACAAATGGCCGGGCGAGAGCGAGCGGCGCTGGGGCCGGCCGATCGTCATGGACGAGGCGGTGAAGCGCCGGGTCGATTCGTTATGGGCCGAGCTGGGGCTGTAGGCGAGTCGTACACCCACTGCAGGAGCGCATCCATCGCGGCGTCGGCCTCTGGCGCCTTCGGATGGTTGGCGATCATCACCACGACATGGCGCCGCCCGTTGCGGTCGAGCACATATCCCGCGATGGCGCGCGCGTCGGCGAGCAAGCCGGTCTTGACATGTGCGCTGCCTGCCACGCGCTCGCCGCGCAGGCGCTTCTTCATCGTGCCGTCGGCGGCCACCACGGGAAGTGAGGACACGAACTCGGGCATCACCGGGCTGCGCCACGCGGCGGCGAGCAGCGTGGCGAGATGCCGGGCGCTGATGCGCTCGGTGCGCGAGAGGCCCGAGCCGTTCTCGAGCACGAGCTCCGGCGCGTCGATCTTCTTCGCCGCCATCCACTCCTTGATGGCGCGCGCGGCTTCCTCGGCACGCGCCGGCGGGCCGCCGCGCTCCGCACCCAGAGTAAGGAAGAGCTGGCGCGCCATCACGTTGTTCGAGAACTTGTTGATGTCACGCACGATGTCGCCGAGCGGCTCGGACTCGTGCACGTACAGGAGCCGCGCGCCGGGCGGCACGACACCGTCGCGCACGCTGCCTGACCAGGTGCCGCCCATCTCGCCCCAGAGCTGCCGGATCATCGCGGCGACATAATCCTGCGGGTCGTGCAGCGCGATATTGAGGTCGCGCTCGCCGCAACTCAGCGGATAAGTGCCGGCGAAGCTCGCGCGGGGCGGCTGTGACTGGAACGACGCCTGGATGAGCTCGCGAAACGCGCGATTGCCGTCCGGGCAGCTGCCATCGCCGAGCTTTAGCTGGTTGACGATCTCGAGTCCGGGCAGCGCCGGCTCGGCGAACACGCGTACGCCCTTATCGCCCTGCGGAATGAAGGTAAAGCGCAGCGATTTGAAGTTGACGAGCAGCGCGTCTGGCGTGACGTTGTAAGGACGGAAAATCTCGCTGTCGAACGCGCTGTACTGGGCCGGGCCGAAGTAGCTGCGATCAAGCACCACGTCTCCGCGCAGCTCGCGAAGCCCCCGGCCGCGCAGATTGCGCAGTAGCAGCCAGAAGCTCTCATAGTTGAGATTCGGATCGCCGTAGCCGCGCAGGAACAGGTCTTCGCCGTCGACATAGGTCTCGGTCTTCCAGCGGTACGCGGGGCCCAGGAGCTCGAGCGCGGCGTACGTGGTCACGAGCTTCATCACCGAAGCCGGGTGCATCGCCGTGTCGGCCCGCGCTGCGACGCTCGGTCGCGGCGCTCCGACCTCCTGCACCCAGGCGGAGACGCTCGAGGCGGGGACGCCGGCGGTGCGCAGCCCCTGCCGCACCGGCCGCGGCAGGTCCTGCGCGGCGGCCTTGAAAGCGAGCAGCGCCGCGGCTATCATTAGCACTCGTCCGAGCCGAGTGCTAACAGTAGCCGGCTTATGGATTTTGAGAGTTCTTAGCATCGCAAGCCATTGTAATACATCATTTTTTTCAATTTGGGAGCCAGCATGAAAATTCGTCCGTTACATGACCGCGTGATCGTCAAACGCATCGAAGAGGAGCGCAAGTCTGCCGGTGGCATCGTGATTCCCGATACCGCCGCCGAAAAACCTGACCAAGGCGAGATCGTCGCCGTGGGCAAGGGCAAGAAAGATGACCAAGGCAAGCTGATCCCGATTGACGTCAAGGTCGGCGACCGGGTCCTGTTCGGCAAGTACTCCGGCCAGACCGTGAAGGTGAAGGGCGATGAGCTCCTCGTGATGCGCGAGGAAGACATCATGGGCGTAATCGAAGGCGCCTGACCAGAATCCAAGACTAGGAGAAACACCAATGCCAGCAAAAGAAGTGAGATTTCACGAGGGCGCCCGCGCCAAGATGGTTCATGGCCTGAACATCCTGGCGGACGCCGTGAAGGTGACGCTGGGCCCGAAGGGCCGCAACGTCGTGCTTGAGCGCTCGTTCGGCGCCCCGACCGTCACCAAGGACGGCGTGTCGGTGGCGAAGGAGATCGAGCTCAAGGACAAGTTCGAGAACATGGGCGCGCAGATGGTGAAGGAAGTCGCTTCCAAGACTTCCGACGTCGCCGGTGACGGCACTACCACCGCCACCGTGCTTGCCCAGGCGATCGTGCGCGAAGGCATGAAGTTCGTCGCCTCGGGCATGAACCCGATGGATCTGAAACGAGGCATCGACAAGGCCGTCGTCGCCGTGGTCGAGGAGCTGAAGAAGATCTCCAAGCCGTGCACCACCTCCAAGGAGATCGGCCAAGTGGGCGCCATCTCGGCGAATGCCGATCCGAACATCGGCCAGATCATCGCCGATGCCATGGACAAAGTCGGCAAGGAAGGCGTGATCACCGTCGAGGACGGCAAGTCGCTCGAGAACGAGCTCGATCTCGTTGAGGGCATGCAGTTCGACCGCGGCTACCTGTCGCCGTACTTCATCAACAGTCCGGAGAAGCAGATCGCTGTGCTCGAGGACCCGTACATCCTGCTGCACGACAAGAAGATCTCCTCGATCCGCGAGCTGCTGCCGATCCTCGAGCAGGTGGCGAAGGCCGGCAAGCCGCTGTTGATCATCGCCGAGGAAGTGGAGGGAGAGGCGCTCGCCACGCTGGTGGTGAACAACATCCGCGGCATCCTGAAGACCGTCGCGGTGAAAGCGCCGGGCTTCGGTGATCGTCGCAAGGCGATGCTCGAAGACATGGCCATCCTTACCGGCGGAACCGTGATCTCGGAAGAGCTCGGCCTCAAGCTCGAGAACGCGACGCTCAAGGACCTCGGCCGCGCGAAGAAAGTCGAGGCGGCGAAGGAGAACACCACCGTCATCGACGGCGCGGGCGAGAAGAAGCAGATCGAGGGCAGGGTGAAGCAGATCCGCGTGCAGATCGACGAGGCCACCAGCGACTACGACAAAGAGAAGCTGCAGGAGCGCGTAGCGAAGCTCGCCGGCGGCGTTGCGGTGATCAAGGTCGGCGCGGCCACCGAAGTCGAGATGAAGGAGAAGAAAGCCCGCGTCGAGGACGCGCTGCACGCCACGCGCGCAGCCGTCGAGGAAGGCGTCGTGCCGGGCGGCGGCGTGGCCTTCATCCGCGCGAAGCAGGCGCTCGAGGGCAAGCTCAAGGGCGACAATCACGACCAGGAAGGCGGCATCAAGATCGTGATGAAGGCGCTGGAAGAGCCGCTGCGCATCATCGTCGACAACAGCGGCGCGGAGCCTTCGGTGGTGTTGAACAAGGTGCTCGAAAACAAGGGCAACTACGGCTTCAATGCGCAGACCGAGGAGTTCGGCGATCTGGTGCAGCAGGGCGTCATCGACCCGACCAAGGTCGCGCGCACCGCGCTGCAGAACGCGGCATCGGTTGCCGGCCTGATGCTCACCACCGACGCGATGGTTGCAGAGCTGGTGGAGGAGAAGAAGGCTGGCGCGGGTGGCCACTCGCACGGCATGCCCGACATGGGCGGCATGGATATGTAACTCGCAGTAACGCAGTCCGCAGTAACGCAGTCAACGGAAAGGGCCCAGCGATGGGCCCTTTTCGTTTTTGTCGGCGGGTATAATCCGCGCCTTCCCCGCAGCACCCGGCACGGCCAAGTAGCTCAGTTGGTAGAGCAGAGGACTGAAAATCCTTGTGTCGGTGGTTCGATTCCGCCCTTGGCCACCAACACCTTTTAACGACGCGCTTCGCCCCAGGGCGGCACACTTGCGCCATGGCCGAAGAGCTCATCGAGTCTGCGCAAGTCGAGCCGGTCGCGGGATTGCTGGACAACACGCCGGTAGCGGCCGGACGCTATATCGCGCACGTCGCCATCCCCTGCCGCGATCTCGAGGAGACCGCCCGTTGGTACGCGCAGGTCCTCGGCGCGCGGCCCGTGCGCATGCTCAAGGACCGCGTCACGTTCAGCTTCGGCGGCGTACTGCAGCTCGTCTGTCACCTCGAGCGTCGCGCGATCGAGCCCCATCCGCGCGCCTACCCCCGGCATCACGGACTCACCTTCCTGCGCATGGAGGATTTCGCGCGCATGAAGGCGCACATCGAGAAGCTCGGCATCAAGTTCCTCGTGCGGCCCGCGCTGCGATTCCCGAACAGCGCTCACGAGCACCAGACGTTCATGGTGGTGGACCCGTCGGGCAACGTGGTGGAATTCAAGTGCTACGTCCGGCCGGAGCTTAGCTACTAGGCGCGTTCCGCGATCAGCACGACGTTCGAGCCGCCGAAGGCGAACGAGTTCGACATCACGGCGCTTGGCGGATTCACCCGTTCGGCACGCAGCGCCACGTGGCGTAGCTTGCAAGCGGGATCGGGGTCCTCGAGAAATCCGGTCGGCGGCAGCCAGCCGCGCAGGAGCGGCAGCAGCGCCGCGGCAAACTCGAGAGCGCCCGCAGCGCCGAGCAAATGGCCATGCAGCGACTTGGTGGAACTCACCGGCACCTGCGCCGCCGCCTCGCCGAACACCGCGTTGATGGCCTCGGCTTCCACCACGTCTCCGACCGCCGTGGCGGTGCCATGCGCGTTAATGTAGCCGATGGCGTGCGGGGCGAGCGTGGACTCGGCGAGGGCCTCACGCATGGCGCGTACTTGGCCGTCGCGGTCCGGCCGCGATATGTGCACCGCGTCGCACGAGTTGCCGTAGCCCGTGAGGACCGCCAGTATGGGCGCGCCGCGCGCGGCGGCGCGCGAGTAGTCCTCCAGCACGAACGCCGCGGCGCCCTCGCCGAGCACGAGCCCGTTACGCCGCCGGTCGAAAGGCTTGCAGCTTGCCGCCGCGTTTCCCGCATCCGCCGGCGCCAGCGTGCGCAGCGCTTGCCATGCAGCGAGCGTTGCCGGCGTCAGCAGCGCTTCCGAGCCGCCGGCGACGATGGCGTCGGCGCGGCCCGCCTGGATGGTGCGCATCGCCTCGCCGAGCGCCATCGCCGACGAAGAGCAGGCGGTGGCGTAGTTTGCGAATGGCCCACGCAGGCCGTGGCGTACGGCAACGTTGGAACCCGCCGCATTGTTCATCGCCATCACCACCGTGAGTGGGCGCGTGCGCCATTGACCGGCGGCGTAGATCTGCTTGTAGGCGGTCTCCAGCGTATGGGCGCCGCCGAGGCCCGTGCCCCAATAAACGCCGACGCGCTCGGGCCCACGCGCGATGTCGAGACCGCTCGCCGCGAGCGCCTGTGCCGCCGCGCCCAGCGCAAACTGCGTGGCGCGGTCGAGATTGGCGGCTTCACCCTCGGCAAGGAGCGCGGCGGGCTTCCAGTCCGTGAGCGCGCCCACCTGCACGCCCGAGCCCTGCACGATCTCGGGCGCGAGGCGGCGGACGCCCGGCCGCGCGTCGCACAGCGCGCGGTGGAAATCCTCGAGCGTGCAACCCAGGGGCGAGACTACGCCCGCCCCGGTGACCGCGACGCGGCGTTGCGTCATGCTGTGCCTCAGGCCTTGCCGGCGGCAGTGAGCGCGGCGGCGATATGACGCTCCAGGTCGCCGAGCGTCCTGATGCCCTTCAGGTCCTCGTCGGACACGCTGACGCCGAATTCTTCCTCGACCTTGAACATGAACTCGATGAAAGAGAGCGAATCGATGCCGAGCTTGTCGAGCGGCGCGCCGGGGTCGAGCGCTTGCGCATCGAGCGAAAACTCCTTGCCGGCGAGATCCTTGATGCGCGCGAGCGTGTCCATCGGGCGCCCATTATAGTCGGTGGTAAAGTCAATTCATGGTGACGGCGCGAGCGCGGCGCAAGGCAGGCGACAAGCCCGCGGCGCGCGTTTCCGCCCTGCTCGGCCTGCAGAAGGTCGAGCTCTTCAAGGGCCTCGACACGGCGAGCCTGCGCGAGATCGCGCAGCAGTGCACCTGGACGCGTTGCAAGCGCAATGCCGTCATCATCCGGCGCGAGGGCACCGATCGCGACGTTTACTTCGTAATCTCGGGCGTGGTGCGCCTCGCCGCGCCGGCCGCCCGCGGGCGCACCTTGATCCTGCGCGACGTGCCGGCGGGCGACGTGTTCGGGGAGCATTCGGCGATCGACGGGCGCAGCCACTTCGCTGACGTGCTGGCAGTGCGCGAATCGCTGCTCGCCTCGATGCCGCCGGAAGCATTCCGCGCCATCCTCGCCAACCACCCCACGGTGCGCGAGCGCCTGCTGCGGCGGCTCACCGGGTCGGTGCGCGAGCTCGCCGCCCGGCTGCTCGAGCTCGGCGCGCGACGCGTGCAGGACCGCGTGCTGGGCGAGCTCTTACGCATGGCGCGCGCCGCGGGCACGGCCGACAACGCGGCGCGCATCGAACGCGCGCCAAGCCATCGGGAAATTGCAGACCGCGTCGGCACCGGGCGCTCCGAAGTGACGCGCGAGCTTTCGCGGCTGGCGCGCCAGGGCCTCGTCGAGCGGCAGGGGCGCGCGCTCGTCCTGCGCGACTTGAGTGCGCTCGAGCGGCTCGCCGGCGAGGCCCGGGCCGAGCAGGCGTCTGGCGCGCCGGCGCCGGAAGAGGAGCTGCGCCATATCGCCACCTGGGGCCCGCAGCGGCTGCGGCGCGCGGTGCTGGTCGCCGATGCCATCGATGCCGCGGGTCTCATGGAGCGCGATGAGGAGCGCACGCTCAAGCGCTGGCGCACTTTTTTCGCCCACGCCACCGCTGAGATCATTCCGACGCACGCCGGCCGCAGCCTGTCGCGCACTCTCAGCGACGGCTTCCTCGCTGAATTCACCGAAGCCTCGCTGGCGGTGCGCTGCGCCTTAGAACTGCATCAGGAGCTGGCGCGCTCCAACGCGTCAAGCAACGCACAGCCGCTCGGGCTGCGCATCGGCATTCACGTCGCCGATGTGATCGTCGAGACGTTCAACGTGCTGGGGGACGGCGTCAACGTTGCCGCGCGCCTGGCGGAGCTCGCCAATGCCGGCGAGACCATCGTCTCGGCCGCGGTTCGCGACCAGCTCACGAGCGGGGTGGACGCCTCTGTCGAGGACCTGGGCGAGCAGCGTCTGCGCAACCGCAGCCGCACCGAGCGCGCGTTCCGGCTTTGGCCCGCCGCGCACGCCGACGCGGCCACGCCGAGCGCCGCCGTGCGCGCGCACGGCCGCCCATCGCTTGCCGTGATTCCGTTCCAGGTACGCAGCGACGACATGCGGCTTGCCTTCATCGGCGACGGGCTCGCCGATGAGACCATCGCCGTGCTGTCGCGGGTGCCGGATTTCTTCGTCAGTTCTCGCCTCTCGACGATGGCTTTCCGGCGGGCGCCGCTCGGCGTGCGCACGATCGGCGAGATGCTCGGCGTGCAGTACGTGCTCTCGGGCAGCGTCCAGACCGCCGAGGCGCAGGCCCTCCTCATGGCGGAGCTTGCCGATACGCGTGACGGCAGGATCGTATGGAGCGAGCGATTCGAGGGCGATCTTGCGGACATGTTCGCCATGCAGGGCGAGCTCGCGCGCAAGGTGGTGCAGAGCGTCACCCCCGTAGTGCGCTCAATCGAGCTGCGCCGCGCCCGCATCACCAGCTTCGATGAGCTCGACGCCTACGGCATGACACTTCGCGGCGTCGAACTGATGCATCGCCAGTCTCGCGACGACTTCTTCGCCGCACGCCAAGCCTTCGAGACGGCGATCGCGCGAAACCCGGTGTCGCCTGCGCCGCATGCCTGGCTTGCGAAATGGCACATCTTGCGGGTTCTCGCCGGCATGAGCGAAGCCCCGGCGCAGGACTTCGCCGACGCCACCGCTTGCGCAGCACGCGCGCTAGCCTGCGACCCCGAGGACGCGCTTGCCCTTGCGGTCGACGGGTTTGTCACCGCCTGGTCGCTCCACGACCTTGACGCCGCCGAACAGCGCCTAGCTCAGGCGATCGCCGCGAATCCGAATGAGCCCCTGGCTTGGCTACACCGCGCGATCACCCACGCCTGGCGCGGGCGCGGCGCCGAAGCAGTGCAGTGCGCCGACCAGGCGCTTTCCCTCTCGCCGCTCGATCCGATGATGTATTACTTCGATTCGCTCGCGGGCATGGCGCATCTGGTCGCCGAGCAGTACGACCGGGCCATCGAGCTGTCGATGCGCTCCTTGCGGGAGAATCGATTGCATACGCCGAGCTTGCGTACGCTCGTCGCAGCGTTCGTACTCACCGGGCGGCTGGAGGAAGCCCGGAAGGCCATGGCCGAGCTGCGTCAGCTCGAGCCCGGTCTCACCGCCAGCGTATTAGAAGCGCGCTATCCGGGCCGCGACACCCCGCAGGCCCGACGCTTCATCGCAGCTCTGGTCGAGGCCGGGCTGCCGCGGTAGCGACGCGCTGACCGATACGCCGGCGGAGATGGCGAGGATGGCGGCGACTTCGCCGGTCGAGGGAACTTCGCGCAGGAAGATAAACCCTAGGACGGCGCTCAGCACCGGTACGAGCGCGATCATCGCGCTCGAGCGCTCGGGGCCCAAGCGGGTGATGGCTTGGTTGAATGCAATGAGCGCAACGCAGCCGATCAGCACGCCCTGCCACAGCGTTTGCCAGAGAAGCTCGACCGGCGCAACGCGCCACAGCGGCTCGGACGCGGACCATAGATGCCAAGGCACCACGATCACGCCCGAATACACTGTCACAATGGCCGCCGCCTGCATCGCGCTGACGCCCCAGCTGCGAAGCTGCAGCACGTAGAGCGCGCCAAGGGCTGAAGCGGCGAGGAACATGGCATCGCCGCCAAGCACCGCCTGGTTGTGCTTGCCCGCGCCCCATGAGGTGAGTGCGAATACGCCGATCGCGCACAAGGTCGCGCCGATCATGATGCGCGGCGATGGCCGGCGGGCAAACACCAGAAACGCGAGCAACGCGACCCAGGTCGAACAGACGCCGGGACCGAGCGCTGCCTGGTGATTCGCGGGAGCGAATTGCAGGCCAAAGATCACCAACGCCCCCATGCCGGCGCCCTGAAAGAGCGTGAGCGGCACGCCGCGCAGCCAGGCCTCGCGAGTGATGGCGCGAAAATGCACCAGCAGGTAGGGTAGGAAGAGCAGCGCGCCGATGCCGAAGCGCAGCGTCACCAGCTCCTGCGCGGTGAACGACCCGGTGACTCCAGCACGCGTGGCGACCGGGTACGCCGCCCAGATGAGCACGGCGAGCGCCGCGGCGAAGTAGCCGTTCACCCGGCGTGGACCGGGCAGCCGCTGCGGCGACGTCGCCGCACTTCGGTGGCGTAGGCGCCGATCTCGCGCGGTTTTACGATGTTAGTCTCATAGCGTTCCCACGCGTGAGGAGGGAAATCGGCGAGCGCCGGCACCATGCCGAAGCGGTTTGTTACCTCTTCCGCATACGTGCTGCGATGGAGCGGCTGCACCTGCAGCAGCGGCATTTCGGTGCTGAAGACGATGGGCACGTCCGTTTTGATGAGGCGGATATTGGTGAAGAGTGGCCCGAACCAGCGGTCGCTTTCCACGATGCCTTCGTAAGGCTCGTAGGCCAGATTGCGGGGCAAGTTCGCTGGCGGCCGTATCAGGATGCTCCAGTTCTCCGCGCTCGCGACGAACAAGCCGGTCCACAACTGGATGATGCCCGGCTCGGGAATGGCGCTGAGGAACGGCGGCGCGAATCCTCGCAGCCGCTTCGGCGCCGCACGGTCAAATACCGCCTGAAAGCCGGGGAACTGCGCACTGGTGAGCGGGTACCAGCCTTTGGCACCACGATACGTCCAGATGATCTGTGAGCCGTCCCACTGCAGCGTGAAATCGATCGGCGGAAACACATACCAGCCGAAGGACGATGCCGTCCTCAGCGCTTCGCAGTATTGAAAGCCGCGCGACGGCAGCGTTCCCAGTCCAGACGCATCCGCGCGTATCGGCGCACGGATGCCCGGCACTGCCCCGTAGAAAGTGACCACGGGGTTCGGCTGGTGTGTTTCGGTCATCGCGGCAACTTACTTTCTGAGGCTCGCGGGCATCGAGCCGCCACCAAAGCGGATCGTGCGTGAGTCTTGGGTCAGCTTGTCCGCCGAACGCAGCACACGCGGCATGGAGCCGCCGCCGTAGCGGACGCGGCGCGCGTCAGCGATTTTCTTCGACGGCTTGCGCACGATTTGGCTCTGCTTCTTCGACATAGCGTGTTCTCCTCGCAGTTTTGGTCCGCGCTGCGAATGCAGCGCGCATCCCGATTGGCGCAAAAAAGCCACCGCTTCATCAAACGCACCGGCGCCGGAAACAATGAAAGGTTTTGCCCCGCGGCCGCGAAGCCCGCGGACCACGCGGCTAATGAGGCGAGATGGCTCGCCTGCCACCGAAACGCCGGCGCGCGCATGCGCGCTTGCGCAGCTTTAGGCGCAAAAGTGTGCGTAAACGCACAGTTGGTTGCAGGTTTGCTGATAAGGCCTTTCGGAAGGTCAGAAGACACCTTACGTTACTTCGCTTATCCTTTGATTTTGGCCAATAAATATGTCCGCGAATCGGGTAGCGCGCACATGCCGAACGCGCCGCGCGTTGCTTATGTAGGAGCGGCGCTTCTCGTTTTGCTTTTCGTCGCGCTCGCCCTGCACATCTACGACTCCGTGAAGCGGGAGCTCACGGAGGTAGTCATGGAGCGCCGGCTCGCGCTTACGCAGCTCGCCGCGGCAACGCTTTCCGAGAGACTCGATCGCATGGTGGATCTAGGCACCTCACTCGCGACGCGCGTGCGCTTCCGCGAGCTCGTGGCTGCCGGCCAATGGAGAGCTGCCGTGCGCATCCTGAACGAGGTGCCGAGCCAATTTGCGTTCGTCGACCGCATCGTCCTCTATGACGCGGGCGGCAAGCTCATGGCGGACATCCCCGAGGTGAGCGCGGTCCAGGGACAAAGCTTCGCTCATCGCGAGTGGTACGCCGGTGTCAGCCGGACTTGGCGCCCCTATGTGTCGAGCGTCTATCTGCGGGCGGCGGCACCGCGACGGCATGTGTTCGCCGTGGCTGTGCCCATCGGCAGCGCCGCTGGAGCACCGAGCGGCATCCTGCAGTTGCAAATTGGTCTCGACTCGTTCTTCGATTGGGCGCGCGCCACCGACGTCGGGCCCGGCGGCTCGCTGCATGTCATCGATGCTCGCGGCACCGCCGCCTTCCATCCGACGGCGCTGCCTGCGACCGAGCCGCCCGACCTTTCGGCGCATCCCGCGGTCGCGCGGCTGCTGCAAGGCCTGCGAGGCGTCGACGTGGCCGATCGCCCGGGGACCGACGAGCCGTACGTGTTCGCCTACGTGGCAAGCCGGCACGGTTGGGGCGTGCTGATGGAGCAGCCGAGCACGCAGGCCTTTGCCGCTCGCGAGAACCAGCTGCAGCGGCTACTCGTGGGCTACGCCATCATCCTGAGTTTTTGCGCCGCCGTGGCGTTGCTTTCGCTGCATCTGCTGCGTCAGCGCCGCGAGCTTAAGGACCTCTACAACCGAGCACCGTGCGGCTACCACTCGGTCGACGCGAACGGCCTCATCATCCGCATCAACGACACTTGGCTCTCCTGGCTCGGGTACTCGCGAGACGAGGTCGTCGGAAAGATGCGCCACGCCGACCTGATGACCCCCGCGAGTGCCCAGCGCTTCTGGCGCGAGATCTTTCCGCTGTTCCGAAAGCAAGGCTGGCTGCGCGACGCGGAGTTCGAGTACCGGCGCAAGGACGGCTCGACGTTCACCGGTTCGCTCAATGCGACAAGCATCACCGATGCAGCGGGACGCTATCTCATGAGCCGCTCGACGGTATTCGACGTGAGCGAGCGCAAGCGCGCGCTCGCCATGCATGCCGAACGGCTTCGCATTCTCAGCGAAATCGACCGCGCCATGGTGAGCGAGCAGCCGCCGAGCGCGATTGCCGCGGCGGTGATCCAGCCGCTGCGACGGCTGCTCGGCGTGCCGCGCGCCATCATCAACCGCTTCGATCTCCAGGCCGCTGAAGTGGAGTGGATCGCAGCGGCCGGTCGGCAACGCACGCATGTCGGGCCGGGCGTGCGTTACTCGATCCGTCTGATGGGCGATCTGGAGGCTCTGCGCAGGGGTGAAGCGCAGTTCATCGATGCCGATACGCTGCCGGCGACGCCGGAACGCCAGGCGCTGCTCGCCTCGGGCGTGCATGCCTACATAGCGGTGCCGATGATCGCCGGGGGTGAGCTGCTCGGTGCCGTGAGCTTCGGTGGCGAGAAAAATGCCTTTACGCCCGAGCAGACCAATATCGCGCAAGAGGTCGCGACCCAGCTCGCAATCGCCATGATGCAGGCGCGCCTTGTTGAGCGCGTCAAAGGGCATGCTGCCGAACTCGAGGGACGCGTGCAGCAGCGCACCGCAGAGCTCCAGATAGCGAACCAGGAGCTCGAGGGCTTCAGCTATTCGGTTTCACACGACTTGCGCGCCCCGCTGCGCGCAATCGACGGGTACGCGCGCATGCTCGAGGAGGATCACGCCGAGGGGCTCGATGACGACGCCCGCCGCCTGCTCGGCGTGGTGCGCGCGAACGCGAAGCGCATGGGCCAGCTGATCGATGACCTGCTTGCCTTCTCCCGGCTTAACCGGCAACAGGCGGTGAGCGCGCCGGTCGATATGACGCGCCTTGCGCGGCAAGTAGCGGACGAGCTGCGCGGTGAACGAGCGGTGCAATGCTCGGCGCTGCCGCCGGTCAACGGCGATAGCGCATTGCTCAGGCAAGCGTGGATCAATCTCATCGGCAATGCGCTGAAGTACAGCGCCAACAAGCCCGACCCACGCGTTGAAATCGGCGCGCGCGGGGAGCCGACGCAGAACGTCTATTGGGTGCGCGACAACGGTGCCGGCTTCGACATGCGCTACGCCGGCAAGCTGTTCGGCGTGTTCCAGCGGCTGCACCGCGCCGACGAGTTCGAAGGCACGGGTGTGGGCCTCGCCATCGTGCAGCGCATCGTCGCGCGCCATAACGGACGTGTTTGGGCGGAAGGCAAACCGGGCGACGGTGCGTGCTTTTTCTTTTCACTTCCCGCGCTGAGCTGAGCCATGGCCGATGAACAAGTCGAAATCCTGCTCGCTGAGGACAACAGCGAGGACGCCGAAATGACAATGCGAGCGCTGCGACGCCACAACCTCGCGAATCAGGTGCGCTGGGTGAAGGATGGCGCTGAAGCGCTCGATTACCTTTTCTGCAGGGGTCAGTATGTCGGCCGCGACCCGTCACGCCCGCCCAAGCTTGTGCTGCTGGACATCAAGATGCCGAAGATCGACGGCATCGAAGTGCTCCGGCAGCTGAAGGCAGATCCGACAACCCGCAGCATCCCGGTCGTTGTCATGACCTCTTCCAATGAAGAGCGCGATGTCCTCGAGAGCTACCGCCTTGGCGTGAACAGCTACATCGTCAAGCCCGTGCAGTTCAATCAGTTTATCGAGACGGTGGCGAAGATCGGCCTTTACTGGCTGCTCACCAACCGGGTGCCACAGTGATCGGCATGCCGGCACCCACGATCCGCGTGCTGCTCACCGAGGATGTCGCGAGCGACGCCGAACTCGAGGTGCGCGAACTCAAGCGCGCGGGCCTGCGCGTCGGCCACCGCATCGTCGAGAGCCAGGAGTCCTTCGAAGCGGCGCTGCGCGAGTTCGCGCCCGACATCATCCTCTCGGATTTCTCCATGCCGCAGTTCGACGGCATGGCGGCGCTGCGCCTCGCGTCCGAACTGTGTCCGGACGTGCCCTTTATCTTTGTCTCCGGCACGATCGGCGAGGAATATGCCATCCGCGCGCTGAAGAGCGGAGCGACCGACTACGTGCTGAAGGCCAACCTGGTCCGCCTGCCCGCAGCCGTGGAGCGCGCGCTCGCCGAGGCGCGGGAGCGCCGCGAGAAGCAACGCGCCGAGGCCGAGCTCGACCTTGCGCGCGAGCGGCTGACGAGCATCTTTACCTCCATCCCCGACGTGCTATGGTCGATCGACGCGCAGACCGGCGAAGTGATCTACGCTAGCCCGGCGGCGAAGGAAGTGTTCGGCTACGAGCCGCAGGCGTTGCTGCTCGATCCCGACCTGTGGAAGCAGCAGATCCATCCCAGTGACCGCGACGCAGTGCTGAGCGCGTGGCGCCGCCTGCACGATGGCGAGGCGTTCGATTTCGATTACCGCATCATCGTGCCGACCCGCGGCGAGCGCTGGATCAACGCGCGCGGCAAGCTGGTGCGCGGCGGCGACGGCCGCCCCGAGCGCATCGACGGCCTCGCGCGCGACATGACCGAGCAGTTCGAGCACCGCGCGCGCATCGCGCGCTTGTCGCGGATCCGCCATTTTACGAGCAGCATCAATTCGACGCTGGTGCGCCTGCGTGAGCGCGACGCTCTGTTCGAGGAGATTTGTCGGATCGCCGTGGAGATCGGCAACTTTGCTGGCGCGCACATAGGCATGCTGCGCGATGACGGCATGGTGCAATGGGTCGTGCGTCAAGGGACGAGCATCGCCCACCTGGACACCATAGCGGTGGCGATGTCCGCCGATACGCCGGCAGGCCGCACCACCAGTGGCATAGCGTTGCGCACTGGCAGGTCGGCGTTGTGGAACGACGTCGCCCACGACGCCGATGTGCCGGCGCGCGATCGGCCGCGCTTTCTCGCAAGCGGCATCGGCGCCGCAGCCAGTTTCCCGCTGGTGGTCGATGCGAAGCCGATCGGCCTGCTCGGCCTGCATGCGCGCGAGGCGGGCTTCTTCGATCAGGACGAGATGCGCATGCTCGAGGAGCTCACCGCGAACATCTCCTTCGCGCTGGAGCTCATCGTCAAGCAGGATCAGCTCACCTATCTCGCGCTCTATGACCCGCTTACCGGGTTGCCCAACCGCACGCTATTCCACGAGCGGCTGAGCGAGGCGCTGCAGGCGGTGGGAACGTCGCGCTCCAAGCTCGCGCTCATCATCACGGACCTCGAGCGCTTCAAGGCCATCAACGATACGCTCGGCCGCCAGCTGGGCGATGCCCTGCTCAAGGCTGTGGCGCAGCGCTTGCGCGACGCCGCCGGCGACATCGGCCGCGTCGCGCGCCTGGGCGGGAACGTGTTCGCGCTCATGTATCCGAACATCCGCGGCGCGGAAAACGTCGCCCGCGGACTGGAGGCCGCCAATGTTTTTGGCGCGCCGTTCAACATCGCGGGCAAAGAGGTCCTCGTCACGGCGAAGTCTGGCATTGCCGTTTCGCCCGATGACGGCGCGGACGCCGATTCCGTCTTTCGCAATGCCGAGGCGGCGCTCAAGCGGGCCAAGGAAACCGGCGAGCGGTATCTGTTCTACGCGCCGAGCATCAATGCGCGCGTCGCGGAGCAGGTCGAGCTCGAGCACCGGGTGCACAAGGCGGTGGAGAAGGGCGAGCTCTTCCTGCACTTCCAGCCAAAGGTCGACCTTGCTACGCGCGAGATGGTTGGCCTTGAGGCACTGATGCGCTGGCACGGACCGGATGGCGCGCTGATATCGCCCGCGAAGTTCGTGCCGGTGCTCGAGCAGACCGGCCTCATCTTCGAGGCGGGGCAGCAGGTCCTCGCCGCAACGAAGGCCCAGTACGCGGCATGGCGTGCAAAGGGCCTCGCCGTGCCGCGTATCGCGGTGAACGTCTCTGCAGTGCAGCTGCGCCGCAAGAGCTTCGTGCAGGACGTGCGCGGGGCGCTCGGCGCGATCGGCACCGACGGCGGCGGCGTCGACCTCGAGATCACGGAGAGCCTGCTGATGTCGGATGTCGATGAGAGCATCCGCAAGCTGCGCGAGCTGCGCGAAATGGGACTGCGCATGGCGCTCGATGACTTCGGCACCGGCTATTCCTCGCTCGCCTATCTCAGCCGGCTGCCGGTCGACACGTTGAAGATCGACCGCAGCTTCGTGCAGGGCGTGACCGAGCACGCCGACCACACGAGCATCATCTCGGCGATCATCTCGCTCGCGCAGGCCTTGCGCCTCAAGGTGGTCGCCGAGGGCGTGGAAACCGAGCAGCAGGCGCAGCTGCTCAGGCTGCTGCGCTGCGACCAAGCGCAAGGCTTTCTCTTTAGCAAGCCGCTTCCCGCTGCGGAGCTCGAGGCGCTGCTTAAGCCCTTATAATCTGCGGCCTTAGCTCGGCCGCGGATGTCTCTCTACGCACTCGGACTCAACCACCAGACCGCGCCGCTCGCGGTGCGTGAGCGCGTGGTGTTCCATGTCGAGCGGCTGCGCGAGGCGCTCGGGGAGCTCAAGGGCGGCCTCGCGCGCGAAGCGGCGATCCTCTCCACCTGCAATCGCACCGAGCTCTACGTGGCGGGCGACGAACCCGCAGCGGCTGCGCACTGGCTCGCGCGCTACCACCGCTTCGAGCCCGACGGCCTGAGCCCGTACCTCTACACGCTGCCGCGCGAGCAGGCGGTGCGGCACGTGTTTCGCGTCGCCTCCGGGCTCGATTCCATGGTGCTCGGCGAGCCGCAGATCCTCGGGCAGATGAAGGAGGCGGCGCGCGCCGCCGAGTCCGCCGGCACGCTCGGCACGCTCCTGCACAAGCTTTTCCAGCGCTCCTTCGCCGTGGCGAAGGAGGTGCGCTCGACCACGCAGCTCGGCGCGTCGAGCGTCTCCATGGCCGCGGCCACGGTGCGGCTCGCGGGACGCATCTTTCCCAGCCTGAAAGACCAGCGCGTGCTCTTCATCGGCGCCGGCGAGATGATCGAGCTTTGCGCGACGCATTTCGCCGCGCAGGCGCCCGCGCGCATCGCGGTGGCGAACCGCACGCTCGAGCGCGCCGAGAAGCTCGCGCGGCGCTTCAACGCCCAGCCGATCGAGCTGCGCTCGCTCGCCGATCATCTGCATGAATACGACATCGTCGTCTCGTGTACCGCCTCGTCGCTGCCGATCCTCGGCAAGGGACTCGTCGAGCGGGCGCTGCGCGCGCGGCGCCGCCGGCCGATCTTCATGGTGGATCTCGCCGTGCCGCGCGACATCGAGCCGGAGGCGGGCGAGCTCGACGACGTCTTTCTCTACACACTCGATGAGCTCGGCGGCATCGTCAGCGCGAACCTCGACGCGCGCCGCTCCGCCGTGGCGCAGGCCGAGGCGATCATCAATACCCAGGTCGGCCAGTTCATGCACTGGATGCGCTCGCGCGAGAATGTGCCGCTGATCCGCGCGCTGCGCAGCCGCGCCGACGAGGCGCGGCGCGAGGAGCTCGAGCGTGCGCTGAAGCTCCTCGCGCGCGGCGAGGAGCCGCGCCAGGTGCTCGACGCGCTGTCGCAGGCGCTCGTCAACAAGCTGCTGCATGCGCCGACCCAGGCGCTGCACGACACCGCGGGCGAGGAGCGCCGCGCGCTCGCCGAGATGCTGGCGCGCCTGTACCGCCTGCAGTGAAGTCCACGCTTCGCGCCAAGCTCGACAGCCTCGTCGCGCGGCGGGCGGAGCTCGACCGGCTGCTCGCCGCCGAGGAGGCCGCGCGCAACATCGAGCGCTTTCGCAGCCAGTCGCGCGAGCACGCCGAGCTCTCCGCCATCGTCGTGCTCTACGACGAGTACCGCAAGGCCGAGGGCGATGCCGAGGCGGCGCGCGAACTTGCGCTCGACGATGAACTGAAGGGCGCGCGGGCAACGATGGAGCGCCTGGAGGGCGAGCTGCAGAAGGCGCTGCTGCCCAAGGATCCGAACGACGATCGCAACGTGTTCCTCGAGGTGCGCGCCGGGACGGGCGGCGATGAATCGGCGCTTTTCGCGGGTGATCTCTTCCGCATGTACACGCGCTACGCCGAGCGGCAGCGCTGGCAGCTGGAGCTTATCTCCGAAAGCGCTTCCGAGCTCGGCGGCTACAAGGAGGTGATCGCGCGCATCGTCGGCCAGGGCGCTTACTCGAAGCTCAAGTTCGAGTCGGGCGGCCATCGCGTGCAGCGCGTGCCGGCCACCGAGGCACAGGGCCGCATCCACACCTCTGCTTGCACGGTCGCCGTGCTGCCGGAAGCGGACGAGCTTGACGACGTGGTGCTCAACCCGGCGGAGCTGCGCATCGACACGTTCCGCGCCTCGGGCGCGGGCGGCCAGCACGTCAACAAGACCGAATCAGCGATCCGCGTCACGCACCTGCCGACCGGCCTCGTGGTCGAGTGCCAGGATTCGCGCTCGCAGCACAAGAACCGCGAGAAGGCGCTCGGCGTGCTCGCCGCGCGCATCCGCGACAAGCAGCAGCGCGAGCAGCAGGCGAAGACCGCCAGCACGAGGAAGCTCCTCATAGGCTCGGGCGACCGCTCCGAGCGCATCCGTACCTACAACTTTCCGCAGGGCCGCGTCACCGACCACCGCATCAACCTCACGCTCTACAAGATCGACCGCATCATGGACGGCGAGCTCGACGAGCTGATCGCCGCGCTGGCGAGCGAATTCCAGACCGAACAGCTCACCCAGCTCGCCGAAGAAGCCGCTTGACGGTAGCGGAGGCGCTCAACGCGAGCGGCCTTGAGGCGCGCGAGGCGCGCATCCTGCTTGCTGCCGCCACCGGGTTCAGCCAGGCGGCGGCGATCGCGTTCCCCGAGCGCCCGCTGCCCGCAGAGAGCGCTACCCGCTTCGCCGAGTTTGCCGCGCGCCGCCGCGACGGCGAGCCGGTCGCTTACATCCTCGGCGAGCAGGAGTTCTACGGCCTGCGGCTGACCGTCAATCCCGCGGTGCTCATCCCACGCCCGGAAACCGAACTGCTGGTCGAGCTTGCGCTCGAGCGCGAATTCCGGACGGTCGCGGATCTGGGTACCGGCTGCGGCGCCATCGCGCTCGCCATCAAGCACGAGCGGCCCGCCGGGCGCGTGATCGGCGTCGAGGCGAGTGCGGCGGCGCTGGAGCTTGCGAGGCGCAATGCGGTGCGGCTGGGCCTCGAGGTCGACTGGCGCCACGGCCGCTGGTGCGAGCCGCTTGGCGGTGAGCGCTGCGAACTCATCGTCGCCAACCCACCATATGTTGCCGAAGGCGACCCCCATCTCGCCGCGCTCGCCTATGAACCGGCGAGCGCGCTCGTTGCAGGCCGCGATGGCTTGGACGCCATCCGCGCGATAAGTGCGCAAGCGCCTGCCTTTTTGGCGGGCGGCGGCTGGCTCCTCGTCGAGCACGGCATCGGCCAGGACGCGCGCGTCCGCGAGCTGCTGGAGCACGCCGGGCTGCACGAGGTGCGCACGTGGCCCGATCTCGCCGGAATAGCGCGAGTTTCGGGCGGCAGGCGGTAAAATGACGCCCATGGACATCAAACAGCGCATCAAGGATCAGGTGACGGGCGCGCCCGTCGTGCTCTACATGAAAGGCACGCCGCAGGCCCCGCAATGCGGCTTC
>Ga0209577_10000781_pt1 | contig 31833 bp, 31 predicted proteins | sample GraSoiAngelo_109_FD_185874 | JGI IMG/M metagenome (GOLD analysis project Ga0209577, IMG submission 185874) | Grasslands soil microbial communities from the Angelo Coastal Reserve, California, USA - 14_0903_12_20cm (SPAdes) (version 2) | ecosystem: Environmental > Terrestrial > Soil > Grasslands...
AGGTCTCGGTCCAGGAAGGCGGCGTGCCGGAGCAGGTTCAGGATCATCAGGATGGTCAGGTCGGCGACCGACTCCTTGTTGTAGCCGGCCGCATTCGCCACCGGGATTCCGTACTCGGCGGCGGCCCGGTGATCGATGGTGTCGAAGCCGACCGCGGCCTGCTGAATCAGCTGGCAATTGCGCATGTTCTCCAGCACACGCCGATCGATGCGGTGCTTGTGCCGCTTGTCGGCGATCACCAGGTGCGCCTCGTGCACCGCCTTCAGGACCGCGTCCTGGCAAGGTGGCTCCGGCACCAGCTGCACGTCCACCTCGTGCCTGCCCTTGAAGAGACCGCGGACGGTCGCCTCGTCGAAAGGACTCAGGCAGGTCACGCGGGCGGGCATGCGGGTGAGGCTACCAAACTTGCTTGCGGGCTCGCGGCGGGCCCGAGCCGGCTTTGCTAGAGTGGCCGTATCGCCCGGAAGTCGGGCGACGGCCCGGCGCGGTCCAGATTCCTTCTCGTTTCCCGCGGCGTTCGCCTGATGTCAAGAGAAGGAAGCAAGGAGGCAGACATGCCAGCAGGGACCGTGAAGAAGGTCGTGGCCGACCGCGGCTTCGGCTTCATCGCCGCCGAGGACGGGAAGGAGTACTTCTTCCACCGAAGCGGGCTCGACGGGTCGCTCAACTTCGACTCGCTGAACGGCGGCGAAGCTGTGACTTTCGACGTCGAGCCGAGCCAGAAGGGCCCCCGAGCGACGCGCGTTCGCGCCGCTTAGGCTGCTCCAGCCGGGAAGACAAACCCCGCTGGATGACTGGCGGGGTTTTACTTTGTGCGCATGGCGACCGCACCCGCCGAGCTGCTGATCTACTCGGACTACGTCTGACCCTTCTGCTACATCGACTCCGTGGGAGTCGACCGGCTGGTTGAAGAAGGCCTCGCCCAGGTGACCTGGCTGCCCTTCGAGCTGCACCCGGACATACCACCGGAAGGAATCTCGCGGGACGAATACTTCGGCCCGAACTGGCGGAGCCGAGGCGACGGCGTGCGGGTGATGGCGGCCGAGCTCGGCCTCACGATGAAGACGCGCGACCGGCTGATCAACACCCGCAAGGCTCTCGCAACCGCGGAATTCGGGCGCGAGAACGGCAAGTTCGAACAGGTCCACCGGGCGCTCTTCGAAGCGCACTGGCACGGCACCGCCAAGCTCGAGGAAGTAGCTGACCTGACACGGATCGCCGCTGCCCAGGGCCTTGACGCCACCGAGTTGGAGCGCGCGCTGGACGAAGGTCGCTACGAGGAAGTTATCGACGCCAACCGGCGGGAGGCGATGCAGGTCGGCATCAACGCCATTCCCGCCCACATCTTCGGCATGCGCTACCTCGTGGTCGGCGCGCATCCCTACGAGCTCCTGAAGCAGGTCGCCGAGAAGGTCAGGGACGCCCAGCCGACTTAAGGAGACTCGTCGCGGTACTGCCGCTCGCCCGTCTTTGGGTCTTCGAATACGCGCACCCGCTTGCCGGTGGTGGGGTCGTTGAAAACCTCGTTGGTCGGCTTCAGGTCGCCGCCGCGACTGCCGCGATAGCGCTTGTCGACCAAGAACCAGCTGATCAGCGCGATAGCGATCACGCCGATCGCGAAGCCGGCGTTGACCAGCAGGTTCAGGTTGATCGAACCGGCTCCACGATCGCGGCCGTGCCGTAGGCGACCACCTCAGTCATTGTCTGGCCCATCTCGGAGGAGTCAAAGCGCATCATGACCACCGCGTTGGCGCCCATCGCGCGGGCGTTCTGCACCATCCGGTCGACAGCGTGCCGGCGAGTGTCCTCGACGAGCCTGGTGTACTCCACGATCTCGCCTCCGCCCAGCGCGCGCAGGCCGGCCATGATGTTGCCGCCCAGGCCCCTGGAGCGGACCACGACGCCGAAGACCTGGCCAAGGGCCTGCTTCACCTCGTAGCCGGCGGGCCGTTCGGTAGTCGTGACCAGCACCGGCATCTCGCTCATCGGGTGCTCACCGCCACTTGCCGGTCGGCCGCCTCCACGCCCGCCTCGATCGCGTCGAGGCCTTCGTCGAGCTCATCCTCGCTGATCGTGAGAGGCGGCGCGATGATGACCAGGTTCCAGCGGAAAGCCGGCCGGACACCCCGCGACCAGACCGCTTTGACGACCTCCGCCATGGCCTCCGATCGGACCTCCTGGCGCTGAGGGCTCAGGGGTTCCCGCGTTTCCCGGTTCTTGACGAGCTCGATGGCCGCCAGCAGGCCCAGGCCGCGCACCTCGCCAACGGCCGGGTGCCTGGCCTCGATGTCCTTCAGGCGCCCCTGCAGCCGCTCGCCGAGGCGGGCGGCCCGCGCGGCCAGCTCCTCCTCCAGGTAGACCTCCAAGGTGGCCACGCCGGCCGCACAGGCGAGAGGATGCGCCGCGTAGGTCAGGCCGGAGCCGAGGTAATGGTCCTCGAAATGCGCCGCTACCTTGTCGGAGACGACCGCGGCGCCAAGGGGGACGTAGCCCGAGGTGATGCCCTTGGCCAGCGTCATCAGGTCCGGCACCACGCCCCAGTGCTCGGAGGCGAACATCTTGCCGGTCCGGCAGAAGCCGGTGATCACCTCGTCGAAGATGAGCAGGATCCCGAACCTGTCGCAGAGATCGCGCAGGCGACGGAGGTAGCCGGCGGGCGGCACCACGATGCCGCTGTAGCCGGTGATCGGCTCGACCAGGATGGCCGCCACCGTCTCGGGTCCCTCGCCCAGGACTGTCGCCTCCACCGCGTCCGCGCAGGCCAGCGTGCAGCTTTCGGCCTGGGTGCAGAACGGGCAGCGGTAGCGGTACGGGTCGAGAGTCTTCACGAAGCCCGCCGGCAGGTGCGGCTCGGAGAAGACGCGCCGGTTGTCGCCGGTGGCCGCCATCGCGCCGTAAGTGGCCCCGTGGTAGCTCTGGTAGCGAGAGACGATCTTCTGGCGGCCTGTCGCCTGGCGTGCCATCCGGATCGCGTGCTCGTTCGCCTCGGTCCCGCCATTTGTGAAGAAGATCTGGTTCAGGTCGCCTGGCGCGAGCTCCGCGAGCAGCTCGCTGAGCTGGCTGGCCGGCGGGCTCGTGTGGTCGGGGGCGATCACGGGCAGCTTCTCGGCCTGTCGCTGGATGGCCTCGACCACCTTGGGATGTCCGTGCCCGACATTGACGTAGGCGAGCTGCGCGCACATGTCCAGCCAGCGATTCCCGTCTGTGTCCCAGAAATAGCTGCCCTTGGCGTGCGAAACCGAGAGCGGGGCGATCTTGCCCTGAACCGCCCACGGGTAGAGACGCCGGTCGGGCCTGGCCACGAGGCGATGATAATGGTGCCGCGATGGCGGTCCTGCAGGACACCTCCCTCCAGCGCTTGAACGCGCTCGTCGACTGGCTCAGGGATCGAGTTCCTTTCTATCGAGAGCGTCTACCCGACGCGCGCCTCAAGAATCTGGAGGAGATTGCCGGTCTTCCCTTCACCGTCAAGGACGATTTCCGGACCAACTACCCGTTCGGGCTTTTCGCAGTGCCGCTGGGCGAGATCGTGCGCCTCCACATGTCGAGCGGGACCACCGGCAAGCCGGTCGTGACCGGTTACACGCGGAGCGACCTCGAGGTCTGGGCCGACTGCATGGAGCGCGTCCTGCTGGCAGCCGACGTCAAGCCCGACGACGTGGTCCAGAACGCTTATGGCTACGGCCTTTTCACCGGCGGGCTGGGCTTCCACATCGGGGCCGAGCGCATCGGCTGCACGGTGGTGCCGACCAGCTCCGGCGTGACCGCCCGGCAGGTGATGCTGATGCAGGACCTAGGCACGACCATCCTGGCCTGCACGCCCTCCTATGCGCTGGTCCTGGCCGAGGCGCTGGGCGAGCTGGACGTGCGGCGGGAGCTGAAGCTCCGGGCCGGCTTCTTCGGCGCCGAACCCTGGACCGACGGCATGCGCGGCCAGATCGAGTCCGGGCTCGGACTGGAGGCTTTCGACATCTACGGACTGACGGAGCTGGGCGGGCCCGGCGTGGCCGTTGAGTGTCACCAGCACGACGGGCTCCACATCTTCGAAGACCACTTCTTCGCGGAGACGGTCGACCCCGACACCGGGAAGCCGGTCGCGCGCGGCAAGGAGGGCGAGCTCGTCCTGACGAGCCTGACCCGGCGGGGGACGCCAGTCCTCCGCTATCGCACCCGGGACCTGACCATCCTCTCGGACGGGCCGTGCAAGTGCGGCAACCCGTTCGTGCGGATGCTGAAGGTCCGCGGCCGGACCGACGACATGCTGAAGGTGCGCGGCGTCAACATCTTCCCGAGCCAGGTCGAGGAGCTGCTGCTCTCGGTGCCTGGCCTGACAGGCAACTACCAGCTCGTTGTCGACCGTACCGAGCAGAAGCACGACGAGATGCAGGTGCTGGTGGAAGCGAAGGAAGGCAGCGGCCACGACAGGCTGGCCGAGGCGGCCAGGGGCCGGATCAAGGAGATGGTCGGGCTGACTGTCGAGGTGACAGTTCTTTCGCCGGGGGTCCTGCCGCGCACCGAAGGTAAGGCGCGGCGAGTCATCGACCGGCGCGAGCTCGATGGCTGACCTGCGCCTGGAGACCGTCGACTGCCAGCTGGAGGGCCGCGCCGGCCGGATCGTCTTCAACCGACCGGACAAGCTCAACGCGGAGAGCGTGCAGTGGCTGGCCGACTTCGCCCAGGCGGTCGAGACGATGGAGGCCGACGACCGCGCCAAGGTGGTCTTGATCACCGGCCGGGGGACCTCCTTTTCGACCGGCATCGACCTCACCGAGCTGGGCGCCGGCTTGATTCAGCGCGAGTGGTTCGAGACCTGGGAGCGCACCCTGCGGCGCCTCGAGACGATGGCCAAGCCGGTCATCGCGGGCATCCACGGCTACTGCATCGGCGGTGGGTTCCAGATCGCCCTGGCCTGCGATCTCCGGGTCTGCGCTACGGATGCCCAGATCGGACTGCCGGCCGTCAAGGAGTGCCTGATCCCGGGACTCGGGGTCTGGCGGCTGCCGCGGTACGTCGGACTCGGGGTCGCCAAGCGGCTGATCCTGAACGGTGACCTGGTCTCGGCGGAAGAAGCCTGGCGGACAGGCATGGTCGACTACCTGGTGCCCCCGGACGGCTTGGAGCCGAAGCTGCTCGGAATGGCGGAGCAGTTCACGCACGTGTCGATGTCCAGCTACCGGGAGAGCAAGCGGTTCCTCAACTCGGCTTTCGACGTCGACCAGCCGACGGTCCTGGCGGCCTACCTGGACGCCCAGGAGAGCTGCCTGCGCTCACCCGACCACCAAGAGGCGATGGCCGCCTGGCGGGAGCGTCGCGAGCCGAACTTCGACTAGCTGGGTCGACTAGACCGCGACCGCGAGAGGCAATCCCCGCCGAGGCGCAAGCACCTCGTCGATCAGCCCGTACTCCTTCGCCTCCTGAGCGGTCATGAAGTAGTCCCGGTCCATGTCCTTCTTGACGCGCTCGTATGACTGGCCCGAGTGGTGGGCGAGGATGCGCGTCACGCGCTCGGTGACGGCCAGCGTCTCGCGAAGCTGGATCTCCATGTCGGATGGCGCGCCTCGCATGCCGGCCGTGCCCTGGTGGATCATCACCCGGGCGCTGGGCAGCGCCAGCCGTTTGCCGGGCGCGCCTCCGGCCAGGATCATCGCGGCCGCCGACATGCCCATCCCGACGCAGATGGTCGCCACCTCGGGCCGGATGTGCTGCATGACGTCGTAGATCGCCATGCCGGCATAGGCGACCCCGCCCGGGGAGTTGATGTAGAGCTGGATGTCCTTGGCCGGCCCGTTGGCCTCCAGCAGGAGAAGCTGGCTGATCACCAGGTTGGCGACCTGGTCGTCGATCTCGGTCCCGAGGAAGATGATCCGGTCGCGCAGCAGCCGCGAGTAGATGTCGAAGGCGCGCTCGCCGCGCGTGCTCTCCTCGAGGACCATGGGAACAAAGCTCATCTCGGTCACCTCCCAGGCGCCTGAAAACCGATCCGGCGCTGCTGCGGCACCGCTTGCCGCATCAGCAGGTAAGAGCTGAACTCCGCGACCGTCCGCAGCGCCACCGGGTCCAGAACCGTGGCCGCCAGCCGCAGCTGCTGGTGGGGATCCGCGGGCAGGCCCGCCATCTCCATCCCGTCCAGCCCGGCCGCCAGCTCCCGGTAGATCGTGGCGACGGCCACGCCAAGCGTCGTGGCGACTTTGGCGAGACGTTCGATAGACATCTCCTTGCGTCCTCGCTCGACCTCGGAGAGAAACCCGGGGGAGATGCCGGCCGCCTCGGCGGCTTCCGCCAGGGTCCGGCCTGACTCCTCGCGGCGGCGGCGCAGGATGGCGCCCAGCATGGCCAGAACCAGCTCCGGCGTTTCGCTGTGAGCAGATGCCATCGCTCAAAGCATAATAACCCAAGCCTCAGGTGAGTAGAAGTCGAGGGGTCGTGCGTTGAAGAGAAGTGGGGCAATCGCCAGAGCATGCCGGCGAGGAGCCGGTGCTGTACTCGATTCCAGGTACCCGGCTGGCCACTCTGCAGCGTCGCGTCGTCCGGCAGATCGTGGCGACAAAGGTGCCCAACCGGCGGATCTCGGCCGCGCAGCGCGACCGCCTGGTGGCGCGCGTCGTCAAAGAGCAGGTCCGGCTGCTGGAAGAGCGGGACGAGCGCCACCGCGCCATCCGCGACCGCATCCTCTGCGTCCTGGAGGACGGGTCGCTCCGGGTCGCCTTCCAGCCGATCGTCGACCTGGTCGACGGCAGCGTGGTGGGCGTCGAGGCTCTGGCCAGGTTCCGGACCGAGCCGGTCCGTTCGCCTGCCCAGTGGTTCGCAGAGGCGCGCACGGTCGGGCTTGGTCGCGAGCTGGAGCTGGCGGCGCTGCGGGCCGCGGTCGCGCAGCTCCGGCGGCTACCGAGCCAGATGTTCATGTCGATCAACGTCTCGCCCAAGCTGCTGACCCGGCCGACGCTCTGGACCCTGCTCGGCGAAGTCAGCCCCGAAAGGCTCGTGCTCGAGATCACGGAGCACTCGCGGATCGCTGAATACGGCCGCGTGCGCGAGGTCGTCGACAGCCTCCGGACCCTCGGCGCTCGCCTGGCGATCGACGATGTCGGCGCCGGCTTCGCCAGCCTCAAGCACGTGCTCGTGCTGGAACCGGACCTGATGAAGCTGGACATCTCGCTGACCCGCGATCTGCATCTCGACCCGGCCCGCCAGCTGCTCGTCGCCTCGATCGCCAGCTTCGCGAGCGAGATGAGCGCGGCGGTGGTGGCCGAAGGCGTCGAGACTCCTGAGGAGCTGAAGACGCTCGGTGGGCTGGGCGTCCGCTACGGCCAGGGCTACCTCTTCGGGCGGCCGGCCTCCCTGGCCCGCGCGACGCGCAGCGCTTGAACGCCGCCTGCTGACGCTTTCCGCACGCTTGGCGTCAACGGGATCCAATTTTGGGTCGGAATCCGCGGCTTTGGGCCCATCCGTGCGTTAAGCGCTGACCTCGGAGCGGTCCCGGCCGCTGGCGAGCTTCTTGCCCCAGCCCGGTTGCCGGTCCAGGAAGTGGTCATCGGCCGGCTGCTCGGGAAAGACCTTGTGCGGGTTGAGGAGACCCTGCGGGTCGAAGACGTCCTTCAAGCGGCGCCACCAGCCGATCGCCTCGGAGCCGTGCTCGAGGATGGCGAAGTCGCGCTTCAGCGCGCCCAGGCCGTGCTCAGCCGAGATGGTGCCGCCGAGCTCGACCGCGTCCCGAAAGATCTGAGCGGCCAGCGGTGAGATCAGGTGGCGCTGGTCGTCGTCGAAGAGGAAGGCCGGGTGGAGGTTGCCGTCGCCGGCGTGGGCCACCGTGGGCAGGCTGACACCGTTTTTCAGCCCGAGCTCGTGGAACCGGTGGACCATCTCCGGGATCTTCGAGATGGGCACCGCGATGTCCTCGCTGAACACGTTCTTGCGCAGCGCCATCAGGATGTGACCGAACTGGCGGCGCGCCCGCCAGATCCCGTCTCGCTCGGCCCCGCTCTGGGCCACGCGGTTGTCCACCCCGCCCATCAGCTCCACCATCTCGGCCAGCTGGAGCAGGACCTGTTCCTGGTCGTTGCCGTCCTGCTCGATCAGGAGCACGGCTTCGTGCCCCGATTTGAAGCCGGCCGGCAGGTGGTCGCGAATCAGCTCCAGCGCCTCCCGGTTGATGAGCTCCAGGGCCGCCGGAAAATGCCCCGACTGGAGCACGGTTCGGACGGCTTCGGCGGCGGCCTCGATCGTGTCGTAGCCGACCATCGCCGTGGCCTGGTGGCGAGGCCTCGGGATGAGCTTCACGATCACCTCGGTCACGATGCCCAGGGTCCCTTCGGAGCCTACGAAGAGCGCCATCAGCCGATAGCCGGAGGAGCGCTTCCGGAGCTTGCCGCCGAGGTTCAACACGGAGCCGTCGGCCAGCACCACCGTCAGGCCCACGACGTAGTCGGCGGTGAGGCCGTACTTCAAGCAGTGGGGTCCACCCGAGTTGCAGGCGACGTTGCCGCCGATGGTGGAGATGGCGAGGCTGGCCGGGTCGGGCGGGTACATGAGACCGTGCTCGGCGGCGGCGGCGTCGAGGTCGCCCGTGACCACGCCGGCGCCGGCGACCGCCATCAGGTTGGCCGCGTCGATCTCCAGTCGCCTGAACCGCTCCATGCCGAGCACGATGCCGCGCCCGAGCGGGACCGGTCCGCCGACCAGCCCGCTGCCGGCGCCGCGGGTCGTGAGCGAAGTGCCGGTCTCGGCGCAGAGCTTCACCACCGCGGCCACCTCTTCGGTGCTGCCGGGCAGGACGGCGGCCTCCAGCGGCGATTCCAGGAAGGTGGCGTCGTGCGTGTACTCCTCGAGCGCCTGGCCGCTCACGACGTGGTCGGGGCCGACGATCGCCTGCAGCCGCTCCAGCAGGTCGCTCATCTCAGGTGATCCGCGCGAGGACGCCGCCGACCCGGGCGGTTTCACCTTCGCCGACCACGATCTCGGCAAGGATCCCGTCGGCGGGCGCCTCCAGCTCCGAGTTGACCTTGTCGGTCTCGATCTCGACGAGCGGCTCACCCTGCCGGACCGGCTCGCCCGGCTTCTTCAGCCAGCGGGTGACGATGCCTTCCTCGAGCGCATCGGAGAGGCGTGGCAGCGTGAAGTCCACAACCGAATAGGATGCGCCGGTCTCTGGGTCAGCCGGACCCGAGCGTCGGGATCGGCGCTGGCTTCTCGAAGACCGGCGTGGTCGGAACCTTGCCCACCACCGGGTCGTCGTAACTGCTCGCGACCGAGAGCGCTGTGTAGAACCAGGTGTTGAAGCTGCGGGCGCGGTTGGCCAGTACGATCGGGTCGGGGTTGGGCGCATAGGGCTGGCGCGGCAGGTAGCCCTGGTCGTTGGGCGCGAGGTAGAAGTCGTCGGTGCCGTAGACGCTGGTCGAGGCATAGGAGTAGATGGCGATGCCGAGCGCGTGGTTCCCGCCTGGCGTCGCCTGGAGACCCTGCCGGATCTGTGTGATCGTGTCTTCCGGATAGTTGAGGAAGGCGCCGACGCCGATCAGGACCTTGCCCAGCCGGTCCTTCTCGAAGTCGTTCCAGAGGCGGTACCAGCCGTTTTGCGAAGGGCTCGAATCGCGGTCGTAGTTCATCGGTACGCCGAAGTCGAGGATTCCTTCCCGGAGCCAGCTGTACCAATCCTGGAGGACGCTCGTGTAGGTGGCGGTCTGCCGCCACTCGCTCTCGTTGCGAGGACCCTTGCCGTAGGCGATCAGGGCGCCGCTGACCTTGATCTCGGGGCGGGCCAGATGGAGCGCGTGGTAGGTGTCCCGGACGAACGCTGTGACCTGGTCGCGGCGCCACTGCTGCCAGTCGGCGTCGGTTGGGTCCGGGCTGCCGGTTTTGCCCGTCGCTGCGTTGAAGTTAGCCACCGCCAGCGGGCTGTATCCCCAGTCGCCGCCGTCGGGGTAGCGGACGAAGTCGAAATGGATTCCGTCCACTTTGTAGGACTTGATCAGGTCGACGAAGACCTCCCGCGTGTAAGTGCGAGCCTGCGGCACGCCGGGGTCCAGGTAGCCGCCCGTGTCGCCCCCGGCCGTGCGATTGCCCCACTCATCGCCATGCGTCTGGTAGACGGCGCTGTCCTTGCCGACGAAGAAGGTGTTGACCCAGGCGTGGACTTCGAGCCTCGGGTTGGCGCGATGGGCGCGGTCGACAAGGTAGGCGAGTGGGTCGAAGGGCCGGCGCGCGAGAGCGGGGTCGTCGGCCCGCGGCTCGAGCCCGAGGTTGAAGTAGGCGTCACCGCGCTTGCGCACCTGAACGAAGAGTGCGTTCAGGTTGGCGCGGTGGGCGCGGTCGATCAGCGTGTTCACCTGGGCTTTGGTCTTGATGCCGTCGTGGAACGCGTCCACCCAGAGAGCCCTGTACTGCGGCGGTCCGACCAGCGGGACCGGCGGCGCGGTCGGGGTCGGCTCTTCCGCGGGGTAGATCGGCAGCGCGCTTGGCACCGGCACCGGTGTGCTGGTGCCGGTACACGCGGTTAGGACGAGAGTGAAAATGGCCACCGATCGGGCCCACCTGGGCATGAGACGAGTGATTATCACTCTTACGCTCGCGCGGTCAGCACCAGCGATGCGCTGAGGGTGCTGAAGGGCCCCGGACCGGTCACGCGAGCCACGGCAGCCTCGGTCTCTTTGGCGATGAGCGACTTGACGTGGCTGCTGAAGTCGCGGATGCGGTCCGCCTGCGACCACCACTCGAGCTGGCTCGTCGCGAATTGGCCGGGGCCTTCCCAGGCCAGCTCCGCGGTCAGCTGCTCGACCTCGACCTCGCGAAAGCCGGCGGCCACGCCGGCCGAGCGCAGCCGCTCGGCGTCTCCAGCTATCGCCCGGGTCGCGTCAAGATCGCCCGGCGGTTCCCAGGCGCCGAGCCGGGCGTCGAGGGCGGCCGCGAAGGCTGCGGCAGCCGGCACCGGCTCCGGCGGGTCGACCGGGAGGCTGGCGCCGAAGGGTCCACGGGGCTTGAGCACCCGGTGGGCCTCCAGCAGTGCCCGGCCCAGGTTGGGTGTCAGCTGCAGGCCATGGCCGCAGGCGACAGCGTCGAAGCTGGCAGGCGGGAAGTTCAGCTGCTCGATATCCATCCGCTGGAACTGGACCGGCAGGCTCCGACCGGCGAGCTGCCGGCGGGCCAGCTCGATCATGCCGTCAGCGAGGTCGACGCCGACCACTTCGCCTCTCCCTTCGAGCTGGCGCGCGAGCCGGAAGGTGAGGGTGCCCGGACCGCAGGCGAGATCGAGGACGCGCATTCCCGGCCTCGCCGAGATGAACTCCAAAACGCGCTCCCGACCGGCGGCCTGGTGCTGACTCATGATCTCTTCCAGCCGCTTCCGATAGGGCTCCGCCTGGCGGCTGAAGAGGGCCGCGAGCTGCTCCTTGGACTTCATCGGTGCCAGGCAAGTTCCAGCGCCGCGGCCACGCGGAGCGTGTTGGCGTCCTCGCCGAAGCGGCCGACCACCTGGATGCCTACCGGGAGCCCGGACTCGACCGGTGCCGGGAGGCAGGCGACGGGCTGGCCGCTGACGTTGAAGGGCCGCGTGTACTTCGTCAGCGACGCCCGGTGCTCGAGCCCGGCCCCTATCTTCGGCGCCACTTCAACTGTGGTCGGAGCGAGCAGCGCATCCCAGCCGGTCATCGCCTGCTGGACTTCGTGGCGCAAGGCGGTCATGGCTGTGAGCGCGTCCCGATAGTCCCTCTCCGAAACTTGGAGACCCATGGTCAGCAGCTCGCGGACATCGGAGCCGTATTTCTCAGGCTGCGTCAGCACCCAGTCGCGATGCAGCTGTGCCGCCTCGTAAAGAAGGATCGTCAGCCCCGGCCCGCCCAGCGTCTCCGGCTCCGGAAAAGGGACGGCCGGCAGCCCCTGCGTGACGCGGCGCCAGGCTCGCTCGGTCGGCTCGTCAAGTCCCTCCGCCCAGCCCTGAGGAATCCCGACCCGGAAGTCCCCCAAGCGATCGATCTTGCCTGCGGGCAGGTAGCTCCGACCTGTCAGCTGCTCCAGCGCCGAGGCGGCGCCGACGACGTGCGGCGCCAGCGGCCCGACCGTGTCCAGCGATCGCGCCAGCGGGAACACCCCCTCCGTGGAGATGGTGCCCAGGGTGGGCTTGAAGCCGACACACCCGCAGAGGGACGCCGGGATCCGAATCGAGCCACCCGTGTCCGAACCGACGGCCCAGTCGCACATGCCGGCCACGACCGCGACCGCCGATCCGCCCGAGGAGCCGCCGGCGATCCGCGTGGGGTCGTGCGGGTTGCGCACCGGGCCGTAGTGCGGGTTGGAGCTGGTGACGCCGTAGGCCCACTCGTGGAGGTTGGCCTTGCCCACCACGAGGCAGCCGTGGCGGCGCATCTCAGCCACCAGCGGGGCGTCGGCGGCCGCCGGCTCGCGGGGCAGAATCACGCCCCCCGCCGTCGTCACCGTCCCGGCGACGTCGACGAGGTCCTTCACCGCCACGACGGTTCCCTCGCCGGCCTCTCCCGTAAGCGAGATGAACGCGTTCAGGTCGGCCCGTTCCGCGATGCGCCGGCGCGCCTCATCGACTCTCACGGGATACCTGAGTATCCTCTACAAACTTTGATCAACGTAGAGGCCCGATGGGCCCGTGTGGAGCTGTTCACGGCGTATCAGCGGGTGACGGCCGACCTGCTGCTGCGAAGCCGTTTGCAAAGCGCCCTCAACGATGTCGATCCCTTCCTCAACCTGCGGTCGATCACGACCACTCCTCTGGTTCCGGGCGCGCCGCAGCTGGAAGGCATACCGGAAGGGACCCTGACCAAGGCCTTCCTCGGGCTCTGCGTCATGGTCGAGGCCGAGCCGCCGCCGCCAGACGAGGCGCTCGAGAAAGGCAAGCGGTTCATCTACCTGCAGGGCGCCACTTTCTCGGTGAAAGGCTCGGTCGAGTTCACCACCGCAGCGGATCCGAGCCTGCATCGCGACATGCTCTTCAAGTCGCGCTTTTTTCCGGTCGTCGACGCCACTGTCAGCGTTATCGGCGCCCAGGCGCCCGAGTGGCAGCGGCCGCTCGTCTACGTGAACCGCGACCTCCTGGTAGCCGTCTACCTGCGCTGAGCCGCGGTCACTGCTTGAAGCTGCCGAGCCAGATGAGCAGGAAGCCGCCGATGACAGAGGCAAGGGCCCAGCCCCCAAAAGCGATCGCCTTGACGAAGACAGGGGGCAGGTAGCCGTCGCCGAAGGGGATGCGGAGGATCAGCCCGCTCAGGTTCAAGAACGTGATGCTGTGCCAGAGCGCAAAGAAGAGGGCGACGACGCTGAAAATGACGAAACCGGTGCCGACCGACTGATGCGTGAAGTCGCCGGTATGAAGGCGGTAGAGCTCCCAGATCAGCCAGACGAACCAGGCTGAGACGAAGACCACGCTGACGTCGCGGATCATGTAGAGGACGTAGCCCGGGCGCCGCGTGAACCAGAGCGGCCCGTAGGTGACCCGATAGGTGCGCGTCGGCTCGGGCCGGGCAAAGCCGCGGGCGTGATCCTGGCCCAGGAGCCGGGCCACGAACACAGACCAGAGGAGCCCAAACGCGTTGACCGGTTTCGCGACCGGAGGAGCGACCGCCCTTGCGGCACGCGGAGCGACCGGCCTGGGGACCGTCGGAGCGCTCACCGCACGTGAGACGCTGCCACCTGTTGCGGCTGGCGGCGGCTCCGAGTCGGGACTGGCTGCGCCGCTGTCCGGCGTCGATTCGGCGGGAGGTTCTGGCGGCGGCTCCGGCGACCTCTCCAGCTGCTCGCGGATGCACTCCGCCATCTGGTTGACGAGGCTCCTGGAGACGTCCTCCATCAGCCCGCGGCCGAACTGAGCAACTCGACCGGCCACCGCAAGGTCGGTGCTGATGGTTATGTTGGAGCCACCGTCGGCGCCCTTCTCGACCTTCATCTGCGCCTTGGCCCGCGCCGAGCCCGGTCCGGTCGTTTCGCGGCCCTCGCCTTCCAGGGTGGCCGTGCGTTTGGTCTCGTCGCGCTCGGTGATGCGGGCGGTTCCCGCGTAGGCCACCGTCACCGGTCCGACCTTGATGCGCACCCGGCCCTTGAAGGTCGAAGGGTCCACCACCTCCGAAAGCTCGGCTCCAGGTACGCAGCCCACGACGTGGTTGACGTCGAGAAGAAAGGCATAAACCCGGTCCGGCGGCGCCGCGATGCTGAACGCGTTTTCGATCTGCATTTCTGGGAGTCCCTTCCTGGCTGACTATAATCAAGCAGCGCCTCCGGTCGGGCTCGTGGGGCCGCTCCGAAGGCACGTCGCGCGACCTGTTTCTTCTCCGTACCCGCCATAGGAGGAGCCCATGAAGCGGAAGGTCTCGTTGACGGTGAACGGCACGCGCCGGGAGGACGAAGTCGAGCCTCGACTGCTCCTCGTCCACTACCTGCGCGACGTGGCCGGCCTCACCGGTACCCACATCGGTTGCGACACCAGCCAGTGCGGGGCCTGCACGGTTCTGATCGGAGGCAAAGCTGTCAAGTCCTGCACGATGTTCGCGGTTCAGGCGCAGGACGCGGACGTGCAGACCATCGAAGGGCTCGCCACAGGCGACCAGCTGCATCCGCTCCAGCAGGCCTTCTGGGATGAGCACGGGCTCCAGTGCGGCTTCTGCACGCCGGGCTTCATCATGGCCGGCGTCTACCTCCTGTCTCAGAATCCCAACCCGACGGACGACGAGATCCGCAAGGGATTGGAAGGCAACCTCTGCCGCTGCACCGGTTACGTGAACATCGTCAAGGCGGTCCGGACGGCGGCTAAGACGATGGGCGGCCAGGTAAAGCAGCCGCAGGCTACGGCCGCGACAGCCGGGGGGGACTAGAGATGTCGGTCAGCCAGCTCGTCGGCGCCAAGATCCACCGGCGGGAAGACCCGCGCCTGGTCAGCGGGCACGGACGGTATGTGGACGACATGGTGCGGTCCAAGATGGCCCACGCGGCGATAGTGCGGAGCCCTTTTCCTAACGCCCGCATCAAAAGGATCGATGTCACCGAAGCGGTCAAAGCGCCCGGCGTGGTGGCGGTCTACACCGCCCGCGATTTCAAGGCAGTCATGCCCGGTCCGATGCCGAAGCCGGGACCTGGCTTCACTTCAGGCTTGAAGACGATTCCAGATCGCTACCCGATCGCGGAGAAAGACGCCCGTTTTCAGGGCGAGCCCGTGGCCGTCGTGCTCGGGGACTCGCGAGACCAGGCGTTCGACGGAGCGGCCCTCGTGGATGTCGAATATGAGCAGCTCCCCGCCGTCATGGACGTCGAGGAGGCGATGAAGCCGAGCTCGGCGAAGGTGCACAGCGACGCGCCCGACAACATCTCCTGGGATATGACGTACACAGGCGACGACGTCACGGCGGCCGCCTTCGGGCAGGCGGAAGTCGTCCTGAAGGAGCGGATCCATCAGCAGCGGCTGGCGCCGACCTCGATGGAGACGCGCGGAGTCCTTGCCGACTACGACGCCTTCGACAAACGGTTGACGGTCTGGATGTCGACCCAGAACCCGCATTTCAACCGGTTGAACTTTGCCACCACGCTCGGCATCGACGAAAGCCAGGTGCGTGTCATCTCTGAGGATGTGGGAGGCGCCTTCGGCAGCAAGATCAGTGCCTACGCCGAGGACTTCCTCGTCGCGGCGGCCTCGCGGCTATCCGGTCGACCCGTGAAATGGATCGAGAGTCGAACCGAGAGCCTGCAGAACACCTCGCACGGCCGCGGCCAGTTCTACGACATCGAGGTCGCCGCCAAGCGCGACGGCACCTTGCTCGCCCTGCGTGTCACGCAGACATTGGATGTGGGCGCCTATTGCGCCGCTAACACGACTTTCCAGACCTGCGCCGTTCTGATGGCGGGCGGGGCCTACAAGTGGCAGGGGATCAGCGCCCGGAGCATCGGGGTCTTCACCAACCGGGTTCCCACCGACCCCTACCGGGGAGCCGGCCGGCCCGAGGCGACCCATCTCGTGGAGAGGGCCGTCGACCTGGTGGCGCGCGAGACCGGTCTGGATCCGGTCGACGTCAGGCGGAAGAACTTCATCCAGGCGGCCGAGTTTCCTTACACACAGAACTTCGGCCTTGTGATCGACTCTGGGGACTACGCCAAAACGCTCGACCGGGCGCTCGAGCTCGCCGGCTACAAGGACTTTCGACAGGAGCAGTCCGAAGCTCGCAAGCAGGGTCGCTACCTCGGCATCGGGTTGTCCACCTGGATCGAGCTCTGCGGCTTCGGACCGAGCGCGGCGACCGCGCCGGCAACTGGCGGCGTCGCCCTGGTCGAATCCGCCCAGGTACGAGTCATGCCGACCGGATCCGTGATCGTCTATACGGGCACCCACTCGCACGGCCAGGGGCACGAGACGCCCTTCTCCCAGATCGTGGCGGACGCTCTCGGGGTTCCGATGGAGAGCGTGGAGATCAGGCATGGAGATACCGCCGAAGGTCCGGCTATGGGCTATGGCACCTACGGCAGCCGAAGTCTGGCGGTCGGCGGGATGGCCATCTCGCGGGCCTGCGGGAAGGTCATCGACAAGGGCAAGAAGCTTGCCGCGCACCTGCTCGAGGCGGCCGAGGCAGACGTCGTCTTCGAGCGCGGCAGCTTCCAGGTCAAAGGCAGCCCGGACAGGGCCAAGAAGTTCGCTGAGATCGCTTTTGCCTCACTTGGCGCGGGGCTGCCGGAGGGTATGGAGCACGGCCTGGAAGCCATCGCCTACTTCGATCCGCCAAACCTGGTCTGGCCCTTTGGAGCCCACATCTGCCTGGTCGAGGTGGACCCGGAGACCGGCGGCGTCGACCTCAAGAAGTACGTCGCGGTCGACGATTGCGGCAACGTCATCAATCCGATGATCGTGGAGGGTCAGCTTCACGGTGGCATCGTCCAGGGAATCGCCCAGGCGCTCTTCGAAGAGGTCGTCTACGACGCGAGCTCCGGCCAGCTGCGGACCGGGACATTCATCGACTACGCGATGCCGACCGCGAACGAAATCCCGGAGCTTACCCTGGATCGTACGGTCACTCCGAGCCCGACCAACGAGCTCGGGGTCAAGGGAATCGGAGAGGCGGGCACCATCGCCTCCAGCGCGGCCGTGATCAACGCCATCTGCGACGCGCTCTCGCCGCTCGGCATCAAGCACGTCGATATGCCGGCCAGCCCGGACCGGCTCTGGAAGCAGATCGAGGAGGCGCGGGCGACAGCCGGCAACGGCCAGAAGGGGGTGAAGGCATGATCCCGGCCGCTTTTGAATATGAAAAGGCAAGCTCCGTCGAGGAAGCTGTCTCGCTCCTGCAGCGCTTCGGCGAGGACGCCAAGGTTCTGGCCGGCGGGCACAGCCTGATTCCGCTGATGCGGCTCCGGTTGGCACAGCCGAGCGCGCTTGTCGACATCAACGGTGTCAAGGAGCTGAGCTTCATCAAGGCCGAGGGAGGCAAGCTGCGGATCGGCGCCATGACGCGGCACGTCGAGATCCAGAACAGTGACGTTGTGCGTCAGAACGTGCCCATCCTGGCCGAGATCGCGGACGAGGTGGGCGACAACCAGGTCCGCAACATGGGGACGATCGGCGGGGTGCTCGCGCACGCCGACTCGGCGGGCGACTATCCGACGCTGGCGGTGATGCTCGAGGCGGAGCTGGTGACGAACAAGAGCCGCTACCAGGCGAAAGACTTCTTCAAGAACGTGTTCACGACGGCTATGGCTGCCGACGAGGTCCTCTGCGAGGTCGTCTTCCCGGTCGCCAACGGGCCGCACAAGTACATCAAGTTCCGGCGCCGGCTGTTTGACTGGGCGATCGTCGGCGCGGGCGCCCAGAAGGTAAACGGCGGCTGGCGGATCGGTCTTACGAATGTTGGGCCGATGCCCGTCCGGGCGACCGCGGTGGAGCAGGCGCTCGCTTCCGGCGCGACGCCGGAGCAGGCGGCCGAGCATGCCTCCGATGGGCTCCAGCCCTCTGGTGACCTGCGGGCCAGCCCGGACTACAAGAAGCACCTGGCGCGAGTTCTCACCAAGCGCGCCATCCAGCAAGCGCAGGGCGCCTGACCTCGAATTTCTGAGGGGAACGGCTCCGCCGTTGGAGCCGTCTCCCCTGCGGGTACGCTTGCTTCCAGTGATCGAGACCATCGACGAGGTTCAGTCGAAGCTGGCCGACAACCGGTACATCGGCGACCGCGCGCTCGCCACCAGCATCTTCCTGGCGCTCAAGATCCAGAAGCCCCTCTTCATCGAAGGTGAAGCCGGCGTCGGCAAGACCGAGGCCGCCAAGGTCATGGCCGACGTGCTCGGCGCGCGCTTGATCCGCCTCCAGTGTTACGAAGGCATCGATCTCGCCCACGCCGCCTACGAGTGGAATTACCCTCGCCAGCTGCTCCACATACGACTGCTCGGCGAGTCAGCGGATCGTCGTGCTGCCGAGCGTGAGATCTTCAGCGCGGAGTTCCTGCTCCGCCGGCCCCTGCTCGATGCGATCGACAACCGCGATTTGGTTCCGCCGGTCCTCCTGATCGATGAGATCGACCGCTCCGACGAGGAGTTCGAGGCGTTCCTGCTCGAGCTGCTCAGCGACTTCCAGATCAGCATCCCCGAGCTCGGCACCATCCGCGCGGAGCGGCCGCCCTTCGTCGTCATCACCAGCAACCGGACGCGGGAGGTGCATGACGCCCTGAAGCGGCGCTGCCTCTACCACTGGATCGACTACCCGGACCTGGAAAAGGAGATCGCCATCGTTGAGGCGCGCGTGCCGGAGGCGACGGACGGGCTGGCCCGGCAGGTGGCCGGGCTCGTGCATGGCCTCCGCGACATGGACCTCTACAAGCTGCCGGGCGTGGCCGAGACGCTCGACTGGGCCCGGTCGCTCGCCGCCCTGGGCGCCAAGGGCGTCGACGAGGCTCTCGTCGAGGCGACGCTGGGTGCGGCGCTCAAGTACCAGGAGGACCTCGAGCGGGCCCGGACCCAGATCCCCGAGCTCGTCGTCCGCGCCCGTGGAGCCTAGGACCGCTCCCACCCTGCTGCCGCGGCTGGCTGGCTTTGCCCGCCTCCTTCACGATGCCGGTCTCGACGCCGGTCCGGGCCGCCTGAAGGACGCCACCCAGGCCCTCAACCACGTCGACATCGCCCAGGAGGACGACTTCCGCGAAACGCTGCGCTGCGTCTTCGTGAGCCGCCGCGAGGAGCTGTCGCTCTTTGACGCTGCGTTCGATATCTACTGGGCGCCGCCGGACCCGAGAGTCATGGCGGGTCAGGTTCCCATGCGGGGCCGCTCGCTGCCGCTGGACCCCGAGCGGGCGAAGGCCTGGCTCAAGGTGCTCGGCTCCCCTCAGTCGCCGCTCCCCCGCGAGAACGAGGAGACTCCCGCCAGCAGCTCGGGCTACAGCGCCCAGGAGCTCCTCCGCGTCAAGAACTTCGACCAGATGAGCTGGGAGGAGTCGGAGCAGGTCCGCCGTTTGCTCGCCCAGTCGCCCTGGCGGCTGGCCGAAAGACGCACTCGGCGCCTGGCCGCGGCTCGCTCCGGGCGGGTCGACCTGCGCCGGACGGCACGCCAGGCGGTGCGATCCAGCGGCGAGCTGGTCTGGCTTCTCCACCGCCAGCCGCGGGTGCGCCGGCGACCACTCGTCCTCCTCTGCGACGTGAGCGGCTCGATGGAGCGCTACTCGCGCCAGCTCTTGATCTTCGCCCACGCGGTCGCGCGCCGCGAGGACGTCGAGACGTTCGTCTTCTCGACGCGGCTCACCAGGATCACGCGGCTCCTGCGCCGCCGCGAGCTGGACCGCGCGCTGGACGCCGTCTCGAAGCAGGTCCACGACTTCAGCGGCGGGACGCGAATTGGCGAGGCCCTGCATGAGTTCAACAGGAAGTGGGCGCGCCGGGTTCTCGGGCATGGAGCGGTGGTGATCGTGGTGAGTGACGGCTGGGACCGGGGCGACGTGGGGCTGCTGGAGTCCGAGCTCGAGCGCCTGCGCCGCTCGGCGCACCGCCTGATCTGGCTCAACCCGTTGCTCGGCTCGGAAGGCTACGAGCCAGTGACGCGCGGCATGTCTGCCGCCTTGCCCCACGTGGACGACTTCCTGGCCGCGCACAACGTGGTCGCCCTGGATGAGCTGGGCCGCCATCTCGCCGCTTTGGATTCTCGGAGGAGCCGCCGATGAGAGAGGTGATGGACGAAGTCCGCGAGTGGACGGCGGCAGGGGACAGGGTGGCGGTGGCGACGGTGGTCGAGACCTGGGGGTCGAGCCCGCGCCCTCTCGGTTCCAAGATGGTTGTCTCGGCCTCCGGCCGGATGGCGGGCTCGGTCAGCAACGGCTGCATCGAGGGCGCGGTCTTCGAGGAGGCGCAGAAGGTCCTCCAGGCGGGCCGTGGGCGCCTGGTTCCCTACGGCGTCGCCGACGACGTCGCATTCGAGGTCGGTCTCGCCTGCGGCGGCCACGTCGAAGTCATGATCCAGCCGCTGGCGCCCGCCCATTTGAAGCTCATCGAGCTCCTTGAAAAGGAGCGGCCGGCGATCCTCCGCACCAACCTGGAGACCGGCGAGACCGTGCTGGAGGAGGCGGCGCCACGGGCTGACCTGCCCTACCGCGAGGGCGCTTGGTTCGTCGAGCCGCAAGGCCGCCCGCCGCACCTCGTCATCGTCGGCGGCATCCATATCGCCATCCCGCTGCACCGGCTGGCCAAGCTGCTCGGCTATCGCGTCACGGTGATCGATGCCCGGGCCAAGTTCGCGACCAGCGAGCGCTTCCCGGAGGCGGACGAAGTGAGCGTCAGCTGGCCGGATGAGGGGCTGGCCAAGATCCCGCTCGACCGCTCGACCTACATCGTCATCCTCACGCATGACCCCAAGTTCGACCTGCCCGCCTTGCGCGCGGTCCTGGGCAAGGATGTCCGTTATATCGGCGCCATCGGCAGCCGGAAGACGAACCAGAACCGGTTCGACCAGCTCCGCGAGGAGGGCTTCACGGACGAGCAGATCGCGCAGGTTCATGGGCCCATCGGCCTCGACCTGGGCGGTCGCTCAGCAGAGGAGACGGCGCTCGCGATCATGGCCGAGGTGACCGCGGTCCGCTACGACGCCAGCGCGCAGGGGCTGAAAGAGGTCAAGGCGGCACGCGCGTAACGAGCCTAGGCCCGGTGACGTTGACGGGCCGCCACGTCCGGCTGGAGCCGCTCCGCCACTAATCGCATCTTTGACGCTAACCGCGCCGAATCCGGGCCGGAATTGCGCACCTCTGACGCTATACGTGCGGAATGGACGACCCCGGCTAAGCGGCCAGGCGGCGGAGGATGTCCATGTTGGCGGCGTCGGGGCCGGTGCCCTCGAAGCCGGGAACCTCGAGGATGAAGGGCGTCTCCTCCAGCCGTGGGTCGTGCAGCAAGGCTCGGAAGCCCGCCTCGCCGATCTCGCCGAGGCCCACGTTCTGGTGCCGGTCTCGCATCGAGCCGAGTCCGGTCATCGAGTCGTTGCAGTGGACCGCCTCCAGGCGGGCCAGGCCGATCACTCTGGCCCACTCGTCGAGCGTGTCGCGGGCCTGATCCGGAGTCCGCAGGTCGTAGCCCGAGGCGAACGCGTGGCAGGTGTCAAAACAGGCGCCGACGCGACGGTCGTCGACTGCGGCGAGGATCGCCTGGATCTCTTCGAAGCGGGCCCCCACGCATCCCCCGGCGCCGGCGTTGTTCTCGATCAGTAGCCGCGTCTGCTGGGGGTCGGACCGCGCCAGGGCGCCTTTGATCCGCGCCGTCACCTTCGGGAGGGAGCTCTCGAAGCCGTCTCCCCGGTGGCTGCCCACGTGGAAGATCACGCCGTTGATGCCGAGCTTGTCCGCCGCGTGCAGGTAGCCGGTGAGGGTCGACTCTGAGCGCGGGTTCACCTTCGGGTCGTCGCTGGCCAGGTTGATCAGGTAGACGGCGTGGAAGTAGAACGGGGGCCGGCCGGCCTCGGCGTAAGCGGCCTTGAACTTCTCGACGTCCTCGTCCGACGGCTTGGGAGAGCCCCAGAAGCCGGGCGGAGTGGGGTGGACCTGGATGGCCTCGGCGCCGATCGCCGCCGCGTTGGGGAACGCGTTCCAGAGCCCGTGCCGGGCCTCTACGTGCGCTCCCAGGATCGGCACCCGTTTACTTTACTGAGGCAGTGGGCGAGGTCTTCCTACTCAGCGACATCGACCTCCCGGTCCGGGGGCGCACCTACGTCGAGCCGGAAGGACCTCACGTCGCCGTCGGTCGCGGACGCGACCTCCAGAACGGCCTCGCGCACCTGGCTGCCCGGCCCGACTGCACCGGTCTCTGCCTACTGGGCGCGCCGGACCCGCCCGCGGACCTGAGCGCGCTGGCCGGGCGCCGCTTGCTGGTCGCGGATGGTGACCCGCCGCGGGTGCGCGACTTCGTGGCCGCCGCCTGGAAGGCGGACGCCGAGGCCGAGTGGATCCATTCCGCCCGGGCGCCGGTCGACCGGATCGCCGAATGGTGCCTGCCCGTCGCCGGAGTCGTCCTGGCGGCCGGATCCAGCCGCCGCATGGGCAGCCAGAAGCTGCTCTTGAAGGTGGCCGGCAAGAGCCTCGTGCTGCACGCGGTGGAATCGGCGGCGGAAGGTGGCTGCCACGCCGTCTGGGCCGTCTATGCGGACGCCGCGGTAGCCGCCGAGCTGGAGGGGCGGGCCACCTGCCTCTTCAACCCAGACGCGGAAACCGGGATGGCCTCCTCGCTGCGGGTCGGCCTGGAGTCGCTGCCGGCCTGGGTGGCCGGGGCGGTGGTCCTCCTCGGCGATCAGCCGATGGTCGGCGCCAGGACCGTCTCGATCCTGCTCCGCGCTTGGCGCCGCGAGGGGGCCAAGCCGGCCGTGGCCGCCTCTTACCGAGGCGCCTGGCGGCCGCCCGTGCTCCTCGACCGCAGCCTCTGGCCGGAGCTCCTGCGCCTGGAGGGCGACGCCGGGGCGCGCCAGGTCCTGGATCAGCGTCCGGACTTGATCGATACTGTTCCGGCGCGCGGCCGCGCCGACGACATTGACACTCCCGAGGACTATGCCCGCATCCTCCGCCTCCCTCGACGAGATCAGCGCTGAGAGCCTGGCCCGCTTCCGGGCGGGACTGCGGGAGGTGCTGCGCACCAATGCCTTCTACCGCGAGCGGCTGCACGACGTCGACGGCTGGGACGAGTTCCAGCGCCTCCCCTTCACGACCAAGAACGAGCTGATGGCCGACCAGGCCGCGCACCCGCCATACGGCAGCAACCTCACCTATCCGCTCGACCACTACGTCCGCCTACACCAGACCTCCGGCTCGGGTGGCGGCCGGCCCCTGCGCTGGCTCGACACCGCCGAGTCCTGGGAGTGGTGGGAGAAGCTCTGGGCCGAGCACGTCTACCCGGCGGCCGGGGTGACGCGCCGGGACCGTGTCCTCTTCGCCTTCTCCTTCGGCCCTTTCATCGGCTTCTGGTCGGCCTTCGGCGGCGCCGAGCGGCTCGGTGCTCTGGCGATGCCGGGCGGCGCCATGAACAGCGAGCAACGCGTCCGGGCCATCGTCGAGCTTGGCGCGACGGTCCTCTGCTGCACACCCACTTACGCTCTCCGGCTGGCTGAAACGGCGCTCGGCCTCGGAATCGACCTCGCCTCCTCGGCGGTTCGGGCGGTGATCTGCGCCGGCGAGCCTGGCGGCAGCATCCCGGCCACGCGCGAGCGGATCGAAGAGGCCTTCGGAGCCCACTGCTACGACCACACCGGCATGACCGAGCTGGGCCCGACCGCTTTCGGCTGCTCGGCGGGCGACGGCGTGCACTTGATTCAGACCGAGTTCATCTTCGAAATCCACGAGGGCGAGCTGGTCGCCACCAACCTCGGGCGCTGGGGCTCGCCCCTGGTGCGCTATCGAACCGGCGACCGCGTCCGGCTGGCGACGGACCCGTGCCCCTGCGGCAGCCGCTTCCTGAAGCTGGCTGGCGGGATCCTGGGCCGCGTCGATGACATGTTCACGGTCCGCGGTGTGAACCTCTACCCGTCGCAGGTCGAGGACATCGTCCGGCGCTATCCGCAGGTCGTCGAATTCCTGATCGAACACCGGGTCGTGCGGGAGATGGACGAGGTCGCGGTGCTTTTTGAGAGCGAGCTGCCGGCGCCCGGCCTCGCTGAGCTGATCCAGGCCGACCTGCGCGAAGCGCTTGGTGTCCGCATCGAATGTCGCGAGGTCTCGGCCGGGTCGCTGCCCCGCGCCGAGCTAAAGTCGAAGCGCCTGCACCGCGCGGGATCACACTAGGAGGGGCGTTCCGATGGCGATCGTCGAGAAGAAAGCAGTCAAGGTTTTCCGGCAGGAGCTGACGCCGGTCAGCTGGATCGAGCGCGCCGGCGTTGCCTACGCCGACCGCGTCGCGGTCGTCGACGGCGACGTCCGCTACACGTGGCGCGAGCTGCGCGCACGGTCGCGCCGGATGGCCTCGGCGTTCCGCCGAGCCGGGCTCAAGAAGGACGACCGCATCGCCATCCTGGCGCTCAACTCCGAGCCGATGCTGCTCGCCCATTTCGGCGTGCCCCAGGCGGGCGGCATCCTGGTCGCGATCAACACCCGGTTGTCGGCTGACGAGGTCGCGTACATCGTGGAGCACTCCGGCTCGGGGACGGTCATCTACACGCCAGAGCTGGAGCCGCTTCTCGCCAACGTGCCGCGTTCGGTCCGCCGACTGGCGGCTGGCCAAGAGCTCGAAGAATTCCTCGCCACCGGATCTGACGAACCCGTCGAGAGCTGGCTGGAGGACGAGTACGACACGATTGCGATCGACTACACGTCGGGTACGACGGGCCGGCCGAAAGGTGTCGAGTACCACCACCGGGGCGCTTACCTGAACGCGCTCGCGATGCTGATCGACCAGGGCCTGACCGCCGACAGCAAGTACCTCTGGACCCTGCCGATGTTCCACTGCAACGGCTGGACCTTCACCTGGTCGATGGCCGCGGTCGGCGCCACCAGCGTCTGCCTCGGCAAGGTCGACCCGGAGCAATGCTGGGATCTCTTCAAACGCGGCGAAGCGACGAACTTCTGCGGCGCGCCGACGGTGTTGATCATGATCGCGAACCACCCCTCCGCCAGCCGGCTGGAGAAGCCGGTGCGCCTCTTCGTGGCGGCCGCCCCGCCCTCGCCGACGATCCTGGGCCGGATGGCCGAGCTCAACTTCGAGGTCGTGCACGTCTACGGGCTTACCGAAACGTACGGACCCTTCACGGTCAACGTCCCGCCGCCAGACGTCGCGAGCCTGCCTGCCGACGAGCAGGCCCGGCTCAAATCGCGGCAGGGCGTGGCCAACCTTTGCGGAGGCGAGGTAACCGTGCTGGACGAGTCCGATCGCCCGGTGCCGCTCGACGGCGAGACCATGGGCGAGGTCTGCATGCGCGGAAACGTCGTGATGAAAGGCTATTTCCGTAACCCGGAAGCCACCGAGGAGGCGTTTCGCGGCGGCTGGTTCCACTCGGGCGACGTCGGAGTGATGCACCCCGATGGTTTCATCGAGCTGCGCGACAGAAAGAAGGACGTCATCATCTCCGGCGGCGAGAACATCTCGACAATCGAGGTCCAGCAGGCTGTCGAGAGCCATCCGGCGGTGCTGGAGAGTGCGGTCATCGCGATCCCCGACGACAAGTGGGGGGAGGTGCCGAAGGCGTTCGTCACCTTGAAGCCAGGGTCGAGCGCGACCGAGCAGGAGATCATCGACCACGTCCGCGGCCGCATCGCGCACTTCAAAGCGCCGAAGTCGGTCGAGTTCGGCGACCTGCCCAAGACCTCCACCGGCAAGGTCCAGAAGTACGTCCTTCGCGACCGCGAATGGGCCGGTCGCGAGAAGCGGATCAATTAACGGTGAGGCCCATCAATTTGAAAGTAGGCCCAACCTCTTATCCGGCCCAAAATCGCGGAGGCGGGGTGCGGATTTTGGGTCGAAGCCGGGCGAGCCGGAGTGCCGCGGGTCTCGCGGGCCCCGCGGCACTAAGCCGGAGGTCGAAGGCGAGCAGTCGCATTCCGCCGCGATTGGCTGTCGCCGGCTCGACCGGCGCCAAATGGGCCGGCAAAGAGAAGCGAATCAATTAGCGCTCGGCGCGGCCTGACGGTTCCCATCCCGGAGGTCTCGCTCGCGGAGCTGCCGCGCGCCATCAAGCGCGCCGAAGAGCTCGGCTATTCGGAGGCCTGGAGCTACGAGAACAGCATCCTCGACGCCTTCACGCCGCTCGCCGTGACGGCCCAGGGAACCAGCTCGATGCGCCTCGGCACGGCCATCGTGCCGGTCTTCACCCGGCCTGCCGCGCTGATCGCCATGCAGGCGGTGGCGGTGGCGGAGACGGCGCCCGGGCGTTTTGTGCTCGGACTCGGCAGCTCGACCGAGGCCATCGTGAGCGGCTGGATGGGCATCGACTTCGGCAAGCCGCTGTCGAAAGTCGTGGAGGTCGCAGGCATCGTGAAGCGGCTGCTGGCGGGTGAGAAGGTCGGGGCGTTCCGGCTCGGGCAGCTGCCGCCGGCGCCGATCCCGATCTACATCGCGGCGCTCGGCCCAAAGATGCTGCGCGCGGCCGGGGAGCTGGGCGAGGGCGTCTGCTTCTACCTGACCGGCCCCGGCATCATCCCCGAGCTGCTGGCCGGCGTCGGCCGGCCCGTTGACTCGATGTGTCGCATCGGCGCCATGGCCGGCGACGACGACGAGGCTGTGAAAGCAGCCGCTCGGCGCGCCTCGGTCGCCTATGCGCTGGTGCCCTACTACGCTGCCCTGCTCGAACGCCAGGGCTTCGGCGAGGAGGTGGCCGCCATCAAGGAACGCTGGGCTGCGGGCGACCGCGCCGCGGCGCCTGGCCAGGTCTCAGACGCCATGCTGGACGAGACCTGGCTCCTCGGCTCGGTCGACCACATGCTGGAGCGCCTGGCCGACTACGAGCGCGCCGGCCTCGGCTGTCCGGCGATCGCTCCCATCGGCGTCGGAGCCACGCCGGCCGAGCGCCGGCGACACGTGGAAGGGTTGATAGAAGCGCTAGCTCCTAACTAAATCCAAGTTTCTGCGTATGTGGTGCAAGGTTTTTGAGGATCGTGCGTTGTAGTGGTTGCAAAGGCTCTGACACCGGAGCTGCCGGTTCCCCCCTCACCGGCCTCACAGTCAAAGCCTCGAGGCCGGAACTTCGGTTCCGGCCTCATTTTTTTCATCGATCTCCCTGATCCAGCGCGGGCGCAGACGTGCCGGGAAACGAAGGAAGAGCACCCCGCTCAGCAGCAGGCAGACGAAGAGGACTACGACCACCAGCTGGCGGGCCGCGGTGGGGAGCGGGAGCAGCACCGTCACCGCTTCGACCAGGCAGCCGGCCCCGAAGGGAATTGCGACCAGCGGCCCGTAGCGGATCGGTGTGTCGACCGGTCGGTACCAGCTCCGCCAGCGCCCGAGCGCCGCCAGGACTCCGGGCACCGTGCAGAGCAGGCCGGCGGCGGCCATCAGCAGGACCCAGGTCCCGATCGCGTCGCAGGAGCCGTTCTGCCCGCACACACAGCAATTCTGCGCGGCGGCGCCGCGGCACTAAATCAGCCGGCGGTGCTCCAGTAGTAGAGCCGGTTGAGCCAGCTTGGATCCTGCCTGATCAGGTCGGCGTAGAACTTCACCGCCGCCACGTAGTCCCAGTCGTGGTTGTACGCGAAGATCGCCGCGTCCAGGTTGCGCCAGGCGCCGTGGAGGACCAGGTAGCGGGCGGCGGCGATGATCGAATCGTGGGGAGAGTTGACGTCGCCGCCCTCGCCGTAGGCGTCCCAGGTCGAGGGCATGAACTGCATCGGCCCGAGAGCGCCCGCCGAGCTCGGCCCGGTGACCCGGCCGAAATCCGACTCGATGTAGTTGATCGAAGCCAGGTAGCTCCAATCGATCTGGTACTGGGAGGCCGCTCCGACGTAGTACCCGCGCAGGGTGTCGACCGCCTCGGCGCCGGCGAGCGGGTGGAGGTGGAGCCGGAGCAGGTTGTACTCGTCGATCCCGGCCAGGCTCCACATCGCGTGATAAGCGCCGGCCGCGTTGTGGAGGACCGGCGCGAGTGCCGGCGGCGCAACCTGCTCAACCTGGTCGCTCAAGCCAGGCTGGGACGAGATGTTGAAGATCACCCGCTGCTGGTCGCGGACAGCCTGCCGGTAGCGGTAGCCGGCACTGTCAACCTCGTAGCCGAGCACCAGCCGGCTGACGAAGTCCTCGGGCTGCGGCCGGCTCTGAACCTGCCGCAGCTCATCGGAAGTGGCGAGGACCACCTCGTCCGCGCGGGCGAGCCGGCTCGCCCAGAGCTCCGGGGTCGGCGGGATGTCGATCGGGCCGGTGCGAAAGAAGGCTGCGGCGGGGACCGATTGCAGGAGCGGTGCGGTGACTGCCAAAGAGCACAGGATGGCGGCTAATCCGAGCCGGATCCGGGCCCCGCGCATGGCTTTGCAGTCTCAGCAGGGCCGCCGACGATTCAGCGACGAGTTGGCAAATTAGGGGCGGAGTTCGGCGACGATCGAAAGGGAGGTTAGGCGGTCGCCTCGCGCCGCTCTTCCTCGGGCTCCCGCCGCGCCTCGTCCTCGTCACGCATCGAGGGCACGAAGTCGATCTCGGGCGGATAGGGGTCGGACTCGTTGAACATGCGCAGGTTGACCGAATCGAGGAGCCCGCCGATCTCGTCGCCCACCAGCTCACCCTGCGCCATGAGCGCCAGCGCGGCCTGGTCGATGGCCTCCTTATTGACGTTCATCAAGCGCCAGTCGTCGATGTAGGCGGCGCCCATCACCTGGGCGGCGGCGCGCCGCGACAGGCGGTTGCCGAGGACCGCGGCCGTCACGCTCGGAGGACCCTGGTCTAGCAGCCCGCGCGTGGTCTCGGCGAGTGAGAACAGGTACTCGCCAAAGTTGGCGGCCCGCCGGGACTCGTCCTTCGGCAGCGGATCCGGACCCATCGCATAGACGCCGACCATCGTGCAGGCGGTCCGGGTGGACTGAATCAGGTCCATCGAAACCCCGGTGGAGTTTTCGCCGTAGAACACGCGCTCGGAGGCGATCGCCCCCAGGCCGTGCCGGATGTCGCCCGCCAGCTGCGAGCGGAACTTGGAGAACTCCTCCTCCTTCTCGCTGGTGCGGTGGTGTCCAAGGGAGCCGCCGCGCATCTTCACCGAGAGCCGGACCGACACCTCCTCGGGCAGGAAGTACTTGGCCGCGACGGCGTGTCCGAGCTCGTGCCGGGCGACGGCCACCAGCTCGCGTTCCGTGTACACGACCGGCTCGACGAGGCCCGCCTCGATGTTGCCCATCGCCTCGCGCATGTCCTTCCAGTTGAAGGCGTCGCGGCCGTCTTCGAACGCGTACATGAGGGCGATCGACAGGGCCTGCTCGATCATCGCCGGTGAGTAGCCCTCGGTGACCCGCGCGAACTCGTCGCGCCTCTCGGGCGTGTCGAGGTTCGGGTCGTGCTTCTTGCGGCTGAAATAGAGGTCGGCGATGTCCTTGCGGTCTTCCCGCGTCGGCATCCGGAAGATGATCTGGCGGCCGAACCGACCCGGCCGCGTCACCGCCTCGTCGAGCACCGACGGACGGTTGGTGGCGCCGACGAAGAAGAGGTTGTAGCGGGGCGCCTTCAGCTGTGGAACGCGCATCGAGAGCCTGGTTCCGTTGAAGGCGAGCTGGCGAGGGACGAAGAGCCCGTCCAGCGTGAGGTTGATTCCGCGCCGCAGGAACCGCTTCATGAAGGTGGGGTTGTCGACCCCGTCCATCTGGACCAGGAGCATGTTGAGGCCGAGCTGGCCGCCGCCGAACATGCCGCCCATCCCGCCGCCGGCGCCGCCCATGCCCGAGCGCCGGTTCCCGAGCGCGTCGAACTCGTCGATGAAGATCGCGCAGCCGCCCCAGCGCTTTGCTTTCTTGCGGGCTGCGCGGCACATCATGAAGACGGCCACCAGGTCCATGCCCAGGAACATGCCCTGGAAGGACGCGCCCGACGTGATGATGATCGGCATCTGAAGGCTGGAAGCAATGCCCTTTGCGAGCATCGTCTTGCCAGTTCCCGGAGGCCCGACCATGAGCACGCCGCGCTCGCGCTTGCCGCCCGCCTTGACGTAGTTGCGGCCCTGCTCGATGAGACGCAGGATCCGCTTCATCTCGTTCACCGCCGACTTCTGGCCGCGAACGTCCTCGATCTTGACGTCGTAGTTCGCGTCACCGGGCTGGATCGTCTGGCGTCCCATCTTGCCGAAGAGCAGGAAGGGCCCGAAGAAGATCGTGAAGTTCGCCAGCATCAGGAAGACGATCTGGACCAGTGGCGCCAGGGCCGAGACCAGAAGCCCGGGCAGGACGACGAGCGCATCCAGCGGGCTCGTGTGGAACAAGATGCCCATGCCGCCGAGATAGAGCGCCAGGAGGGCGATCAGGAAGGAGGCGCGGCGCCAGAAGATGTACCTGTTGATCTCCAAGGTGCGGTTTTCGACGACCTTCTCGTCAGCGATCCGCTCGGTCAGGACCAGGTAGCGCTTGATCCAGCTGGCCAGGCCGCGCATGACGAGCACCGTCGCGGCGGCGATGAAGAAGGCCGGAACCACCCCCATGGTGAAGGAGAACCAGGCAAATACCGAGAGCCCGGTGAGGATGGCGAAGATCCAGAAGGCAATCAATTTAGATACGTCCCTGCCCGAGTGCCACTATACGCGGCGACCTTAAGGCAGCCTAAGGGCGAATTCAAGCCTCGTTTCGGGCCAGGCGGGCCGCGCTGCCGGCCATCACTTTGACGCCCGTCTCGAAGGCCGCCTCGTCGATCTGCATCGTGGCCATGTGGAGCGACGGCACGACCTCCAGGTTCCGCGGGCGCGCGCCGAGCGAGAAATAGCAGCCGGGCACGTGAAGCAGGAACTCGGCCATGTCGTCGCTCACGGTCATCGGGGCGCCCTGGAGCGCCGCCTTCGCCCCGACCAGCTCCTGGGCGGTCGCCATCACGGTGTCGGTGACCGAAGGATCGTTGATCATCGGCACGGTGCCGTGGACGAGCTTCAGCTCGGCCGTGATCCCGAACTCGGTTCCGGTTTCAGTCAACAGATCATGGAACCGTTGGAGCGCCTCCGCCCGCTGCTCCTTCGTGAAGGTGCGCACACTCCCGTAGATCCAGACCCGGCGGGGCACCACGTTCCAGAGCCCGTCGGTCCGGAGGTCGCCGACACTCGCGTGGGCCTGAGCGCCCTCCGTCTCCAGGCCTTCGACGATCGTCTGCAACCGCTCCAGGAGAAACGCCTGGGCAGACATCAGGTTGCCTTCCCGCCGGATCAGGCCGCCGTGCCCGCCCGGCCCGCGCAGGTGGACCTCAAATGCGTCGGAGCCGCCCCACTGCAGCCCCGGCTTCATGACGATCGCGCCGGCGTCCAGGAAGGGCGTGACGTGCAGCGCGAGCGCCGCGTCCGGGTGGTGCGCATCGAAGAAGCCCTTCTCGATCATCGCCTTGGCGCCCTCCACGATCTCCTCCGCGGGCTGGAAGACGAAGAGGTATCTGCCGGGCAGCGACTCGGCGCGCTCGGCCAGCGTTCGCGCCGCGCCAAGCAGCATCGCTGTGTGGCTGTCGTGGCCGCAGGCGTGCATGCGCCCGTCGTTCAGGGAGGCGAAGTCGACGCCCGACTCTTCCCGGATGGGCAGCGCGTCGATGTCGGCGCGGAGCATGACGGTGCGCCCGGGACCGCCGCCTTCGAGCGTGGCGACGGCGCCTGTCTCGGTGGGGCAGTCGTGAACCGTGAGACCGAGCGCGGCCAGGCGCGCCTCGATCAGCTTGGAGGTCTCGAATTCTTCGAAGCCGACCTCCGGGTGGCGGTGGAGGTGGCGGCGCGTGTCAATAACCTCATCGAGTACAGCGTCTGTGGGTGCAGGCAGCTCGGTCACG
>Ga0209577_10000782_pt1 | contig 31831 bp, 26 predicted proteins | sample GraSoiAngelo_109_FD_185874 | JGI IMG/M metagenome (GOLD analysis project Ga0209577, IMG submission 185874) | Grasslands soil microbial communities from the Angelo Coastal Reserve, California, USA - 14_0903_12_20cm (SPAdes) (version 2) | ecosystem: Environmental > Terrestrial > Soil > Grasslands...
AAGCGGTCGACGGGATCCTCGCGACCTTCGTCCAGACGCTGCCGCAGCGCCTCGACGCGTTGGCCGCGGCGACCGCTGGCGACACGGCCGAGCCGATCGAACGGGCGGCCCACGCGTTCAAGTCGGCGGCCGCCACCATCGGCGCCCGTGGCCTCGCCGCGCTGCTGGATCAGATCGAAGCCGCGGCTCGCGGTGGCGACGTGCCCGGCGCACGCGATAAGCTGCAGGGTGTGCGCGCCGAGGCGCAGACGGCGCTCGCGTACCTTCAGACAACGGTGAAAGGCGGTGGGGATGGTTAACGCGATTCCGGTGCTGGTCGTGGACGACGATGCCGTGTCGAGCTCGCAGCTGGGCGCGCTCGCCAAGGCCGCCGGGTATGATGTGAAGACGGCCCCCAACGGGCGCGAGGCGTGGGAGCTGCTCCAGCTGGCGCGCATCCCCATCGTGATCTCGGACTGGTACATGCCGGAGATGGACGGCAACGAGCTGTGCCGGCGCATCCGCGCGCGCACCCGCGAGCCGTACGTCTACTTCATTTTGGTCACGTCACGCGGCGGCAAGCAGCAATACCTGGCCGGCATGGAGGCCGGCGCGGACGATTTCATCGCGAAGCCGTTCGACCCCGACGAGCTGCGCGCCCGGCTCAAAGTCGCCGAGCGCATCCTCGGCCTGCGCAAGGAGCTCGAGCAGCTCGAAGTGCTGCTGCCCATCTGCTCCTATTGCAAGCGCATTCGCAACGACAACGAAGAATGGGAGGCGCTCGAGACGTACATCGAAGCCCACTTCGACAGGCTGCTGAGCCACGGCATCTGCCCGGACTGCTACGTCAAGTACGTGCAACCGCAGCTCGACCAGCAGGGTGGGAGCACCTGAGGTCGAAGCCCGGCCTCAGCGCGCGGGCGGCGCGTCGAGCACCTCGCGCACCTTGCGCGCCAGCGACTCCGGCGAAAACGGCTTCTGCAGATACGCGGTCCCCGACTCGAGAATGCCGTGCCGCACCACCGAGTCGTCCGTGTACCCGGAAGCGTACAGCACCCGGGTATCGGGGCGGACCCGCGCGAGCTGCTCCGCCAGCTCCCGCCCACTCACGCGCGGCATCACCACGTCGGTCAGGAGCAGGTGAATGGGGCCGCGATGCCGCTGCGCCAGCCGTACTGCCGCCTCGCCGCCCGGCGCCTCGAGCACCGCGTAGCCGTGACGCTCGAGCACTTGCTTGGTGACGGCACGAACGGCGGCGGCGTCCTCGACGAGCAACACCGTCTCGGTCCCGCCCGGCGCACGCGCGCCCGTCGCCGCCGCGGCCACCTCCGCGGTCGCGTCCACCTGCGGGAGATAGATCTTGAAGCTCGTGCCATGGCCGGGCTCAGAGTACACCCAGATGAACCCGCCCGCCTGCTGCACGATGCCGTACACGGTCGCGAGGCCCAGACCAGTGCCTTTGCCGGGCTCCTTGGTCGTGAAGAACGGCTCGAAGATCTTGGCCTTGGTCGCATCGTCCATGCCGCACCCGGTGTCGCTCACGGCGAGCATCGCGAAACGACGCACCGCCGCGGCGTCGTGGTCGCGGGCGTAGTCCGGGTCGTGCTCCACGTTGGCCGTCTCGATCGTGAGCCTGCCGCCCGTCGGCATCGCATCGCGCGCGTTGACGGCCAGGTTCATGAGCACCTGCTCGAGCTGCCCGACGTCGGCCCGCACCGCGCCCAGATCCGGGGCGAGGGTCGTCGTCAGCTCGACGTCCTCGCCGATCACGCGGCGGAGAATCTTCTGGAGACCCTCGACTACCGTGTTCAGGCTCACCACGCGCGGCTCGACCACCTGTTGCCGGCTGAAGGCGAGCAGCTGGCGCGTGAGCGCCGCCGCGCCGTCCGCCGCCTTCCGGACCTGCTCGAGGTCGTCGCGCTTCGGGTCGCCCGGCGACAGGTCTTCCAACAGCAGGTCCGAGTAGCTCGTGATCACGGTGAGCAGGTTGTTGAAGTCGTGCGCGATCCCCCCCGCCAGCCGTCCCACGGCTTCCAGCTTTTGCGATTGCAGCACCTGCTGCTGGAGCCGTCGCTGGTCGGTGACGTCGCGGACGAAGGTCTCGTAGTACTCCACCCGCCCCGCGGCATCGCGCACCGCGCGCACGCTCAACTGCACCGTCAGCAGGCGGCCGTCTCGGCGCTTCCAGGTCGCCTCGACGTTGTCGTACTGGCGGGCGCTGTAGCTGTCCCGCTCCACCAGCCGCTGCCGCTCGGCAGCATCGGCGTACACGTCCCGCGCCATGTGCAGCCCCAGCACGTCGGCGGCGGCATCGTATCCCAGGATCCGCACCACCGCGGCATTCACCGACAGGAACCTGCCCTCCGGGCTCGAGCGGTAGATCCCGACGGGAGCATGCTCGACCAGGGTCTCGTAGCTCGCCTCCGTCGCGCGCAGCGTGGCGCGCGCCTTCGCCTCGCGCAGCTCGCGCTCGATCGCCGGGAGCAGGCGCTTGAGCTGCCCCTTCGTGACGTAATCGTGTGCGCCCGCCTTCATGGCGGCCACGGCGAGCTCTTCGGTGATCGTGCCGGACACGCAGATGTAGGGGACGTCGAGGCCCCGCTCCCGCAGCATCGCCAGGGCCGCGGTGCCGCTGAAATGCGGCATGCTGTAGTCGCCGATCACCAGGTCCCACGGGTGGCGGTCCAGCGCAGCCTCGAGGGCTGCCGCCGTGTCGACCCGCTCGTGCGTCAGGTCGTAGCCCGCCGTCCGGAGCTCGCGCAGCACCAGACGCGCGTCGTCCTCCGAGTCCTCCACCATCAACACCCGCAACGGCTTGCCCATGCATACCAATGTCGGGTTTCCACGGGGTGCCGGAGTGAGCGTCGTCACCTGGCGGACGTGAGGCGGCCACGCCACACAAAAAACCCATAGATTGGTGGTCGCACGGGGACCAACTTGGGGGGTCACGGGGTGCGCCACCGGGGCGTTATGGCGAAAGGACGGTCAGAACGCGACACACTCCGCAGGCGACGGCAGCGACGGCGTGGTCGCGGCGGTACCCTGTTTTCGGGAAGCTGCGCGAGCCATTTTGGACGGGCGGTGCCACGAGAATAACGCGGTGTAGTACGTGCGACGAGCGCCTCCTTTTCCCTCACCCTGCCGGAGCACGGGCGCGCATGAATCTCCCCAACGAAGTCGAAATCCTGCTGGTGGAGGACAACCCGCACGACGAGGAGCTGACGCTGCGCGCCCTCAAGGAGCGCAACATCGCGAACCAGCTGTTCGTGGCGCACGACGGCGCCGAGGCGCTGGATTTTTTCTTCGGCCACGGCACCCACCCCTGGCGCGAGATCGGCATCGTGCCGCGCGTGATCCTGCTCGACCTGAAGCTCCCCAAGGTGGACGGCCTCGAGGTGCTGAGGCGTCTCAAGGCGGACGAGCGCACGCGCGCCCTCCCGGTGGTGGTCCTCACCTCGTCACGCGAGGAGCCCGACATCGCCGCGGCGTATCGGCTCGGCGCCAACAGCTACATCGTCAAACCGGTCGACTTCGAATCGTTCGCCCGGGCGGTCTCGGACGTGGGGCTCTACTGGGTGCTGTTGAACGAGCTGCCCCGCTGACGCGCATGCCCACGCTCGCGCGCATCCTCATCGTGGAGGACGTCGCGGCCGACGCGGAGCTCATCGAGCGCGAGATCCGCCGCGCCGGGATCGGCTGCGCCACGCGCCGCGTCGATACGGAGACGGCCCTGCGCGACGGACTCCGCAGCTTCGCTCCCGACCTCGTCCTCACGGACCACTCGATGCCGCGGCTCACGGCGCGGGACACCCTGCAGCTCGTTCAGCAGGAGACCCCGGACACGCCGGTGATCATCGTCACGGGCAGCCTCGACGAGGAGATCGCCGCGGAATACATGAAGGCCGGCGCCACCGACTACGTCGTGAAGCATCACCTGGAGCGGCTCGGGCCCGCGGTGCAGCGCGCGCTCGACTTGAAGCGGGCGCGCGAGGAGCAGGCGCAGGCTGAGGAAGCGCGCCGCCAGGGCGAGGAGCGGTTCCGCGCTCTGATCGAGCACGGCGCCGACGCCATCGCGCTGCTCAGCCCCGCCGGCGCGGTGTTGTTCCTCAGCCATTCGGCCGAGAAATTGTTCGGCTTCACGCCCAGCGAGCTGGTCGGCCGGAGCGCGCTCGAGCTGTTGCACCCGGACGATGCTCCCCGGCTGGAGGCGCTCCTGGCGGACGTGGCCCGACGCCCCGGCGCGCCGCTCACGCTCGAGGTGCGGCTGCTGCATCGGGACGCGTCGTGGCGCGCGGCGGAAGCGGTGGTCGTCAACCGCCTGGGCGAGCCCGCCGTCGGCGCGATCGTCGTCAACTTCCGCGATATCTCGGAGCGCCAGGAGGCGGAGCAGGCGCTGCGCGACTCCGAGGAGCAATACCGCTCGCTCGTGGAGGGCGTGCGGGACGTGATCTTCGCGCTCTCACCCGACGGGGTCATCGCCTCCCTCAATCCCGCGTTCGAAACGATCACCGGTTCGCCCCGTGGCGAGTGGCTCGGCCAGCCGTTCGACCAGCTCGTGCATCCGGAAGATCTGCCGCTCGCCCTCGAGCTGTTCGGCCGGGTGGTGCGGGGCGAGCCGCGACCGACCGCCCAGTTCCGCATACACACCATCCGGGGCGACTATCGCCTCGCCGAGTTCTCGGCCACGGCCCAGCTGCGCGACGACCGGCTCATCGGCATCCTGGGCATCGGGCGGGACGTGACCGAGCGCGTCCTGCTGGAGCAGCAGCTCCGCCAGGCGCAGAAGATGGAGGCCGTGGGACGACTGGCCGGCGGGATCGCGCATGACTTCAACAACATCCTCACCGCCATCACGGGGTACGCCGACCTGCTGCTCGAGGATCTGGCTCCCAACGACCCGCGGCGCCAGGATGCCGAGGAGATTCACAAGGCGGCGGACCGCGCCGCCGGGCTGACCCGCCAGCTGCTCGCCTTCAGCCGCCAGCAGGTGCTGCAGCCGCGCGTGGTGGATCTGAACGCGCTCGTGAGCGAGCTCGAGAAAATGCTGCGCCGCCTGCTCGGCGAAGATGTGACGCTGGCGACGGTGCTGGCCCCGACGCTGGGCCGCGTCCGGGCCGACGTCGGCCAGCTCGAGCAGGTGATCATGAACCTCGCGGTCAACGCGCGCGACGCCATGCCCACCGGCGGCAAGCTCACGATCGAGACGGCCGACATCGAATTCGACGGCGGCTACGCGGCGGAGCACTACCCCGCCCCCCCGGGCAAATACACGATGCTCGCCGTCAGCGACACCGGCACGGGCATGGACCCCGTGACGCAGGCCCACCTGTTCGAGCCGTTCTTCACCACCAAGGAGAAGGGCAAGGGCACCGGCCTCGGGCTCGCGACCGTGTACGGCATCGTGAAGCAGAGCGGTGGATTCATCTGGGTGTACAGCGAGCTCGGCGTGGGGACCACGTTTAAGATCTATCTCCCCCGCGTCGACGCGGCGGTCGAGCCGGCGAGCGGCCGCACCGCGTCCGTTCCCGTCCCCCGCGGCAGCGAGACGGTGCTCGTCGCCGAAGACGAAGCGCCGGTGCGTGCGGTGGCCCGCCACGCCCTGGAGCGCTACGGCTACCGCGTGCTCGAGGCCGCGAGCGCGGAAGCGGCCCTGGACGTCGCGCAGCGCTACTCAGGTCCCATCCACGTGCTCCTCACGGATGTCATCATGCCCGGAATCTCCGGGCGGGATCTGGCGGCCCGGCTCGCGGCGCTGCGGCCCGAGACGCGCGTCATCTACATGTCGGGCTATACGGACGACGCCATCACCCGCCACGGCGTGCTCGAGCCCGGGTTCGTGTTCGTGCAGAAGCCCTTCACGCCGGACGCCCTGGCACGCACCGTACGCGATGTGCTGGACGGCACCACCGAGCGGCGGAAGCGCGCTTGATGGAGATGGGCCTGTCGCTCGAGCGCAGGATCCAAATCGGCTTCGGCATCGCCGTCGCGATCATCGTGGCGGTAGGCGCGGCCGCGCTGCGGAGCACGGAGGCGACGGTGAGCAGCGCGCGCTGGGTGGCCCACACGCTGCAAGTGCGCGCGGAGCTCGAGGCCGGCTTCGCCGATCTCATCGAGGCCGAGACCGGCGTGCGCGGCTACGTGATCACGGGCGACACGACCTACCTCGCGCCCTATCACTCGGCGCGGACGACGCTGCACAGTCGGCTGGCGGGTCTGCGGGACCTCACCGCGGACAATCCCGCGCAGCAGCGCCGGCTCGACTCGCTGGAAACCCTCGTCGCGACCCGTCTCGAGCGGCTCCAGTGGACCATCGAGACGCGCCGCACCGGTGGTCCGGCCGCGGCCGGCCCGGCCGTGATCGGCGGCCGGGGGAAGGAGCTCATCCAGCGGGTGCACGAGGTGATCACGCGGATGGAGGACGACGAGGGGCAGCTCCTGGCGCAGCGCTCCGCCACGCTTCAGGCCAAGGCGCGCCTGGCGCGCCTGGCGGCGTGGACCGGGGCCCTCGTCGCGCTCGCGCTCGCCGGCCTCGCGAGCGTGCTGGTGGGTCGCGAGATGGCGGGACGTCGGTTCGCGGAGGAACGGCTCCGCCTGCTGGTGGGAAGCGTGCGCGACTACGCCATTTACATGGTCGACCCTGCCGGGTACGTCAGAAGCTGGAACGCCGGAGCCGAGCGGATCAAAGGGTACACCCCGCCGGAGATCCTGGGCCAGCACTTCGCGCGCTTCTTCACGCCGGAAGACGTCGCCGCCGGACGGCCCGCGGCCGTGCTGCACGACGCGGCGGCAGAGGGGCGCTACGAGGAGGAGAACTGGCGGGTCCGCAAGGACGGCTCCCGCTTCTGGGCGGACGTCGTGATCACCGCCGTGCGCGACGACCGCGGCGCCCTGCTGGGATTCGCCAAGGTGACGCGCGATCTCACCGAGCGGAAGCGGGCCGAGCAGGCGCTGCGCGCCAGTGAAGAGCGGTTCCGCATTCTGGCGGTGACCGCGAACGACGCCATCCTCTCGGCCGACGCCCGCGGGCACATCACCTATTTCAACCCGGGCGCCGAGCGGATCTTCGGGCTCACCGCCGACGAGGTGATCGACCGGCCGCTCACCACGCTGATGCCCGAGCGATTCCGGGAGGCGCATCGAGCGGGACTGGCGCGCTATGTGGCCACGGGCGAGGGGCGCGTCATCGGGAAGACCGTCGAGCTCGCCGGTCGGAGAAAGGACGGAACGGAGTTTCCGCTCGAGCTGTCGCTCGCAAGCTGGAAGCATGGAGCCGATGTCGCCTTCACGGCGATCATTCGCGACATCACGACCCGCAAAGCGGGCGAGGAGCAGCTGCGACGCTACGCCGTCCAGCTCGAGGCGGCGAACCAGGAGCTAGAGGCGTTTTCCTATTCGGTGTCGCACGACCTCCGAGCGCCGCTCCGCAGCCTCGACGGCTTCAGCCAGGCGTTGCTCGAAGATTATCATGAGCGCCTCGACGACACGGGCCGCGATTTCCTGCAGCGGGTGCGCGCGGCGAGCCAGCGGATGGCGACACTCATCGACGACCTGTTGAGCCTGTCGCGGGTCACCCGCGGCGAGCTGCAGGTGGGAGACGTCGACCTGAGCGCGCTCGCCGCCGCCGTGGCCGCCGATCTGCACAGGAGCGACCAGAAGCGTGATGTCACGTTCGCGATCACCCCCGACCTGGTCGCCCGGGCCGACCCGGGGCTCATGCGGATCGTGCTGCAGAACCTGCTCGGCAACGCCTGGAAGTTCACCGGCAAGCGCTCGCCCGCACACGTCGAGTTCGGCGTGACGGCGCAGGACGGGCGGCGGGCATTTTTCGTGCGCGATGATGGCGCCGGCTTCGACATGGCCTACGCCGCCAAGCTGTTCGGCGCGTTTCAGCGGCTGCACGCGACCACCGAGTTCCCCGGCACGGGGATCGGGCTCGCCACCGTGCAGCGCATCATCCACCGCCACGGCGGCCAGGTCTGGGCCGAGGGCGCCCCGGAGCGGGGCGCGACCTTCTACTTCACGCTCTGAGCTGGAGCACACCATGCACGACCGCTCGATCCTCTTGGTGGAGGACAACCCCGACGACGAGGCGTTGACCCGCCGCGCGCTCGCCAAGAACAACATCCAGAACGAGATCCTCCTGGCCCGCGACGGGGCCGAGGCGCTCGACTGGCTGTTCGGCACCGGCGCCCACGCCGGGCGCCCCGCCGCGCCCGAGCTCGTGCTGCTCGACTTGAAACTCCCCAAGGTCGACGGCCTCGAGGTGCTGCGCCGCATCCGCGCCAACCCGAGCACGCGGCTCCTCCCGGTCGTGATCCTCACCTCGTCCCGGGAAGAGAAGGACGTGGTCACCGGGTACGGTCTGGGCGCGAACAGCTACATCCGCAAGCCCGTCGACTTCGGCCAGTTCGTCGAGGCCGTGCGCCAGCTCGGGCTGTACTGGCTCGTCCTGAACGAGCCTCCCCCGCGCCCGGATGCGGCGTGACGGGACTGCCATGAGCACCGCCACGCCCGTTCCCCCCCCGCTGCACGGCGCCGACGCCGACCGGGAGCGCGCCGAGCGCGACCTGCGCGAGACCCTGTCGCTCTTGAACGCCACCTTCGAGTCCACGGCGGACGGGATCCTCGTCGTGGACCTCGCGGGTCACATCGTCAGCTTCAACCGCAAGTTCGCCGAGCTGTGGCGCATTCCCGACTCGATCCTCGAGACCAAGGACGCCCCCCAGGCGGTGGCGTTCGTGCTGGAGCAGCTGGTGGATCCCCAGGGGTTCATGACCAAGGTGCGCGACCTGTACGCCCGCCCCGACGCCTCGAGCTTCGACGTCCTGGCGTTCAAGGACGGGCGCATCTTCGAGCGTCTCTCCCAGCCGCAGCGCATCGGCGGGAACAGCGTGGGCCGGGTGTGGAGCTTCCGCGACGTCACCGAGGCCAAGCGCGCGGAGCGGATCCAGCTCGCCACCTACCGGATCTCCGAGGCCGCCCAAGCGGCCGGCAGCCTCCAGGAGCTGTTCCGCGCGATCCACGCGATCGTGGGCGAGCTGATGCCGGCGAAGAACTTCTACATCGCCCTGTACGACGCCGCGTCCGACCTGTTGACCTTCCCGTACTACGTGGACGAATACGACAGCGACTTCCCCTCCAAGCGGCCCGGCAAGGGGCTCACCGAATACGTGCTGCGCACCGGCGAGCCGCTGCTGGTCACGCCCGAGGTGCAGGCCGAGCTCGAGCGGCGGGGGCAGGTCGAGCTGATCGGGGCGCCGTCCATCGACTGGGTCGGCGTGCCCTTGAAGATCGGCGATCGTCCCATCGGGGTGCTCGTGGCCCAGACCTACGCCCCGGGCGTGCGCTACGGCGAGACGGAGCGCCACGTCCTGCAGTTCGTCTCGACCCAGGTGGCCATGGCCATCGAGCGCAAACGCACCGAGGAGCAGCTGCACGAGAGCGAGCGCAAGTACCGGCTGCTGTTCGAAACCAACCCCGAGCCCATGTTCGTGTACGACTTCGAGACGCTGCGTATCATGGCGGTGAACGAAGCGGCGATCACGCGCTACGGGTACTCCGAGTCCGAGTTTCTCGCCCTCACCATCCGCGACATCCGGTCGGTGGAAGAGCAGGCCCGCCTGGAGCAGGAGCTGGCGCGCCGCACCGACGAGGGCGCCGTCCGCACGGGCGTGCGCCACCGCGCCAAGGACGGCCGGCTGTTCGAGGTCGACCTGGTCGCGCGGCCGCTCGAGTTCGCGGGCCGCCGGGCCCGCCTGGTGCTGGCGCGGGACGTGACCGCCCAGCGCCACCTGGAGCACCAGCTGCGCCAGTCGCAGAAGATGGAGGCGGTCGGCCAGCTGGCCGGAGGCATCGCCCACGACTTCAACAACCTGCTGACCGCCATCCTGGGCTCGACCCAGCTGCTGCTGCACGCGACGCCGCCGGGCGACGCGCGCCGCGAGGACGTCGAGGAGATCCGCAACGCCGGCTTGCGCGCCGCCGAGCTCACGCGGCAGCTGCTCGCCTTCAGCCGCCGCCAGGTGCTCGCCCCCAAGGTGCTCGAGCTGAACGCCGTCGTCGCGAACATGGACAAGATGCTGCGCCGCCTGATCGGCGACGACGTCGAGCTGGCCACCGCCCTGCACGCCGAGGCGGGCGCCGTCAACGCCGACCCGGGCCAGCTCGAGCAGGTGCTCCTGAACCTCGTCGTCAACGCCCGTGACGCCATGCCGGGTGGGGGACGCGTGCTGATCGAGACCACCCGCATGACGCTGCGCGACGAGCTGGTGGAACGGCGCCATCGCCTGCCGCCCGGGGACTACGTGTGCCTCGCCGTCGCCGACTCGGGGCTGGGGATGGACGAAGCCACCCAGGCGCACTTGTTCGAGCCGTTCTTTACGACCAAGGAAGTGGGCAAGGGCACGGGGCTGGGCCTCGCCACCGTGTACGGGATCGTGAAGCAGAGCGGCGGCTACATCTGGGTGTATAGCGAGCCCGGGCGCGGCACCACGGTCAAGGTCTATCTGCCGCGCGTACGCGGGGCCGCGGAGCCGCCGCTGCCCGCACCCGAGCTGCCCCCGCTGCGGGGCGGGAAGGAGACGGTCCTCCTGGTCGAAGACGCGGCGCCCGTCCGCACGCTGGCGCGCCGCAGCCTCGAGGCCCGCGGCTACCGGGTGCTCGACGCGGCCGACGGGCCCAGCGCCCTCGAGCTGTCCGCGCGGCACGCCGGCGAGATCGACGTGCTCGTGACCGACGTCGTCATGCCGGGGATGAGCGGCCGCGAGCTCGCCGAGCGACTCGCGCCCACGCGGCCGCGGATGAAGGTGCTCTATACCTCGGGATATACCGACGACGCGATGGTCCGCCAGGGCGTGCTCAACGCGGGTGTCGCCTTCCTGCAGAAGCCGTTCGTGCCCGATACGCTCGCCAGGAAGGTACGTGACGTGCTCGACGGGGTGAGCTGACCGGCCGCTACCGCTTAGCCATTATCCAGGATGTCCCGCAGGCGTGTGAGCAGGTCGTGTTCCGTCCACGGCTTGTGCAACAACGGCGTCGCGGGGTCGGGGCTCGCGGCGCGGTCGGAATCGGAGTAGCCGCTCGCGAACAGGAAGGGCACGGCGTGACCCTCGCGGCGCGCGGCGTCGTACAGAGCCCGGCCGCCGAGGCGCGGCATCACCAGGTCCGAAAAGACGAGCCGCACGCCGGCGGTCTGGCGCAGTGCCTCGAGCGCCTCCAGCCCATCGGCCGCCGTGACGACCTGGTAGCCCGCCGACTCCAGAATCCGCTTGGCCGAGCGCCGCAGCTGGTCGTCGTCCTCGACCACCAGCACCGTTTCGGAGCCGCCGCGGGCCTCGGGCTCCGCCGGATGCGGGCGCGCGGGGGCGGCGGCTTCGTCGGCGAGCGGGAAATAGATCCGGAAACGCGTGCCTTTGCCCGGCTCGCTGTCGACCTCGATGCCGCCGCCGTGCTGCTTCACCAGCCCGTACACGGTGGCGAGCCCCAGCCCCGTGCCCTTCCCCGGCGCCTTGGTGGTGAAGAACGGCTCGAACATGCGCGCGCGCGTCACTGCGTCCATGCCGACCCCCGTATCCTCCACGGCCAGGCAAACGTGCTCCCCCGCCCGCTGCGCCCCGCACGCCTGGCGCTGCTCCTCGGAGAGGCGCACCAGGCCCGTTGCGAGCCGCAGCACACCGCCGTCCAGCATGGCGTCGCGTGCGTTGGTGGCGAGATTGAAGAGGATCTGCTCCGCGGCGTGCACGTCGGCCCGTACGTCGGGAAGGTCCGCACCGTCGTGGGTCACGATTTCCACGTCGGCGGGCAGGATGCGCCGCAGGAACCCCGACAGGTCCCGCACCAGGCCGCCCAGCGACACGGGCTGGAGCTCGAGGCGCGAGCGCCGCGCGAAGCCGAGCAGCTCCTTCACCATGACGCGCCCGCGCAGGGCCGCCGACATCACGTCGCGCAGATCGGCGTGCGCGGGTTCCTGCGTCGAGGGGATCGCCCTCGCGAGCAGCTGCGCGTTGGCGAGGATGATCGTGAGCAGGTTGTTGAAGTCGTGGGCGATACCGCCCGTGAGCTGGCCGATCGCCTCCAGCTTCTGCGATTGCCGCAGCTGCTCTTCCAGCGCCCGGCGCTCGGTCACGTCTTCCGCGATCGTCTCGAAACACTCGATGGTCCCGTCGGGCCGCCGCACCGCCCGGCCGGCGAGCCGGACGAGAATGGATTGCCCGGTACGGCGCTTCCACGTGACTTCCACGCCGTCGATCGCGTCCCCCGAGCCTTCGAACCGGGCGAGGATGCGCGCCCGCTCCCCGGGGTCGGCGTACACGTCGGTCGCGAGGTCCACGCCGAGCAGCTGCTCGGCGGACTCGTACCCGAGCATGGCGACGAGGGCGGGGTTGACGGTGAGGAAGCGCCCGTCCGGTGTGGAACGGTAAATCGCGTAGGAGGCGTGCTGCACCAGCGCCCGGTGGCTCTCCTCCGAGCGGCGCAGGGCTTCCTCCGCCCGGCGGCGCTCGGTGATGTCCGTGCCGACGCCGATCACGCCGGCCAGCGGTCCATCCCCGTCCCGCACGGGCGAATACCATGTCTCGAACACCACGCCGAACACTTCCACGACGGACGAGAACGTCTCGCCCGCCAGGGCGCGCCGCACGTCGGCCAGCGCGTGCGGCAGGTCGGCGTACAGCTCGAACGCGGAGCGCCCGACGAGCAACGCGGGCCGCACGCCCAGGGCATCGAGCCCGCGCCCTTCGACCATGGTGAACACGCCGTGGCGATCGAGCGCGAACAGCACGAGCGGCGCCCCGGCGATCACCGTGCGCAGCCGCTCCTTGTTCTCGCGCAGCGCCCGCTCCTGGCGCCGCCGCTCGGTCACGTCGCGCGCGTTGACGATGAGCTGCGCCGAGCCACCGTGCTCCGCGCGCGCCTGGCCCACCGCATCGAGCAGCCGCCACGAGCCGTCCTGCGCCCGGAAGCGGAACTGCGCCGCTTGCGGGCTGCCGGGACGCTGGATCGCGCGGGCCAGCGCCTCGGCCACCAGCGCGATATCGTCGGGATGCACGTAGTCGAAGGCGTTGTGCTCCAGCAGGTCGCTGGGCGCGTAGCCGAGCACCCGCTCGACCGAGGGGCTCGCGTAGCGGAACACGCCGTTCTCGCCCACGACGGTGACGATGTCGGACGCGTTTTCGATGAGCGAGCGGAAGTGCTCCTCGCTCGACCGCAGGGCGGCCTCGGTGCGGGCACGGTCGAGCGCGGTCGCGAGCACGTTGGCGACCGCTTGCAGGAAGTGCGCGTCGTGGATGGTGAACTCGCGGCGGCGCGTCGTGTGCGTGCCCAGGATGCCGAACGGCCGGTCCTTGCCGGGCACCAGTACGCTGAGGCTCGACACCACGCCGTGCGACGTCAGCAACGGCGAGCTCCCGAACCGCCGGTCGGTGGTGAGGTCTTCCACCACCACCTGGCCGGTCGAGCGCAGCACGTACCCCGCGTGCGAATCGGCGTCGGTGGGGAGAATCGTCCGCCCCACGGCGCCGGGCCGCCACCCCACCCCCGCGCGCAGCACCAGCGTACGGCTCTCCGGCCGCAGCTCCAGGACGCTCGCGAACTCGACTTCGAGGGCGCGCGCCGCGAGCGCGACGGCGGCATCAATCAGCTCCGCCAGCGGCGCGCCGGCGAGGGCCCGCTGCCCGAGGTGCGCCACCGCCTCCTGCTGCCGCGCCGTGACACGCAGCTGCTCCTCGGTCCGCGTCAGGTGCGCTTCGCGGGCCGAGTCGTCCTGACGCAGCAGTCTGAACCGGTTCGTGCTCACACGCGAAGCTTGCATCCGCCGCCGCCGCTTTCCATTATGGGCTTCACACAAACCAGGTGCGCGCCATCACATGTGCGCCAAGTGAGTACTGGACAATGACCTACCACGCGGCCCCGTGATGCAGTACCTGCTGCTCCGCGACCTGGCGATCATCTTTGCCGGCTCGCTCCTCGTCATTCTCGTCTTTCATCGCCTCAAGCTCCCGGCCCTGCCGGGCTTCATCGTGGCCGGCGTGCTGCTCGGCCCCAACGCCCTCGGCCTCGTCTCCGACGTCCATCAGGTGGAGAGCCTGGCCGAAGTGGGCGTGATCCTGCTGCTGTTCACCATCGGCATCGAATTCTCGCTCACCCGGCTGCGGGAGATGGGTCGCCAGGTGATCGTCGGCGGCGGCGCACAGGTGCTGCTCACGGTGGGGCTCGCCGCCGCGGTCGCCGCGGGGCTCGGCCTCGCGTGGCCCGTCGCCGTGCTGCTGGGGTTCCTGGTCGCGCTGTCGAGCACCGCGATCGTGCTCAAGGGACTCGCCGACAAGGGCGAGATCGACACACCGCACGGTCGCCTCGCGACGGGGGTGCTCATCTTCCAGGACCTGTGCGTCGTGCCGATGATGCTGGTGCTGCCGTTTCTGGCGGGCGACGCGGGCGGGGGAGCGGCGGGCCTGGGCTGGGCGCTCGCCAAGGCCGGGCTGGTGGTGGCGGGCGTGCTCGTGCTGGCGCGGACCGTCGTGCCGCGCGTGCTGAGCGAGATCGTCAAGACGCGCAGCCGGGAGTTGTTCCTGATCGCGGTCATCCTCGTCGGCACGCTCACCGCGCTCGGCACCGCGGCGGCGGGGGCGTCGCTCGCCCTGGGCGCGTTCCTGGCCGGGCTCGTGATCTCGGAGTCCGACTATGGGCACCAGGCCATGGCCGAGCTGCTGCCGTTCCGCGACGTCTTCATCTCCCTGTTCTTCGTGACCGTGGGGATGCTGGTGCACGTGGGGTTCCTGCGCGAGCACCCGGCGCTCGCGCTCGTCGGCGTGGCGGCGATCATGGGAGGGAAGAGCGTGCTCGCCGCGCTCGGCCCGGCACTCCTGGGATACTCGGGACGCGTGGCTCTGCTCGCCGGTCTCGCCGTCTCCCAGATCGGCGAGTTCTCGTTCGTGCTGGCGCGGCAGGGCCGCGGCACGGGGCTCTTCCCCGAGGGGCTGTACCAGACGTTCCTGGCCGTGGCGGTGCTCACGATGCTCGTGACACCGTTCGCGCTGCAGAGCGGCCCGGTGCTGCTGGATGGCCTGGAGCGCCTGATTCCGCTCGACCGCCTGCTGCCCGGGTTCCGGCCGCAGACGCTCGCGGCGGGCGGCGAGCCGCTCACCGACCACGTGATCGTCGCCGGGTACGGGTTGAACGGCCGCAACCTGGCGGTGGCGCTGCGCTCGATCCGCGCGCCCTACCTGATCGTCGAGCTGAACGCCCAGACCGTGCGGCAAGCACGGGCGCGCGGCGAGCCCGCGTTTTATGGCGACGCGACGCGCGAAGAGATCCTGCGCGGGCTCGGCGCCGAGCGGGCGCGCATGCTGGTGGTGGCGATCTCCGATCCGGCGGCGACCCGTCGCATGGTCCGGGTCGCGCGGGCCCTCAACCGGGCGCTTGAGCCTCGACGCCGTCGCCGGCGTCCCGCAGATGGCGATCGAGCGGATGCGCCTTGCTCCCCATTCGGCGCTCGCCGGTAAGCGGCTCGCCGCCACCGGTCTGCGCAGTCAGACGGGGGCTCTGGTGCTGTCGGTGGTTCGAGGAGACGAAGAAGTCGGTACTCCGGGCCCCCAATTCCGGCTCGCCGCAGGGGATGTCCTCGTCGTTGTGGGGCAGCCGCACCGGTTGCAGGCTGCCACGAGGCTTATTGCTGGCAATAATGCTGCGTTATCGCAACGAGGCTGATCGCGACTGTTGCGGCACAGCACCGAACAAATGGCGAAAACATAGGTATATTGGGCATTATCTGGCGAGTGTGCACTCACTCCAGTGCATAACATAAGCAAGTACAATGGCTTATACTAGCACAAGACCCAGAAAAGTGCGGTAAGCATCTGTGAAATAGACGCTTACGTTTTCCACATCCCCCCTGTTTTCTGCCCCGGGCTAAATTCTGGCCATGCCAATACCCCCCCTGTACGGCCATGAGGGGACCCGAAACCGGCTGGTAGGCGCCATCGCCTCCGGCCGGTTGCCGCAAGCGCTCCTGTTTGAGGGTCCCCGGGGAGTCGGAAAGCAGCGGTTGGCGTTATGGCTGGCGCAGGCGCTGGTCTGTGAAAAAGCGGCGGAAAAGGCCGGGGATGAGGCCCGAGAAGGGTGTGGCGAGTGCCAGCAATGCAAGCTGGTCCTCAACCTGTCGCACCCGGACGTGCATTGGTTCGTGCCGCTCGAGCTCACCAAGAAGAGCGGCGACGCGGACAAGCAGGTCGACGTGGTGCAGGAAGCGCTGGCCGAAGAAATGGCGGCGCGGCGAGAGCAGCCGCTGTACGAGGCGCCGTCTGGCCTGGCGAGCCACGGGATAGCAGCGGTGCGCCTGCTGTTACGGCGGCTGGCGCTCAAGCCGGCGCTGGGGCAGCGCAAGGTGTTCGTGATCGGCGATGCAGAGCGGCTGGTCCCGCAGGTGGGGGCCGAGGCGGCGGCGAACGCGCTGCTCAAGGCGCTGGAGGAGCCGCCGGCCAACACGGTGGTCGTGCTGACCGCGACGGCACCCGAGGGGCTGTTGCCGACGGTTCTGTCTCGCGTAGTGCGGGTTCGAGTGGCAAGACTTGGCGACAGCATCGTGGCAGCGTTCGTTCAGCGCGAGCTGGGTGTCACTGGTCAACGTGCTGTCGCACAACGAGTTGCAGCTGCCGAGGGATGCATCGGCAGGATCCTTGCAACAGGGGAGCGAGGGGATCGGGGTGGGGAGGCTGCGGAGCGGTTCGCCGCAGCCGTGAACGCCGGACCGGTACGCCGCTACGCGTTTGCGCTCGGGCAGCAGCCGTTCCAAGCGCGCGGCGGATTCACCGAGATGCTCGACGGGTTGCTCGAGCGACTGCGCGAGCAGGCCCGGTCGGGGAGAGAGACGGGGACGGTCGTTCGGGCGATGGCGCAGGTGCTCGAGGCGCGTGGCCTCGCCCAGGGGAATGTGAACCCACAACTCGTCGCGGCGGTACTGGGCGGCGACTGGGAGCGAGCGGGGACGGGGCCGGAATGAAGCTGTCGCACGTGGACGAGGCGGGCCGCGCCCGCATGGTGGACGTCGGCGACAAGCCGGCCACGGTGCGCACCGCGGTCGCCGAAGGAGCGATCCGGATGTCGCGGGAGGCGTTCCGGCTCGTGGCCGAGCAGCAGGTGGCCAAGGGAGACGTGCTCGGGGTGAGCGAGGTGGCGGGGACGCTCGCGGCGAAGCGCACGGCGGAGCTGATTCCGCTGTGCCATCCCCTAGGCCTCGACCACGTGGAAGTGGCAGCGACGCTCGAGGAGGGGCTTCCGGGCGTGCGGGTTCGGGCCGCCGCCAAAGCGGTGGGCCGGACGGGCGTGGAGATGGAAGCCCTTACGGCCGTGTCGGTCGCGTTGCTGACGGTCTACGACATGGTGAAGGCCGCCGACCGCGGCATGGTGATCGAAAAGGTGCAGCTGCTGGAAAAAACCGGTGGCACGCACGGCGACTGGCGGCGCGACACGGCCGATTGATGGATGCTTGACGAGGCGGGGCCAGTTTGGGACCGTCTGGACTTACAAGAGAGGTCTATGTACACGAAGACCCAGAAGTTGATGTTGCAGGGCGGCTTGATTCTGCTCGGCGCGCTGGTCGTGAGCAGCGTCGGCGGGTGGGCTCGACGTGCCACCGCCGACGACCAGCCCACGCCGTTGACCGCACCCGCGATCGTGGGCGAGCTGCGCTCGCTCGAGCAGTCGCTCGAGGCGACCCGCGGTGAGCTGGCGGTCGCGCGGCTGCAACTCGAGCGGGCCAACGCGATCATCGACTTTTCCACCCACTACGGCATCGCGGCCGACCTCGCCGCGGCGATCTACGACGTCTCCCTGGCCGAAGGCGTGGATCCGGCGCTCGCATTCCGCCTGGTGCGGGTGGAGTCGAGCTTCAACGGCAAGGCGAAGAGCAAGGTCGGGGCGATCGGCTATACGCAGGTCCTGCCCAGCACCGCACGGCTGTACGAGCCGGGGCTCACCACCGCCCAGCTCTTCGAGCGTAACACCAACCTGCGCTTGGGCTTCCGCTACCTGCGCGACCTGCTGGAGCGGTACGAGGGCAACCCCGACGCGAAGCTGCGCCTCGCGCTGTTGGCGTACAACCGTGGGCCCGGCCGGGTGCAGGAGCTGCTCGACGCCGGGAAGGACCCGCAAAACGGCTATGCGTCCGCACTCATGAAGGGGTATCGTCGGAAAAGCTAAGTACGTAGCACAAAGACGTAACACGAAGACGTAGCACAAAGGCGTAGGGGCGGTCACCCTGCGCCTTTCGTGCTACGTCTCTGTGCTACGTCGGTGTGGTACGTCTTTTTTCTTTTATTGTTTTTGCGGAATCTTCAGCAGGTCCCCAACTCTCAGCAAGGATCCCATCGTCAAGCCGTTGTAGTTGAGGAGCGCCGTGAGTGACACGCCGAAGCGGCGCGCGATCTCGCTCGCCGTCTCCCCCGGCCGCACCCGGTGCGCGCCGGCGCTCGCGTCGGTGCTCGACACCCGCCGGTAGCGCGGCTCCGGCGGGACCGACCAGGCCGACGCCGGCACCACGCGCCCGCTCATCGGGATGATGATCCGCTGCCCCAGGCGCAGCGCGTGGGCCCGGACCCTGGGATTGGCGCCCTCGATCAGGGAAACGCTGACGCGATAGTGCTTCGCGATGTCCGACAGCGTCTGGCCGCGGGAGACGTAGTGGTCCACGAAGGTGATCCGCTCGGTCACGGGGAGGCTGTCGTAGCGCTCCGCCACCTGCGTCCCGTGCCCGCGCGGCACCCGCACCACGACGCTCCGCCCCGGCGGCGTGACGCCGCGCACGAACTGCGGGTTCAAGTCGAGCAGAGCCGCGACCGTGGTGTCGGCCAGCCGGGCGACGACGTCGAGGCCCGTGGCGTCCGGCACGGTGATTTCGTCGAACACGAGCGGCGGTAGCGGCTCCGGTTGGAAGCCGTAGCGCTGTGGCTGCTTGGCGATCAGCGCCGCGGCAATGAGCTTCGGCACGTAATCGCGGGTCTCGCGGCGCAGATAACGGCGGTCGGAGAGCTGGAAAAACGTGCGATCGTCCACGGAGTCCTGCTCGCCCGGCAGGCGATCGATGCCGCGCTCGATCCGCCCCACACCCGTGTTGTACGCGGCGGCGGCGAGGTACACGCTGCCGAGGCGCTCCCGCAGGTCGGCCAGGTAATTCACGGCCGCCTCCGTCGCGCGAAACGGGTCGCGGCGCTCGTCCACCCACGGGTCCACCGTCAGCCCGTACAGCCGCCCCGTGCTCGCCATGAATTGCCACATCCCGACCGCTTTCGCGCGACTCACCGCCGTGTTGGAGAAGCCGCTCTCGATCAGGCAGAGGTAGAGCAGGTCCTCCGGGAGGTGTTTCGCCCGGAGCCGCTCACGGATCATCCCCTCGTAGCGCCCCAGCCGGGCGAGCCAGATCTCGAACCGGTCGCGCGAGTCTACCTGGAAGAACTCGAGGTACTCGAGCACCCGCCGGTTGGTGGCGAAGCTCGAGACGTCGATGTCGAAGGTGGGCGCGGCGGTGGGTGCCGCCCCGATGGCCGTGCGACCTTCGGGTCCGAACAGCCGCACCGCCTCCCGCTCCACATCCTCTCCCTTGAGGGGGGGAGTCGGAGCCGCGTGCTGCTGCATGCTGTCGGCGGGGGGACGCGGTCCGTGCAGGCTGTCCAGTACCTTCTGATCTGCCGCGGAGTCGCGCGCCTGCCGGGCGGCCAGCGCCGCCAACGAATCCACCCCGGGCGACGGTGCCGTCGAGTCGCGAACGGGGGCGACCAGAGCCGGGTGCCCCGCGCGACCGCCCCCGCAGGCGGCACCGAGCGCCGCGCTCAAGAGCGCGACCAGGGGAGTCCCCGCGATCCGGCTCATCGGGTGGCGAAGAAGTTGCCGAGAATGCGGTTCGTGGCGTTCAGGACGGCCAGGGCCGCGCCGCGAGGGGCATCGGTCTCCGTCAGGCAGGCGCCCACCAGCCGGGAGGCCCGCGCCTCCTGTCGCGCCGACAGCGACACGATCACCACGGTCGCGTCAAACGCCCGCACGGCCTTCACGCCCAGCAGCTCGAAGCCGAGCTGCGGCTGGACCACCCGCTCCAGCGCCCGCACGGTCGCCTCGGCGCAGCACCGCAGCTCGCCCGCCTGTGAAATCACGCCTTGCGACTCCCCGGTGAACTGCCGCCCGTCGGCCCACGTCAGCACTACCTTGGCGCGGCACCGCCCATTCGCCAACCGCTGGAACTCGAAGTCCTGGAAGCGGAGGCGTTCGCCCCCCGCCCCCCCCGCCCCTACTCCGCCGGACCCCCCTGCCGCTGGCGTCGTCACGGTCCGCGCACCTATTCGAAGCGGACTTCGAGCTGGTGGCGGGCCCCCAGCTCTTTCGGGCCCTCCACCACGTCCACCTCGAGGCGCGGGCGCCCCTGGACGTCGCGCTCCGCCGAGACGACCAGGATCAAGCCGCTCTCGAGCTCGACCTTGAGCTGGCGCAGGTCGGACCGCACCGTGACGTCGCGGACCGCCTCGCCGCGCAGCCGTGCCACCGCTCCCGCCACGCGGCGCAGCTGTTGGAGCTCCAGCGAGCTCACGCCAGCCGCTCAGCGAGGAGCTGCGAGATGGCCGTGTCGGGGATGCGCTCGGCCTGAATGAAGAGCGACGATTTCGAAGTCGCTTCGAGCGGGTACAACGTCCAAAACGAGCGTCCGGAGCGCTCGGACGCCGATCGGAATGACAGTACCAACTGCCATGCCTCTGTGTTGGCCGGGCGCTCCGCCAAAGCGTCCACGTGCCAAACTTGATCGCCATGGGCGATCACTCGCCACGGCATGGATCACCTCGCTAACAAGGGCGCGAGAATATGCAGCTAACCCCAAGTCCTGTCAATAGTTGGGGTCTCAGTCGCCGCGTATCGCGAGCGCCTTGAATCGCTTGGCGAGCTCCTTGGTGATTGGGCCGGGTTGGCCGTGGCCGATCACGCGGCCGTCGAGCTTGGTCACCGCCACCACCTCCGCGGCGGTGCCCGTGAGGAACATCTCGTCCGCGGTGTAGAGGTCGTACCGGTTGAGGGGGAGTTCTTCGACGCCGTAGGTCGCCTCGCGCGCCAGCTCGATCACGGCGTCGCGCGTCACACCGCGCAGGATGCCGGCGTACGCCGGCGGCGTCCGGAGCGTGCCATTGGTCACGGCGAACAGGTTCATGCCGCTGGCTTCGGCCACATAGCCCTGCGCGTCGAGCATGATGACCTCGTCCACCCCGGCGGCGATGCCTTCCACCTTGGCGAGGATGTGTGACAGGTAGTTGAGCGATTTGATGCGAGGCGAGAGGCTCTCGCGGTGATGGATCGGTGTCGCGGCAGTGAGCGCAACGAGCCCCTTGTCGTAGCGGTCTTGCGGCCACAGCTGGATCGTGTCGACGATGCAGATGACGGACGCCTTGGGGCATTTCCGCGGGTCCAGCCCCAGGTCGCCGACGCCGCGTGTGACCAGCAGGCGAATATAGGCCTCGTCGAGCCCGCTCTTCGTGACCGCTTCTTCCACCAGCCGGTGCAGCGCCGGCTTGGCAAGCGGCACCTCGAGCCACACGCCTTTCGCGGAGGCGTAGAGCCGGTCCAAGTGCTGGCCCAAGCGAAAGACGCGGCGGTTGTAGACCCGGATGCCCTCGAACACGCCGTCGCCGTACAGCAGGCCGTGATCGAACACCGAGACCTTGGCCGTAGCGCGATCGTGATAGGTCCCGTCGATCCAGATGATAGGCGGCATAGTCTCCTTTACGTGCGCATCCGTCGTGCCAGCGTGAACCCGTCCTCGGGGCGACCGTCCACCGGCGTGCGGCAGCGCCGCTTAGGCGAATATACCCGCCCGGCCGAGCCCCCGGCTACCAGGCTCGGGCCCCGGGAATGTTACCCAGATCACGGAACGGCAGGCCGAAAACGGCAATCAGTAGGTCCATGGAAGACCAACCGCTGGGCTGGGCGCGTGTGTGGTACGCGCTCAAGCGTGAGGAAGACGAGGGGCTGCTGCGCCAGGGCGCGTGGTATCCGGTCGTGAGCAGTGGCGTCACGCGCGCCGTGGTGGAGGTGTCGGGACAACGGGTGACGGTGCCGCAGGAGGCGCTGGAAGTGCGGAACAAGCGGCCGGAGAAATTCACGGTCGTGTACCGCACGCGCGAGGACCCCAACCCCGCGCGCGGCACGCGCGCCGACGTGGGGCGCCGCTACGGCGTGTGCCCCGTGTGCGCCACCCGCCTGCCGTTCCGCAACAACGTCATTCCACCGGTGGCCACGTGCAAGCAGTGCGGGCACCAGGGGATCGTGGCGTGGTGGGAGACGGGGTGAGGCTTATTACTGAGTGACCCGGCTGGGAATCGAACCCAGGACCTACGGATTAAAAGTCCGTTGCTCTACCAACTGAGCTACCGGGTCTAACTGCGCCTCATCGCAAAAGTTAATACAGCGCCTACCGCTTCAAGGCCTTCATTTCGTTGCCGCCTTGGCGAAGGGTGAGAGAAGTCACCTCCCCCTTCTCGTTCTTCGCAAACTCGATTTGCGCGTCCACGGCTTTCAAGAAGAAGCTCGTCTGCGACTCTGCGAACAGCGGCAGGGCGAGTTGGTTCGTCGCTTGGGACATCAGCCGGTTGCCCTCCAGCGTGATGACGATGCTGAACGTGGGCGCCAGTTGGTAGGTGCCCACATACTGCCGAAGCACGTCCGTCGAGACCGTGATCTCCTTCCGTTCCGACGGCAGGACGACTTTCTCTCCGTGCAGGAGCGCCATGAGTTGCCCGGCAATCTCATCGGGTGCGCCTCCATTGAGATTGCCCAACACGATGACGGCGAGCTTGCGATCACGATCGTAGGCCAACTGGGTGTTGAACCCCTCGATGCCACCACCGTGCTCAATGACCGTGTAGCCGTGCGCCGTCCGCACAGCGAGACCGTAGCCATAATCGTTCTTGAACGGCGTGGTCATTTTCTTCAATGAGGCCGCACTGAGAACCTTGCCTCCAAACAACCCCCGTTCCCACCGCAACAGGTCCTCAGTGGTGGAGTAGAGTGCACCGGCCGAGAAGGGGATGCTCATGTCGATGTAGCCTGCATTCACGGGCCCGTTGGCGCCGGGTGTGTAGCCCGCAGCGCGGTGGAGGATGATCGCCGCGTGCGAGTCATATCCTGATTCGGTCATTCCGAGCGGCGCGAACAGGTTGTCCCGCACGAAGTCCTGGTAGCGTTGCCCGCTGATCTTCTCCAGGAGGTAGCCGAGGAGAACATACCCCGAGTTGCTGTACTCCCACTTCTCGCCCGGCTGGAAATTCAACGGCTTGTCGCGGAACCGCGCGACCAGTTGCTCGGGAGTTGTGGGCGTTGCTTCGGTGGTGGAATAGTCGGGGAAAGACGTGAAGTTGGGGATTCCCGACGTATGGGTCAGGAGGTTGGCAATGGTGATCGTGGCCCAGGCCGCGGGCGCGTCGGGCAGGTACTTCGCCACCAGGTCGTCTGTCCTCAGCTTGCCTCGCTCTTCCAACAGCAGGATGGCCGCCGCCGTGAATTGCTTGGTCAGCGAGCCCAAGCGGAATTTGGTATGAGGCGAATCAGGAATGTCCCATTCCAGGTTGGCTGAGCCATATCCCTTGTCCAGGAGAACGTTCCCATCCTGGGCGACGAGGACCGATCCCATGAATTGCTTGCTGTCGACGTGGGATTGAATGATCCGGACCATGCGCGAAACGTCTTGCGCAGCGCCGTCGCGAGGGCTCGCGAGTAGCAGGACGAGCGTCCCAAACAACGATCGAAGCGGTCGAAGCGATCGAGCGACGGAATGTCCCATGTGGCCCTCTTGGGCGGTGGTGCCCGGCTCAAGACAGTCACCCTTTTCGCCTGGTTCGGCAAATGAGGTGCGCATTTCGAGGCTGTGAGCCAGGGACCGATCGAATGCGCGTCCGTACCACCGATCGTGTGACGTAGCGCACGAAGGTTCTGTCTACTTGGCGCGGGCGTCGCGCCGGCGTAAAGTCCCCCGTTACGACGCCTCCGCTCGCAGACTCTTTAGGGCACATATGCTACTCAGCGCCCAACGCACCCGCACCCGCCCGCGTCCCCGCCCCTCGTCCGCGACCGATCGGGGCCTCGTACAGCGCCTGACTCAAGGCGACGACGCGGCGTTTTCCGAGCTGTTCGCACGCTACCGCAGCACCGTCTACGCCACCGCGTACGCCGTGCTGCTCGACCCCGAGCAGGTCGCCGCCGTCGTGACCGACGCGTTCGCGGAGGCCCGCCGCACCGCCGCGACGTTCCTGGGCACACAGGGCAGCGTCTCCGGCTGGCTGACCCACCTCACCCGCCTCCGCATCGCCGCCCGACACCACGCGGCCTGACGGCTTTCGCGGCACCCCGGGAGGCTTAACTTCCCGGCGTCCGCCATGGTCGATCGTGCCCGCCGCTCGCTCCTCGCCCTCTACCTCGCGAGCGCCGTGTTCGTCACGGTGCAGCAGGGGATCCTCGGCCGCTCCAATAACTTCACGGTGTTCCGCGCAGCGGCGACGAACCTGCTCGCGCATCGCGACCTGTACGCCGCCCACCCCGACCAGCACTTCGACTTCTACAAGTACAGCCCCACGTTCGCGCTGCTGTTCGCCCCGCTGGCGGCGCTGCCGTTCGCACCGGCGCTCCTGATCTGGAGTCTCCTCAACTCGCTGCTGCTCTGGTACGCGGTACGGCGCCTGCTCCCCGACCGCCAGGCGACGCTGGCCCTGGCGCTCGTCTATCTCGAGGTGCTGTTCGCGATGCAGTACACCCAGAGCAACGGCCTCGTCGCAGCGCTCCTGCTGCTCGCCTTCCTCGCGCTCGAAGCGGGACGCCAGCTGCGGGCGGCGCTGCTCGTGGGCCTCGATGCATGCATCAAGGTCTTCCCGCTCGGCGGCGTCGCGCTGGCGCTGTTCCACGCCCGTCGTGCACGGTTCGCGCTCCTCCTCGCCGGCGTCGGGGTGGGTCTCGCGCTGCTGCCGCTCGTCGTGATTCCGCCTCACGAGCTGATCGCCCAGTACCGCTCCTGGTGGACCATCGAAACCGCGGACGCGAGTCGCGTGAACCGCGGCGACTCGGTCATGCAATATCTCTATCAGTGGCTCGGCGCAGACTGGCCGCATTGGCCGGTGCAGCTCGCGGGCACGCTGCTGCTGCTGGCTCCGCTCGCCGTGCAGCGTGGGCGCCGGAGCGATCGCGCCTTCCGGCTCCGATTCCTGTGCTCGCTGCTCGTGTATCTCGTGCTCTTCAACCACCAGTCCGAGCGGGCGTCGTTCGTCATCGCCTACACGGGACTCGCTCTGTGGTACGCGGCCAGCGAGCCGGATCGCGTGCGTACCGCCATCTCGCTTGCCGGCGTGGCTGCGCTGGTGCTGCAGGACGTGGAGATTCTGCCATGGTCAGCCCACAACGCACTGGGCTATTACCGCGTCAAGGGGATTCCCTGTCTCGTCGCGTGGATCGTGATGCAGGCCGAGCTGCTCGGCTGGCGGCGCTGGTCGCCCCGCTCATACGGCCCCGAAGTGGGTCAGGCCTACGTCCCCCCGCCCGAGCCGCTCGCGAGCCGCTGACGAGGTGAGCGCCGCCAGCTCCGCGGCCCGCGACGCCACGTAGCCGTCCCAGGCGGCCAACGCTCGATCGGGACGGCCGGGGTGGACCATGAGCTCCGTGATCCCCGGCCGGAGCCGATCGACCAGGGCGAGCAGCCGTTCGAGGAACCGCACGTCGCCGTGGAGCCCGATGCCGTGGAACCGGTCCGCATGGCGCGGCACGGCGACGCCGCGCGCCGCCACGCGCCACGCCGCTCCGATGGTCCAGCGCTTGGCCCATGCCCGCCCTGCCCCATGCTCCACCGGCACGCGGACGAACGGTACACCGTGCGCCCGGGCGGTGGCCACCACTGGTCCCCACACACCGGGCAAGGCGTGCACGTGACGATGGCTATCGACGTGCGTGACGCGCACGCCGACGGCGCGCAACCGGGCGAGCTGCGCGGCGCACTCCTCCGCCACGTGGTCGGGATCGATGCGCCCGGTGAGCGCGCGCGTGACGAGGCCGGCCAGACCGTGAAACCGGCCGGTGCGAGGGTGGACCAGACTGCGGCCACCACCCATCGGCTCCCCGGCGACGAGGTTGAGGTGCAGCCCGGCGCCGAGCTCCGCGCCCGCGCGGCGGAGCGCCGCGACCGCGTGCTCCCAGCCGGGCGCGTTCACGAGCACCGAGACGGACGACACCACCCCCGCGGCGTGCGCCTCCAGGATGCCCTCGTTCACACCCGGCGACAGCCCGAAATCGTCGGCGTTCACGACCAAGCGTCGGACGTCAGGCGTAGCGCCCCCGCCAGTCGTTCCAGCGGATCCGCGCCAGGTCGCGCAGCATGGCCGCCGCATCGGCGGCGAAGCGCACGTTGCTCGGCTCGTCGTCGTAACGATACTGGACCGCCGCCTGCCGCACCCGGAGCCCGTGCTTGCGCGCGATGTACAGGAGCTCGACATCGAACCCGAACCCGGCCACCGTGAGGCGCGGGAAGATCAGCTGGGCGGCGCGCGCGGTGAACGCCTTCAAGCCGGCCTGCGTGTCCAGAATGCCGGGCAGGAGCGTGACCCGCACCACGCGGTTGAACAGGCGGCTCAACAGGTGGCGGGTGTAGAGGTAATGGAAGAACGACGGGCTCATGAGGTAGCGCGACTCGGGGAGCACGCGGCAGGCGATCGCCACGTCGGCGCCGGCGTCCAGCTCGCGCGCCATGGTGTCGATCTCATCGACCGGGTAGGCGAGATCGGCGTCCGTGAACACGCGCCGGGCGCCCTGCGCGGCGGCCATCCCGCGCGCCACGGAAAAGCCCTTGCCCCGGTTGGAGTCGTTGCGCAGCAGCGTCGCGCCGCTGAACGTGCGGGCGAAGTCGGCGAGCAGTCGCGCGGCGCCCGGCTCGCTGTGGTCGTCCACCAGCACCAGCTCGGTGGGCCGGGGCTGGGCGCACACGTAGCGGCGCAGTGTTTCGAGGTGCAGTGGCAGGCGGGCCGCGCCGTTCCGCACCGGCACCACAACAGAGAGATGGATCGGGGACTCGGCCACGCCGACAAGATACGAGTCGCCGCGGCCGCCTGGGTATCCTTACACCACCCCGAAATGGAGCCGTCATGCGCGCGCCAACCCTGCTTTTGTCCCCTGTCCTTCTGGTCACCCTCGGCACCCCGATCGCCCGCGCCCAGACGCCCCCCCAGGGCGCAGCCTGGGATTCCGTGGCGCGCATCCTCCAGACGCCGCTGAGCGCGACGGGCGGTTACTACCGCTACAACCTGCCGCGGCGCGACGTCACGCTGAGGATCGGCGATGTGACGGTCTCTCCGTCGCTCGCGCTCGGCGGCTGGGCGGGGTTCAGCGGGGAGGCGGACGACGCGACCGCCATGGGCGACCTGGTGCTGCTCGCGAGCGAGGTGAAGCCGGTGCTCGCCGAGCTGGCGCACCAGCGGCTCGACGTGACGGCGGTGCACAATCATCTCGCGGGGGAGGAGCCGCAGCTTACGTACGTGCATTTCCACGGTCAAGGCCGGGCGACGGAGCTCGCGACGCGCCTCGACCGTGTGCTCGCGCACACGGCGACGCCGCGCCCGGTGGCGGCACAGCCCGCCGCACCCCCCACGATCGACACCGCGCTGGTCTTCCGCACGCTCGGGCATTCCGGCACGGCCCGCGGAAACGTTGCGCAGGTCGGGTTCGTGCTCGTCTCGGGGGCGGTGACGCTGCACGGCCGTACAGTGGTGCCCGCGATGGCGTACGGGAGCCCGGTGAACGTGCAAATGGTCGACGGCACGCGGGCGGTCGCGACCGGAGACTTCGCAGTCGAGGGCGGCAAAGTCAGCGCCATGCTTGCGGCACTGGCGGCGCACGGCATCGCCGCGACGGCGGTCCACACGCATCTGATCGACGAGTCGCCGCGCCTCTACTACATGCACTTCTGGGCGGACGGTCCGGTGGCCGAGGTGCTCGCGGGTCTGCGGGCGGCGCTCGACGCGGCACGCTGAGGACGTCACCCCCTGACTCCCTCTCCGCCATGCAGAGAGGGGGAACGAACGTTACGTTTCCGGCCCCCATGACGACCGCCATCGAGCACGTCTCCGACACCGCCCGCTGGGTCGCGCTGTACCGCGCCATGGAGTCGGAGCGGTCCGATGCGCTGTTCCGCGATCCCTACGCCCGCCGGCTCGCCGGCGAGCGCGGGGAGCGCATCCTCGCCTCCATGCGGAAGGGTCAGGCGTGGGCGTGGCCGATGATCGTCCGCACGGCGGTGATGGATGAGCTGATCTTGCGAGCGATCGAGCGCGACGGCGCCGACACGGTGCTCAACCTGGCCGCCGGTCTCGACACCCGGCCGTACCGGCTGCCCCTGAAGGCGACGCTACGCTGGGTGGAGGTCGATTTTCCGGACGTGATCGCCTACAAGCAGGAGCAGCTCGCCGGAGAGCGCCCGGCCTGCGCGCTGGAGCAGGTGGGGATCGACCTCACCGACGTGGCAGGCCGCCGGGCGCTGTTCGGCCAGATCGGCGCGGCGCCGCGGCGGGTGCTGGTCGTGAGCGAGGGGCTGCTCATCTATCTCAACCCCGAGCAGGTCGCGGCCCTCGCAGCCGACCTCGCCGTCCCCCGGTCGTTCCGCTGGTGGCTGATCGACCTGGGGTCTCCCCGGCTACTCAAGATGATGGAGAAGACGTGGGGGCGGGCCGTGGCCGCGGGGAACGCGCCGTTCCGGTTCGCTCCCGCCGAGGGCACACGATTCTTCGAGCCGCACGGCTGGCGCGAGGCGGAGTACCGGTCGATGTGGGAGGAGTCGCTGCGGCTGAAGCGGACGATGCGGGGGGCCTGGCTCTGGGGCCTCATCGGACGGCTGTACCCCAAGGCCAAGCGGGAGCAGTTCCGGCGCATGTCCGGGATGGTCCTGCTCCAGCGCGTTTGAATCACACGGCGGCCCGCAGGCGCACCTGCCGCCTAGCGCTCGCCGGCCTTGTCGGGACGGTGGCGTGCGCCAGACACTCCCCGCGCGCCGCGAGCCCGAACGTCATCATGATCACAGCCACGGACTACGCCTTCGGCGGACCCGACACGATCCCTGCCGGCCTCGCGACGCTGCGCCTGGTCAACGCGGGCAGGGAGCCGCATCAGGCCGGGCTGGTCCGGGTCGACAGTGGGAAGAGCAGCGCAGCAGTGGAGGCCGCGATGAAGGCGCCCGGGCCGCCGCCGGCGTGGGTGGCGTTCGTCGGGGGCCCCGATGTCGTGCTGCCGGGCGACACCGCGAATTCCACGCAGCCTCTCACGGCCGGCCGCTATTTCCTGGTGTGCTTCTTCCCGAGTCTCGACGGCAAGCTGCACCTCGAGAAGGGGATGTTTCGCTGGCTGGTGGTGCGGGGGCCGGCTCCGCCGGCCGAGTCCGACCCCGCGGGCGATGTGACCATCACGCTGAACGACTACGACTTCGAGATTGCGCCGCCGCTTACCGCCGGGGCTCACACCCTGCGCGTGGCGAATGCGGGGCCGCAGTTGCACGAGGTGATGCTGCTGGCGCTCGCGCCGGGGAAGGGTGCTGCCGACGTGGTCGCCTGGGACAAGGGCGGCATGAAAGGGGCCCCGCCGGCCCGCCCGCTCGGCGGCATCGTGGGGCTCACGCCCGGGCGGCACGCGGCGTTCACGGTGACGCTCGCGCCCGGCAGGTACGTGCTGGCGTGCTTCGTGCCCGACGCCGTTGACGGGAAGTCGCACGCCGTGCACGGGATGGTGAAGGAGATCACGGTAAGCTAGAACACCCACCGCACTCCCGCCTGCAGCTGCCGCGGGTCCCCCAACCCCGAGCGGATCGTGCCGTCGAAGTTGAAGAGCAACCCGCCGTAGGCGGGGTCTTTGAAGTTGTCGGTGTTCGTGAGATTGAACACCTCGACCATCAGCTCCACCTGCCCCTGGCGCCCGGTATTGACGGGCCGCGAGACGCGCACGTCCCAGGAGAAGTATGCGTTGTCCTTCCGCAGGGTATTGCGGGGCAGGACCGACCCGTTCGGGCAAATGCGGTCCTGCGGACTCCCGGCCCGCTGCCCGGTGCCGACGTTGCCGGCGCCGCACTTCTCCGACACGGGCTGTGCCGAGTAGTAGCTCACCCTGTTGTTCAGATAAATCTCGCCCGGCAGCTTCACCAGCGCCCAGCCGTTGAACCGGTGCCGCTGGTCGCGGTCGCTCCAGTTGTACTCGGGTGCCAGGTCGTTCGCCTTGGCGTAGCGGAACGTGAACGGATCGCGCTCGTTGTCGTCGTCCGATTTGTCGAACGAGAGCGTGTAGTTCGCCGCGAACTGGAGGTGCGGAGAGGCGACGCGTTTCAGGCCGAGTGTGATGCCGTTGTAGCGAGACTTGGCGCTCGACTGCACGACGGTGAGCGTCCCGAGCGCCTTCGGTCCGGTGCCCCACGGGCCGACGTTGGCCACCCCGAACAGCGAATCGTTTGCGTTGAAGAAGCGGGTGAGGAAGTCGGTGCGGGCGTGCGTGTAGGTCAGCGAGACGGCCAGATCCGAGCCGATCTGCCGCTCGTAGCCGACGGTCGCGCTGAACGTCCGGGGGTTGCGGAAGTCCTTGTCGAACACGAACACTCCCGGAACTGAGACGGCGCTCGCCGGCACCGAGTCCGGGAACAGGCTCCCGTACGCCGGCGCCCCGGGGCCACCCGCGCCATAGGTCATGCCTTGAGCCCCGTCGGTGCTGCGGCTTGACGCCAGGTTCAGGCCCGGGATGCGCGCGTAATAGAGCCCCGCGTTGCCGCGGAAGACCTCTCGGCCCGACCCGTCCGGGTCGTAGGCGACGCCCAGGCGGGGCTGGAACATCTTCCAGTCGGAGGGGATCGTCCCATCGGACGGAAACGCGAACGTGCCCTTCGCGTTGGTCACCGTCGAGTCGTAGTAGACCGCGTAGTACGTCTGATTTTTCGGCGTGATCAAACTCGGCTCGACCTGGGCCTCCCACCGCAGCCCATAGTCCACGGTCCACCGCGGGTTCGGCTTCCAGGAATCCTGCAGGTAGACCGCGAGCTCGTTCTGTGGAATGGACTGTGTGCCCGCGGCGCGGACGCTGCGGTCTATGCCCGCCTGCTGCAGGTACAGGAGCGGCCCGCCCGTCGTGGAGTCGGCAAGGTAATTGAGGAACGCAGTCACCGAGGCAAAGATGTATCGGCTGTTCGCGAACCCGATGAAGGTCTGCACCGAGTTCACCCGGTTCCACTCAGCCCCGAACTTTATCAGATGGTCGCCCTTGGCGATCGACACGTTGTCGAGCGCCTGAATGCGAGTGTCGTAGTAATCGATCGGCAAGAAGAACGGCAGGCCGAAGCGGAATCCGGTGGTGTCCATCCCGGTGTCTGGAAACGGCCGCTTCGCCGGCGGGTCCGCGGGATTGGCACCGAGCGCCGCGGAGCGGGCCCCGCCGTAGGGCCGGGGACGGTCCTCGCGGGAGTACTGGAAGCGGAATTCGTTCGTCACTGCGGGAGACAGGTACGACGCGAGCGCCAGATTGCCGGCATTCGAATGGTCCTTCTCGATCCCGTTGGCGCTGCGACCCCAGGCGTCGACGTCGAAGGTGCCGTTGTCCTGCTGGGACCACGTGTAGTTGTACTTGAGCGACAGGTTATGCCGGTCGGAGAGCCGCCAGTCGATCTTCACGAGACCCGCGCGGGCGTCGTTGGTCCGGGAGATCGGCCCGAAGTCTCCGCGCAGCGCGCCGGCAAACGCCGTGTCCATCCAGCGGGTGAGCGAGTCGAGTGCGGGACTCGAGGGGCGCGTCTTCTGCTTGATCTCGTCGTACACCTGCTGATCGTAGGCGACGAAGAAGAAGG
>Ga0209577_10000785_pt1 | contig 31784 bp, 33 predicted proteins | sample GraSoiAngelo_109_FD_185874 | JGI IMG/M metagenome (GOLD analysis project Ga0209577, IMG submission 185874) | Grasslands soil microbial communities from the Angelo Coastal Reserve, California, USA - 14_0903_12_20cm (SPAdes) (version 2) | ecosystem: Environmental > Terrestrial > Soil > Grasslands...
CGAGAAGCGCGAACTGATCGCCGAGATCCCTCGGCTCAGCGGTATTCGACTTCCGCAGCACCTGTTCGATCTTAAAGATCAGGGGCGCGCGCTGTCCATCCGACAGGTCACCAGGTCGAGTGAGCCACCTTTGCCACGAGCTCCAGCTTCTTCCGCTCGTCGTCGACAGTGAGGCGGTTGCCTTCGATGGTGGAAGCAAATCCGCACTGAGGACTGAGAGCCAGGCGCTCGAGCGGAACATAGTGCGACGCCTCCTCGATCCTGCGCTTGAGCTCGTCCTCGGACTCGAGCGCCGGCTTCTTGCTCGTGACGAGGCCGAGCACGACGACCCGGTCCTCCGGCACGTGCTTCAGAGGCTCGAACCCACCCGACCGTTTGTCGTCGTACTCGAGCAGGAAGCGGTTGAACTTCGTCCTTTCGAAGATGCGGGCGATCGGCTCATAGTCGCCGGCTGCGTAGAACTTGCTCTGGTTGTTGCCGCGGCAGATGTGAATCCCAAACGTCACGCCGGGATGGCCCTCGATGATCGCGTTGTCCATCTCGATACAGGTGTCGATCAATTTCTCGGGATCGCTGCCGCGCTTGCGATACCCCTCGCGCAGCTCAGGATCCAGCAGCGCCGCGTACTGCGGCGCGTCGATCTGGATGTACGTGCAGCCGAGCCGCGCCAGCTCGTCGACCTCGCGCCGGCTGAGGTCGACGATGTCGGCCAGGTAAGCATCACGGGTTGGGTACGCGCCCTTCGATTTCTCCGGGTCGTAGTACGCGGCGGCTTGCTGGGCGCTGATCAGCGTGACCTTGGCGGGTACCTTTGTGCTCGCCCGCAGGTACGTGAAGTCCTCGGCGGCCATGCTGCGCAGAGGCCGGAGCTTCTCGACAACCACCGGCCGCTTGAAGACCAGCTGCTCACCCGTTTCGTCACGGAACGGGATCGCCCATCCGCCGAATTTGTCGAAACCGGCCATCGAGTCGACCAGGTGGCCGAAGAATGCGTAGCGGCGCTGTTCACCGTCGGTGATGACGTCGATCCCGGCCGAGGTCTGCAGCTCGATCGCCTCGTCGACCGCCCGGTCCTCGACCTCCTTGAAGCGCGCGGGGTGAAGCTCGCCGGATTCGAGCTTTTGCCGCGCTGCGACGAGGAAGTCGGGTCGCAGCAGGCTGCCCACGACCTCCGCGCGAACGTCTCGTCCCATCGCCGCGTCCCTCCCCGGTCCGATCGAGAGCATGATGACAGGTAACAAAATTGCCGGGTTCGTTAGGGGTGACGTGAGCAGGTTCGACATCGTCGCCATCGCCGCCTCCGCCGGCGGCGTCGGCGCCCTCAGCCAGGTGCTTGGCGCCCTGCCGTCCAACTTCGGGGCGATCATCGCTATCGTCCAGCACGTCGACCCACGCCACCGCAGCCTCATGCCCCAGGTCATCGGTCGCCAGGCGCGTCTGCCGGTCATGCATGCCGAGGACGGGATGAGCGTGCAGCTCGACCACGTCTACCTGGCGCCACCAGACCACCACATGCTGATCAACCGCAAGGGTTTGATCACGCTGACCGACACGGAGCTGGTCAACTTCGTCAGACCGTCGGCCGACCTGCTGTTCGAATCGGTCGCGGCGGCGTTCGGCGAGCGCGCCATGGCGGTCGTCCTGACTGGCACCGGCCGCGACGGGGCGATGGGGGTGACCGCGATCAAAGAACGGCGCGGGACCGTCGTCGTTCAGGACGAGGCGTCGTCAGATTTCTTCGGCATGCCGTCGGCTGCGATCAAAACAGGGTCAGTCGACTTCGTGCTGCCACTCGACGAGATCGCGCCCAAGCTCATTGCTTTGGTGGCCGGAGGGGCGCCGGATTGACGCTCGAAGCAGGCCCCGATTTCGAAAGCCTCCTCGAATACCTTCGCGACACGCGAGGCTTCGACTTCACGGGCTACAAACGTCCGAGCCTGATCAGGCGAGTGGCCGTCCGCTGCTCAGAGCTCGGCATCGACAACTTCCGGGTCTACCTCGACTACCTCCAGGTCCATGCCGAAGAGTTCGGGGTGCTGTTCGACAAGATCCTGATCAACGTCACCGAGTTCTTCCGCGACCGGCAGGCGTGGGACTACCTCGGCCAGAAGATCGTCCCTCAGATGGTGGCCAAAGGCGGCGACATCCGCATCTGGAGCGCGGGCACCGCATCTGGAGAAGAGGCCTACTCCGCGGCGATTCTTTTCTGCGAGGCGCTCGGCCAGGCCAAGTTCATCGACCGCGTCAAGATCTATGCCACCGACGTCGACGAGCAGGCGCTGAGCAAGGCTCGCGCCGGGTACACCGCGAAGGATCTCGAGTCGCTCGACGCCGACCTGCGCTCGCGCTACTTCGAACGCCAGGGCGACCGCTTCATGTTTCTGGCTCCGCTCCGGCGGACGATGATCTTCGGGCGCCACGATCTGACCCAGGACGCACCCATCTCCCGCCTCGACCTGTTGATCTGTCGCAACACCCTCATCTACTTCACGTCAGAGGCCCAGGGTCGGATCCTCGCCCGATTCCATTACGCGTTGAACGACGACGGATATCTGTTCCTGGGTCGAGCCGAGATGCTCCTCACCCACGCCGCGCTTTTCAGCTCGGTCGATGTCCGGGAGCACATCTTCTCCAAGGTGGCGCGCCTTCAGCTTCGGGATCGCATGATGCTGATGGCGCAGTCGGGAACGACGGAGGCCGACAACCACATCGCCAGGCAGCTTCGGGTCCGCGAGCTCATGACCGAGGGGTCGCCGTTCGCGCAGATCATGGTCGACGCGCAGGGTGCCCTGATCACGGCCAACCAGCTCGCACGCGTGTTGTTTGAGATCCCGCCGTCCGACCTCGGTCGATCCCTGAAAGATCTCGAGCTCTCTTACCGGCCGGTCGACCTCCGGACGCCGCTCGACCGCGTCGCCCGTGAGCGCCGCCCGGTCGAGGTCAAGAGCGTCCAGGTCAAGAAGCCCGATGGAGCGGCGGCACTGTTCGACATCAACGTCACACCCCTGCTCGATGAAGACGGATCGCTTATCGGAAGCGCGATCAACTTCATCGATGTCACGCACGAGACGCGGCTTCGGTCCGAGCTCGACCACCTGGCTCAAGAGCTGCAGTCGAGCAAGGAGGAGCTGGAGACGACCAACGAAGAGCTTCAGTCCACGGTCGAGGAGCTGGAGACGACCAACGAGGAGCTTCAGTCCACCAACGAGGAGCTGGAAACCCTGAACGAGGAGCTCGAGTCGACCAACGCTGAGCTCCAGAGCATCAACACGGACGTCCAGCTTCGGAGCAGCGAGATCCAGCGGCTGAACACGCTTCTGCTCGCGATCACCGGCAACATCGAGGTCGGCGCTGCAGTCCTCGACGGGACGCTCCGGGTCCAGGTGTGGAACGAGCGCGCCGCAGACCTCTGGGGCGTGCGGTCAGACGAGGTGGTGGGCCACTCCTTCTTCGACCTGGACATCGGGCTGCCCGCAGAAAAGCTGCGGGCGTTGATCCAGGCCGCTGCTGGCGGCCGGCCCACCCACGACGAGCTCGTGGTCTCAGCCACGACCCGCAAAGGTCGGTCGATCCGATGCAGGGTGATCGTTCACACGATTGGCGACGGTGACAAGCCCGCCGGTGTCGTGCTCGTGATGGAAGAGCTGAAGAACGGGAACGGGCGGCGGAAGTAGTCCCTAGACGGCCTCGGCCATCGACGCGCGCATCGATCGGCCCCACTGATCGATGATGGCTTCGAGCACCTCGACATCGGTCGAGACCCGGTAACGCTCGACAGCCGGCAGGTCGTCAACGGCGAGACGCAGCTTGCCGACGAGCGCGCTGCCCGCATCGATCAGCCGGCCGTATGCAACCAGCCAGTACTCGGGGCGATCGGGGGAGCCGTATCCGAGCATCGTCTGCCGGTATGCATGCTGGGCGTGGTCGATCTCGGCCCGGAGCTCCTCCACCCGCTGCCGCAGCTCATCCATATCGGTTCGCTCGAGGCGGCGCCTTGCCGAGTTCAGCATCAATCGTTTGGACTGCAGGATCATCAGCCTGCAGCCGATGAGGGTCTCAGCCACATCGGGACTGATCATTCGGCGCCCCGTCCCAGGCTGGCCGCGATTCCATAGCCGCGGTTTCTCACCACCGTGATCACCTGCTCGAGCCCGACCTCGCGCAGCCGGCTCCGCAGACGCATGACGTATGTCCGCACCTGGGCGTCCGACAGGCGAGAGTTCTGCCAGGCGAGCGTGGCCAGCTGCTTGCTCGTGAACGGCCGCTTCGGATGGCGAAGCAGGAAGTCCAGCAGGTCGGCCTCCCGCCGCGTGAGGCGGATCGACTTGCCGCCGTAGGTGAGGCTGTGGTCCTTGTGGTCGATCACGACGCCCGCCAGCTCGGCATGACGGTCTCGCCAAGCCATCAGCCGATCCTCGATGAAGGCGAGGTTCCGTCGCAGCTGGTGGACCTCTTCGCTGCCATCCGCGCGGGAGATGACCGAGCGGAGGACGGATGCCAGCTCCTCGTAGATTGCAATCCACCCGGCGACCTCGGGTAGGGCCGAGGTGGTCAGGTCCTCGCCCGGAAGCTCGGTCAGGTCGGGCGCCGTCGGCAGGACCCTGGCCTCCATGCCTTGAATCTACACGCCCGGGGGGATTTCGGGGACCTATTTTTGGCCCCGAATTTGGCGGTGTGAGGGCTATCTTGAGCGCGGCATGGCTGCGGGGCGCAGCGGTTTGAACTCAGCACGCCGGGGGGCACGCACAGGGCAGGGGGCCAGGACCCAGAGGGAGGGTCGGGCCCCTTTGCCTTCCTTATTGGCAGTTCGCGTGCCCACGCTCGACAGCCTGGGAGAGATTTGCGGGTGGCTGGGCACGTTCACGGAGCGGCTCCGCCTCGCTCACGACGACGAGCGAGTCCAGGTAGCCGAGCTGTCCTGAGTCCCCTGCCATGAGGCAGTTGAAGGTCCGGCGCCTGCCGCCAGTTACGCGTGTCTCTGCCAACGGGCACGCAACCAGGGTCGTGATCGTCGAAAACCACCAGCTCGTCTCTGAGAGCTTGAGTCTGCTGCTGGACGGCCAGAAGGACATGGAGGTGGTCGGCAGCGCGACCTCGGTTGCCGAAGCCGCCGCGTTGCCCAGGCAGCTGGCGCCGGATGTCGTCGTGATGGACTTCCATCTCGACGACGGCACAGGCCGCGACGCGGCGATTGCGATGCGCCATTCCTTTCCTGACGCCAGGTTCGTGTTCTTGAGCCGTGACGACAGCGACGGCGCCCGCCTCGCCGCCGTCGAAGCAGGTGCAAGCGCCTACCTCCACAAGTCGAGCCCCGCGTCGGAGGTCATCGCGGCGGTTCGCCAGGTCGGGCGTGGGGTGAGCCTGATCACCCCGGCGATGGTCGCCCGGTTGGTGAGCCAAGGCCATGAAACGGAGCACATGCGAGAGAGCCTGAGCGCGCGAGAGCGCGAGGTGCTCCAGCTCATGGCGGACGGCGTCGGCACGCGCCGGATCGCTCAGCAGCTTGGCATCAGCTATTCGACGGTTCGCACCCACATCCGGTCGATCGGGCACAAGCTTGGTGTGCGTTCGATGGTCAACGCGGTGGTGACCGCCCGCGAGCTGGAGCTGGTGACCTAGGTTCCGACGCGGGCGCGCGCAGCGCCCTATCGCGTGAGGTCGCAGCTCCCTACCGATTGGCAGTCGATTCGCCTTAAGCCAGTGGTTAACTTGCAGTCCCAATGAGGCAAGCGGCTGTCCTGGAACCGAGCCGCGGGCCGTTTGCCATGGCCGCCGCCCTGGCGGTGATCGCGTCGCTCAGCCTGGCGGCGATCCTTCAATTCCCCATCCTGAGCGCGTCGGCGGTCACCGCGATCGACGACGTGGGCGAGGGCGTGGCGGCGCTCATCGCCGCGGCCGCGTGCGCGTGGGCCGCCCGCCGTTCGTCCGGGCATACCCGCCTGGCATGGAGCCTGATGGCAATCTCGGCTGCGGCCTGGGCCGCCGGCGAGGCGGTATGGAGCTGGTACGAGGTCGGTCGCGGAGTGGCCGTGCCATTTCCGTCCGTCGCGGACGTCGGGTTCCTGGTCGCGGCCCCATTTGCCATTGCCGCGATCCGCGCCTTCTGGAACGCGCCCCGCGGAACGGCCTCGCGATGGCGTGTCTGGCTCGATGGCCTGATCATCGCGCTGGCACTCACATTTACCGGTTGGGCGCTCGGCCTTCGACTGATCTGGCTGGACTCACAGGACCCGCTGAACGAGAAGCTCTTCGAGCTCGCGTACCCGGTGCTGGACATATTGATCCTGACGGTCGTCATCCTGGCCATCCGGCGCGCCACCCTGCAGCAGAAGGGGCGGATGTTCATGCTGTTCGCCGGCGTCGCCGCGTATTCGATCGCCGACAGCGCGTTTTCGTACCTCACCGCGAATGGCACCTATGGCGTCAGGGGCAGCATCCTGGACGCCGGCTGGGTGTTCGGCTACCTGCTCATCGCGCTCGCTGCGATCTGGCCTGGCACCCGTAGCGAGAGTGTCAACGACAGGTCACCGGTCGACCTGTGGCAGCTCGCGCTTCCGTGGTTGACGGTGCTCCTGGCAGGCGGCAGCGCGCTGGCCCTTGCCGTCAGCGGCCGCCCGCTGGACCTCTTCCTGACCGCTCTCACGGGAATCGGGGCCGCCCTTCTGGCGGGGAACATGATCCTCACCCACAAGGACTTCCTGGCCATGCTCGTCCAGAGCCGGACATCGGAGGCGACGCTGGCCGAGGTGATCGCGCAAGCCCCGGCGGGCGTGGTGCGCATCGGCACCGACCTGCGCATCATCGAGGCCAACATTCGGTTTGCGTCACTTTTCGACGAAGGACGGGAATTCGTCGGAATCAAGATCACGCGGTTCTTCACCGAGGCGGACGCGGCGGCCTTTGTGGCCAAGATCGAGGCGTTGACCTCCGGCGGGCAGGAGGCGGTCGAGGGAGAGACCGAGTCTCGACGCGCCGGCGGGTCGAAGGTCTGGATGCACTGGAGCGCAACCGCCGTCCCGAACGCACGCGGCGAAAGCGAGTACTTCATCGCAATGTTCGAGGACACGACCGCGCGCCACGAGGCTGACGCTGCCTCCGCGGCGACCCTCGACCTCATGCAGCGCCTCAACTCACTGAAGACCGAATTTCTGCAAAACGTGAGCCACGAGTTCAAGACCGCGCTCATCGGCATCCAGGGATTCAGCGAGTTCATGCGCGATGCGGATCAGCTGGATGTCAACGACGCGCGAGCGTTCGCGGCCGACATCAATCGTGATGCGGAACGGCTCGACCGCATGGTCACGGAGATGCTGGCCCTCGACCGCGTGGAGACAGCCGGCGCGACTCTGCTTCTCAGGCCCCTCGACGTCAACGTCGTGATCCAGCTCGAGGCCGCCAAGCTGCGGAGCGAGTCCACCGCCCATGTCCTCGAGCTAGAGCTCGAGCCGAACCTGCCAATGGTGTCCGGGGACGTCGACAAATTGCGCGAGGTCATCCGGAGCCTGCTCGACAACGCGGCCCGGTATTCACCAGACGGAGGCCGCATCACTGTCACAGCTTCGGCCGCCGGCGCCGTTGTCACCGTGACCGTCAGGGACGAAGGCGAGGCGGTTCGCTCCGACTTCGACAACAGGCTCTTCGGACAGGACGACGTGTATGCGGACAACCCGATCCGGAAGGTGGTCGGCACCGGCCTCCGCCTGGGAATCGCCCGCCAGGTGATCGAGATGCATGGCGGCCGGTTCTGGGTCGACAGGCTCGAAGGCAAGGGCTCGGAATCCCACTTCACCTTGAAGGCAATCTCGTCTTTCCCCGCGTCACCGGCTGGGGGGAGGGTGGCGTGACCGCCTCCGACCGCCGTCGGTTCATGTGTATCGCGGGCTCCGGTGTGCTTGTTCTGACCGGCTATGTGGTGCTCGGCATGTTGCGGTTGGGAGGCGACCGGCCGAGCGTGGTCGTGGAGGACTTACTCGAGGCCGGTGTTGCTCTGTTCGCGGCGGGAGCCTGCGCGTACTCGTCTCGCCTCGCCGAAGGAGGTGCCCGGCTCGCCTGGGCGCTCCTGGCCGGCTCGGCCCTGATCTGGACGGCGGGGCAGCTTGTGTCGACGGCCATGGAGGCCACAGCGAGCGTGGATCTGGAATCAGCGGCTGACGCGAGCTTCCTTCTCGCGATCCCGCTGGCGATCGCCGGCGTCATGTCGTTTCTCTTCGCATCAGGTGACTCGCGCGGTCAACTGCGGTTGCTGCTGGACGGCGGCATCGTCTCGGTGTGCGTGATCTACGTCGCGTGGGCGGTCGGTCTGAGCGACGCCTACCTGCAGGCCCGGATCGACACTGTCTCCAAGTTCGTCGTGCTCGCGTACGCCGCGGGTGACCTGGTCCTTCTCACCGTGGTCGGAGCCTCGCTCCGCCGCGTGTCGCCCGAATCTCGAGCGGTGATGGGGTTGCTGTTCGCCGCCTTCGCGGCCACCCTGCTGTCTAACGCGTCGCTGGCCGTCTTCTCCCTGCTCGGGGGCTACAACGCGCCCGGTTACTTCGGCGACACGGGCTGGGTGGCCGGCTACCTCCTGCTTGGCCTGGCGGCGGTTCGCGCCGCGGGGACCCGGGTGACCTTCGCGCGGGGCGGAGACGTCGAGATGTGGCAGTTCGCCATCCCGTGGGTCGCCGTAGCGGCGGTCATCGCCGCCAGCTTCTGGGCCACTTTCACGCATCGCCAGCTCCCCGCGCTGGGCTTCATCGGCACCGGCATGGGGGTGCTCTTCATCTCCAGCCAGGTGTGGGCGGCCTCCGACGCGATCCAGCTAGTAGGAAGGAGCCGCCGGGCTGAAACTCAGCTGCGCGACCGTACGGCGCTGCTCGACGAGATCATCGGACGGGCGCCGCTCGGCATCGCGCGCATCAGCGACGACTTCCGCTTCATCGACGTCAATCCGAGCTTGTGCGCGTTGCTTGCCGCGCCGGAGCGCGCGCTCATCGGCAGCTCGATGCGACAGTTCCTGTCCGACGAGGAGATTGCGCGCGCGGGTGAACGAATGGCGCTAATGCGCAGCGGCCAGCTCGCGCAGGCCGAGGTCGACAGCGAGATGCGGTGCGCGGACGGGAGGAAGGTCTGGGTCCACCGAACTGTTACCCCAGTGTTAGACAGCACGGGCCGGATCGATTACTACCTCGTGATGTTCGAGGACACCACGGTCAAACATGAAACCGAGCAGGCAGGGGTGGCCAACCTCGCTGCGCTGGAACGGATCGATCGCCTGAAGAGCGAGTTCATGTCGATGGTCAGCCATGAGTTCCGCACTGCTCTGACCGGGATCCAGGGTTACAGCGAGCTGATGAGCTCGGAGGAAGTTTCATCGGACGAGGTGAAGGAATTTGCCGGTGACATCAACTCTGATGCCCTGCGCCTCAATCGGATGATCACGGAGATGCTCGACCTCGACCGTATCGAGTCCGGTCGCATGGCTATGCACATGGAACCGATGGACCTGAATCGCATTCTCACCGAGACCGTCGAACGGGCGCGGATGTCGACCTCCAGGCACGAGGTCATCACTCGCCTCGACCCCAGGCTGCCGCGGATCGAAGGCGACGCCGACCGGCTGACGCAGGTCGTGGCCAACCTCCTGACGAACGCGGTCAAGTACGCGCCAGAGGGCGGCCAGATCCTGGTCTCCAGCCGGACCGAAAACGGCACTGTCGAGGTCAGCGTGCAGGACCACGGATTGGGCATCCCGCCCGAATTCATCAGCCGGATCTTCGGCCGTTATGAACGGTACGAAGGCGACGGCAAGAGCCAGATCGTGGGCACCGGCCTGGGCCTGGCCATCGCCCAGCAGATCATCCAGCTGCACAAGGGTCGGATCTGGGTCGAGAGCATGTACGGGCAGGGGTCGACCTTCCGATTCACGATCCCGGCGGCTACCCCGGACAACAAGGTGGCCTGACCTCGTGATCGACATCACGGCAAGGCAGCTGGTACTTGTGGTCGATGACGTCGTCGAGAACTGCGAGCTGATCGCCGCCTACCTCGAGGATCTGGGCTGCGATGTGGCCACGGCCCACTCCGGTGGCGAGGCGGTGGCCGCCATGGAAACCCGCCCGGCCGACCTAGTCCTGATGGACGTCGAGATGCCCGGCATGAACGGGCTCGAGGCGTGCCGTCAGATCAAGGCCGGCAGTATGAGCAAGATGGTCCCGGTCGTGATCGTCACGGCGTACAGCGCGGTCGACGACCGGGTAGCTGCCCTCGAGGCGGGCGCCGATGACTTCCTCGCCAAGCCTGTCGAGCAGACCGAGCTCGTCGCTCGCGTCCGCTCGCTGCTCCGGGTCAAAACTCTGTACGACTCGCTGGTTCAGACCGAACAGGTGGTGTTCGCGCTTGCACGCGCGGTCGAAGCAAAAGACAACTTCACCGAGGCGCACTCGGAACGAGTGGCGGAGATCGCGAGGCGGCTCGCCACCGCGGCCGGGCTCGACCCTGAGACCGTGGCCGCGACATATTTCGCGGCGAGGGTGCACGACATTGGCAAGATCGGCGTGCCCGACGAGATCCTCAACAAAAAGGAAGCACTGAGCCCCGAGGAGGTTGCGGTGATGCGGACCGTGCCTGTGCTCGGAGCTGAGATCTGCGGACCGCTCCGCTCCTCGCACGGGATCACGGAGATCATCAGGCATCAGAAAGAGCGCGTCGATGGGACCGGCTATCCGGACGGCCTGAGCGGTGAGCAGATCTCGCCCGCGGCAAGGATTCTGGCCATCTGTGACGCGTATGACTCGCTGGTGAGCGGCGAGCGCGCGGAACGGCCTCAGATGGCCGATGAGCGTGCGCGAGCCGTGCTCCTGCGGCAGTCGGGCCGGGCTTATGACGAGAAGCTGGTCTGGCTCCTCTTCAATAAGGTTTTGCCGCCGGTCAGCAGCCCGGTCAGTTGAGGAATGTGCCCGTCCGAAGACCGAACAGGTCGGGGTGTGCCTTGAGCGTACGGAGCAGGGCTGCGCCGTCGAACTGGCGGACGTCGTACTGGCACATCGCCACCACCGGGTAGCGCTTGAACATCACCTCGAACGCCTCCTCGAAGCTGAGCATCTCCTCCTCGGACTCAAACATGGTCCGCACGTAAGCCATCTCGCCCACGAGCCGGATGACGTTTTGCTCTTTGGCGAGCGCTCCTGCGAAGAAGCGCTCCCATTGAGCGATGGCCGCTAGCCTCGTACCTTCGTCAAATCTGACGAGCGTGAACAACCCGGCCTCGCGAGCACGTCTCAGATCGACCCCCTCCAGTTCGCCAAGCGCTTCGAGGTAACGCTTCAAGATGGGGTCGGTCCCGGCCAGGAGGGAAGGCTGGCCCAGCCGGATGCCGTCCGCCAGGAAAGGAACAGTCAGCCGGAGGCCGCCGGCGTCTGTGCTGAACAACGTCGCCAGGTGTGTTGGGATCGGAACCGCGACACCGCCGATGTTCACCCCGTCGGCCGGCGCTTGGCTGGAACTGGTGCCATGGACGAATGCCAGCAAGTCGGACTCGTTGAACCGCCGCTCGCCGCGCCGGCCGACTCGAAATCCCGGAAGCAGACCGGAATCGCTCCAACGCCGAATCGATGCCTGGCTCACACGCAGGAACCGGGCCGCCTCAGGTGTGTTGAGCAAACGACCTGGCGGAGCTCTCACAACTCGGTTATAGACCCTTAGTTGAGAAACGTCCCGAACCGGAGACCGAACAGGTCCGGGTGGGCCTTCATAGCTCGCAGCAGCGCGACACCGTCGAAATGTCTGACGTCGTACTGGCACATGGTCACCGTCGGGAAGCGTCTCGACATCAGCTCGAAAGCCTCCTCGTAGCCGAGCATCTCGTCCTCGGAGACGAACATGGTGCGTTCCGACACCATCTCGCCTACGACGCGGATCAGGGTCGGACCCTTTACGACGGCGGCGGCAAAGTTTCGCTCCCACTGCGCGATTGCCTCCGCGACGGTGCCGCCACCGAATCGGACCACTGTGAAGGTCCCGTTACGCATGGCTGCGTCGAGGTCGACGCCGTCCATCGCGCCCAGTGCGTCGAGATAGCGCCCGGCGAGGTCTCCCGCGGCAACAAGGAAGCATGGCTGGGCGAGGCGGATTCCGTCGGCGAAAAATGGAACCGTCAGCCTCAGCCCGCCAGCGTCCGTGCTGAAGAGCGTTGCCAGGTGACTCGGCACAGAAATGGGAGTCCCAGCGATCTTCACGGCACCAGTTCGGGAGTCGATCGAGTACGAGCGGTCCATGAACGCCAGCAGGTCCGACTCGGTAAACCGCCGGTCTCGACGCCGGCCGATACGGACCCCTGGCAGCAGGCCGGAGTCGCACCAGCGACGGATCGAAGCCTCGCTCACGCGCAGGAATCCGGCCGCCTCCTTTGTGTTCAGCATTCTTTCAGTACTATACTCTACTGTCACTGATGTCACACAGATGCTCAGTAATGGATAGTACTATTCGGTAGTGGAACATGCACAAATCTGAAGACTTCCTGCCCAGATCGAACTGGCATGTTCCTGACTGGCTGAAGGCGGCCAGGTCCCATGGCTTGCTCAGTCGCTTACCGGAATCGCTCGTCGAGACTGTTGTCCGTGGCGCCTCACGGGTCGAATATCCCGCGGGAGCTGTCGCCCTGCGTTGGGACGAGTCACCCAAGACGGCATTTGTCCTGCGCGGAACGTTCCGGGGCTTCATCGCCTCCGTCGACGGAGGCCAGGTCACGACGCGCTACCTCAAAGCGGGCGACATCGCCGGAGTGTTCGCGCCTCGATTGCCGCGGCTCGCGAGGGGCATCCAGGCGCTCGAGCCCGGCGAGCTGCTGCTCGTCGACAGCGAGCGAGTCAAGGAGCTCGCCCTGTCGTACCCGGCGTTTGCGTGGGAAATGATTCAGGAGCTGACCACGGTCCTGAATTCAAATCAGAAAGCGCTCTATGTCAGGGCGTTCGGGTCAGTCAGGCAGAGGGTCGTGAGCGCGATCGTCGAGCGCGCGGCGGTCGCCGGCAAGCTCGAGGCGGGCGGCAGTGTTGCCGGCACGCAGCACGAGCTGGCCATCGCCATCGGATCTGTGCGTGAGGTCGTCGCCTCCGAGCTCCAGCAGCTGAAGCGCGAGGGTGTGCTCGACATCCACCGGGGCGGGGTTGTGATCTTGCAGCCGGACGCGCTCGTCAAAGAGGCGACAAGCAGGCTTGGAATCAGTCAGTTGAGTGATGCCGACAAGTAGCCACCTAATAGCGGTTAAATGAATGAACCGCCAGATTAGGGTTTCACCTGATATGGCCCAGCCGATCACCGTCCTGATCGTCGAGGACCACAGGTTGATGGTGGAGGGTCTGGCCTCCCTCCTGGGAGAGGTGGCCGAGCTTCGGGTGGTGGGTACGGCCGGCTCAGTCAAGGAAGCCATCGAAGCCGCCCAGACCCTGCGGCCCCAGGTCGTCCTGATGGACTTCCGACTGCCTGACGGTGACGGCCCCGAGGCCACCGAGCGGATCCGGCACGACCATCCTGAGGTGGCCGTGCTGTTCCTGAGCGCCGATGTCAGCGACGACGCGATGATGCGCGCCATCGATGCGGGCGCGTGCGGCTACATCTCGAAGGCGGCGAGCGCCGAGGAGTTGACCAACGCCATCCGGCGGGCGGGCGAAGGGGAGTTCCTGCTCCCCGCGGCGACGATGTCTCGCCTGCTCGCCAGACAGAGGGAGGCCAGGAAGACGGAGGCCGCCAAGGAGCGCCTGTCTGAGGATCTGACCGCTCGCGAGCGTGAGGTGCTCAACATGATGGCGTCCGGTCTCGACAACTACGCCATCGCCGACAAGCTAGGAATCGGCTACGGCACCGTGCGCAGTCACGTGCGCGGGGTGCTCGAAAAGCTCGGGGCCCGCTCCCGCCTGCAGGCTGTCGCCGTGGCGCGCGAGACCGGCCTGATCGAGGGTTGAGCGAGGGGCGCAAACGATATAGCTGAGGCCCCTCCAAGGGTGGGGCGACAGCAGAGATGTCGCTGCCTAATCTGGGGCGATGACCTGGATCCGGATCGATCGGTGAGGACGCGTTCGCTCCGCCTGCGGGTGCCTGGAGATCGGTGGGTCGCGTGGATCGCCCAGCACATGCCGCTGGCATTCACGCTCGCGTTGCCGGTCGTCGTGACGACAATCGTCCTGGTCGCCGTGCTCGGACTGGTCGTCATCGACACCGTCCAGCACGAGATCGAGACCGCTTATGACCAGCAAGCCCAAGAGGCCGCGAGTGGGGTCGAGGCGATGTTTGCGCAGCACCCGAATGACACAGCCGAGATCAATGACTACCTGGCCCGCCTGGTCAAGTCGCGCCCTGACCTCGTTTCGATCCGGATCCTCAACCTCGACGACACCGGCACGGTGATCGCCAGCAGCAATCCCGGCGAGATCGGCAGGACTGGATTCGCCAATCGGGCAGAGCTCAAGGCGATGTGGGGTGGATACGCGACGGAGGACCAGAGCAACACCGCTTACCGCGTCACCCTGCAGCCATTGAGGGTCGGGGACGCGGTCTTCGGCGGCGTCTTCATCACGAGCTCTAGCGCTGCTGAGGTGGCGGCAACGCAGTCGATCACGAAGACGATCGCAATCGTCGGCTCGGTCGCGATCGTGATCGACTCGATCTTTGTTCTCTCCGCGCTGTACCTCGGCATCCTTCGCCGCACACGACGTGTTCAGCGCGCGGTGGAGGCCGTCGCACGCGGTGACACCACCATCCGCCTCTCTGAAGGTCCCGAGCCGCGCGGCCGGGACGAGATCTTCAATTTGGCTCGAAGCGTGGACAACATGATCCAGAGCATCGCCGAACGACAGAGGGGCGACGCCTTGATCCGGCGCCTTGGACAGCGCGCGCTCGAGGGCATCCCGTCGGGCAACCTCGTGGCCGAAGGTCTCGCGGCCACGCGGGAGGCCCTCGGCCTCGACACCTGCATCTTCGCGACTGTCGGGGAGGACGGTTCGATGGGCGACTGGGTCGACGCCTCCGGGGCGGCGCACAACGGCCGGACGCTTGCGGTATGGGTGTTCGCGCTCACCCGGGTGGCGGTGGAGGCGCGCAAGGCGGTGCTCACGGACCGCGAGGGTTTGCGCAGCCGCTTCGCCGATGGCACGCTTGCGACCCTGGAAACCCCGGCCATCGTCGTGCCGCTGCCGCGCACGTCCAAGGCGGGCCAGGCGATCGTCGCGATCGCCCGCCTGGGCGAAACGATTCCCGATGGCGGACTGGCGGTGCTCGACGCCGTGGCGGCGACCATAGCCGAGACCCTCCATATGCAGGCGGCGGAGACGGCGCGTGCGGAAAGCGCGGTCAAGTCGAAGGTGATGGCGGCGGTCAGCCACGAGATGCGCAACCCGCTCAACTCGATCCTGGGGTTCACCGGCCTCGTGCTCAGCGCAACCAACGAGAGCCTGACGGAGAAGCAACGCAAGCACCTGGGCCACGTCCGGACCAGCGCGACGACCATGCTCACCCTGGTCAACAACTACCTCGACCTGGCGCGGTTGCGAGACGGCTCGGTCGCGGTTCAGTACGAGACGGCAAAGCTCGAGCCGCTGGTGGCCGAGGTGGCCAATGCCATCGAGCCGATTGCGGCCAACCGAAGGGTTGGCATCCGGGCGTCGGTCAGCCCAGAAGCACAGGTGCGGCTCGACCCGACGAAGATCAAGCAGATACTCACCAACCTTGTCTCCAACGCGGTCAAGTTCACGCCTGAAGGTGGACGCGTCGTCATTCGAGCTAGGGTCGACCAGGACACCTACCGGCTCGTCGTAAGCGACTCGGGCATCAGCATTCCGAAAGCGCAGGCCGCGCTCGTCTTCACCGAGTTCTCCAAGATCGACGCGGGTCCCCTGGCGGCAAACAAAGGAACCGGCCTTGGCCTGGCGTTGACCAAGGCATTCGTGAACACGATGGGCGGCAGCATCCGGTTTTACAGCCGGCCGGGTCGCGGCACGACCTTCGTCGTCGTCCTGCCGAACGACGGCCGGCCTGCCAACAAAGCCACGGCCGCGTGAGGTCCTGACTCTCCTCAGCTAGCCGGCGGACGCATCGCCCGCGCGCTCATCCGGCAGCCAGAACTCGACCTCCGTGCCGCCGCCCACGTGACTCTCGATCGTCCACCAGCCGCCCGCAATCATCGCCCGCTCGTTCATGTCGAGGAGGCCGATGTGCCCCCGCTCTTCAGTGTGAATCGCGACGTCGAAACCCACTCCGTCGTCTATCACCCGGATGCGATAACCCTGCTGCACTCGCTGCAGGTCGACTTTGACCAGGCCGGCCTTCGAGTGCTTGCGGACGTTGGCAATGGCCTCCTGCGCGATGCGATACAGCTCGACCTGGACAGCACTTGAAGGCTCCCTTGACAGCCCGTCGTCGAGGGTGAACTCGATATCGGTTTCGGCTCGCATGCGGTCGAGAAGCTCGCGCAGCGCGGCGCCAAGGCCGGCCCGATCGAGGGCTGGAGGACGCAGGTCGAACATCAGCTCGCGCAGCCGCGTGATCGACTCGACCACCGCCTCGTCGATCCTCGCGATGAGCTCCTTCTGCTCGGGGGTGGTCATGTGCTTGCTGACGACAGTCATCGCCTGGATCGAGTCGTCGTGGATGTCTGCGGCGATCTTGCGCCGCTCCTCCTCCCGTGCCCGGACGAGCCGACCCATCAACGTCCGTCGCTCCGCGCTCTGCCTGTGCGCGAGGCTGCGATCAGGGGTGGTTGAATCGACCTGCAAGGGTCGGCCGCGCGCCATTTCTTGGTTAGTGGTCGCTAAGTATGGCCTTAAGTCGGTTGACTGACTCTCCCTTTAGAGGGCCGTTACACCGACATCGACCCGACGGGTCCGCGGACCGTCCCACTCGCACAAGAAGATCGCCTGCCACCGGCCCAGGGCCAGCTTGCCATTACGGACCGGGACGCTGCAGGCGGGCCCCACCAGAACGGTCTTGATATGCGAATCCGAGTTGCCCTCGGCGTGCTGGAAGGCAGCTTCCTTGGGCACCAGCTCACCGAGCAGCGACTCGACATCACGGGCTACGTCGGGGTCGGCGCCCTCGTTGATGGTCACGCCCGCGGTGGTGTGCGGCACGAACACGTGACAGACGCCGTCAGATTTGGCGGAGCGCTCGACCGCTGCGGCGACGCGCTCGGTTATGTCGACGAGCTGCGCGCGCCGCGCGGTCTTCACCTCGAACGTGATCCAGCTCACTTAACGGCGCGCGGGAACGTGCTCCAGGACCTTCATCGACTCGCGGATGAACGCGGGGATGTCGGACGGCTGCCGCGAGGTGACAAGGTTGCGGTCGACCACGACTTCCTGGTCGACAACGTTGGCGCCGGCCTTCTCGAGGTCGCCTTGCACCGTCTTCCAGGCCGTCATGCGGTGGTTCTTGTACTCATCGGCGGTGAGCAAGAGCTGCGGGCCGTGGCAGATCGCCAACACCGGCTTGCCCGCCGTCATGAACGCCTTGACGAACTTCACCGCCTCGTCATGGGCACGCAGCTTGTCGGGGCTGCCGCCGCCGGGGATCAGGAGGCCGTCGAAGTCCTCTGGCCTGACGTCTTTGAACGTTCTGTCGACGGTGGCCTTCACCTTGCCCTTGTCACCTTCGATCTGCGCCCCTGCTTCCAGGCCAACGATCGTGACCTCGTGCCCCGCGTTACGGAGCGCGTCGTAGGGCTCCTTGAACTCGGAGTCTTCGAACTTTGGGCCGAGAACGGTTGCAATCTTCATCGGGCACCTCCAGAAATTGATCGTCAAAAACCACCTTACCGAGCCCGGCGGCGCGTTTGTGGAGCCCGGCCCGTGGGTAAAACCGAACCTGCATGCAACTCCAATCTTCCGTATCGCTATGGCTGGACGCAGCCGACGACGAGGAGCGGGCGACCTCTCGGGAGAGCACGCCGGACCTCGCCGATGTGCTGTCAGGGATCGAAGAGGAGCCCAAGCAAGCTCCTGAACCCGGACAGGCCGAACCCGACGACGCCCTTGGCGCGTACCTGCGCGAGATCGGCCGGGGCACCCTCCTGACCAAGCAGCAGGAGATCGAGCTCGCCAAGCAGATCGAGGGGGGCTCCGACGCGGCCCGCCGGCGCATGACCGAGGCGAACCTGCGCCTGGTCGTCTCGATCGCCAAGAAGTACCAGGGCCGCGGCATGCCTTTGCTGGACCTGATCCAGGAGGGCAACGTTGGGCTGATGCGCGCGGTCGCCAAGTTCGACCACCGGCGCGGCTTCAAGTTCTCGACCTACGCCACCTGGTGGATCCGGCAGGCGGTGCTACGCGCCATCGGCGACCAGTCCCGCACGATCCGGCTTCCCATCCACATCGGCGACCAGACGAACAAGCTGGTCAGGATGTCCGACCGGCTCCGTGATTCGCTGGGCCGGCAGCCGACCGACGAGGAGGTTGCCGAGGAGCTCGGACTCACGACCGACGAGGTCGAGGCGCTGCGTCAGACCTCGCGCGACACGGTGTCGCTCGAGACCCCAATCGGCGAGGATGGCGATACCGAGCTCGGCCACCTGATCGAAGACCAAAACGCAGAATCCCCGGCCTCCGCGGCGCTGGAGTCCGATCTGAAGGACCAGGTCGACGATGTGCTGCGGACGCTCGAGCCACGGGAGCGTCGTGTTATCCAGCTGAGGTTCGGCCTCACCGACGGACACCAGAGGGCGCTCGACGAGGTCGCACGCCGGCTGGGCACGAGCCGCGAAACGGTGCGCCAGCTCGAGCGCGCGGCTCTCGAGAAGCTGCGCAAGACGGGCCGCGCCGACGCGCTGCGCCCGTACGCCGCCGGCGGCTAAATAAGGCTCGCGGGGAACCGGTGTCGTTGATCGGCTCCGCTCAGTACCTCGCTTTCCTGGGCGTCTCGCTGGTGGTCATCTGCACGCCGGGCCAGGACACCGCCCTGACCATCCGCAACACTCTGCTCGGCGCCCGCCGCAGCGGCGTCGCCACCGCGGCGGGAGTTGCGATGGGCCAGGCCACGTGGACGTTGGCGACCAGCGCCGGGTTGGCGGTGCTCGTGATGGCGTCGGCGCCGCTCTTTCTCGGCATCCGTCTGGCCGGAGCCGCGTACCTCGGCTATCTCGGCCTGCGGTCGGCGTGGATGGCGATCCGGCATCGCGAGCCCGACGGCGTAGCCTCGCCTCAGCAGGGCCGGCGCCTGTCGACCCGCGCGGCGTTCCTACAGGGATTCCTGAGCAACCTCTCGAACGCGAAGATGGTGGCCTTCTTCATCAGCCTCCTTCCTCCGTTCGCCGGACCCCACCCCAGCTTCGTGGTGCTGCTCGCGCTCGGGCTCAACTTCAGCGTGATCACGTTCGCGTGGCTGGTCGGCTACACGATGGCGGTGGAGCGGCTCGGCCGGTGGCTGCGCCGCGGAGCCGTTCGTCGCGCCCTCGACGCCACACTTGGCGCGGTCCTGACGGTCCTTGGCTTGCGGGTCGGCGCCGAGGCGCTCGCGTCTTCTTAATAGTGCGGGCTTAGACTAGCCTCGATTTCGACCGGCACAGATCAGGAGGTTGAGGGGATGCCAAGGGCCAAGCAGCTGACGCTAACCGTCGCCGACCGACCGGGCATGTTGGGCGATATCGCCACCGCGCTGGGTGCGAAGAAGGTCAACATCGTCGGGGTGTGTGGCGCCACCACAGGCGGCGGGGGGATGATCTGGATGGTCGTCGACAAGACGGCCGCAGCCAAGAAGGTCCTCGCTCAAAACGGTTGGCCGGCCACAGAGGATGAGGTACTCGCGGTCACCCTGTCCGACACTCCAGGCTCGCTCGGCCGCTTCGCCACCAAGCTGGGCAAGGCGGGCGTGAACATCACGTTCGCCTATACCGGGTCAGCCGGTAGCGCCCGCAAGCAGACCGCGTACCTCGGCGTCTCGGACATGAAGGCGGCGCTCAAGGTCAGGCCCTGACCGAGTAGGTCCCGAGCCCTTTTTCCAGGCGGCCGAACGCGCGACGGATCTGAGTCCGCGTTTCGTCGACCAGGGCCGTCCCGCGCCTGCCGGCGGCCACGCGCTTGCGGACGTGGTTGACCACCGCACGGTGAGCGCCGAATAAAGCCGCCGCTGCCGCCATGGCCTCGACGTCGTCCGGATCCGCGCCGGTCTCCTCGGCGAGCAGCGCCGCGAGGCGCCGCGTGTAGCGGTCGACGATATCCCGCTCTCGCGTCAGCAGCGCCGGGCTGGAGGACATGGCCCCGGCAGCCTTGAGGACTGCCTCGATCCTCTCTCTGGTACGCAGGCCGTCGACGCTGTCCAGCAGGCGCCGCCGTAAGGCCTTGAGAGCGGACTCGCCGCGGGGGCGCGTCCGCACGGCCTCGAGGAGCTGCTCCTCGAAAAACGTCATCCCCCCAAAGAAGAGGTCTTCTTTGTTCGGGAAGTAGTTGAAGACGGTCACCTCGGAGACGTCCGCGAGGCGCGCGATGTCCGCCACTGTCACGGCATCGAATCCACGCTCTGCGAACAGCTTGCGAGCCGCCTCGAAGATCTGCTGGCGAGTCTGCTGCTTCTTGCGCTCCCGAAGGCCAGGTTCCGCCGCCATCAATCGTTGATTCTAGCGGAATAACCTAAGCCGCCCAATACTTTAAGTCACCATAAGTTTATGGTAGCCTAAGTGACAAGGCTGGCAATCAAGGAGGAGTCAGATGGACCTTTATTCGATCGCGCTTTTCACGCACATCGTCGGCGCCGTGCTTGTCTTCGTGCTCTTGACCATCGAGGGACTTGGGCTCAGGTTCGGATTCGCATACGCTCCGCTGAACCGAATCCTGGGTCCGATCTCGGCGGCGGCCATCTTGATCCCCGGCCTCTACATGATGGCGGTGCAGTGGGGCTGGGCGGGATGGGTCGTCGTGGGCATCACCACCTATGTCCTCATCGCGGCGATCGGCGCGTACACAGGCATCAATGTGATGCGAGGGCGCATGAATCGCCAGACGGCGATGGTCACGTGGCTCGTCCGGATCGGGATGGCCGTTGGCGTGCTCTTCGACATGACAGTCAAGCCCAACCTGCCGATCGCGGCGGGCGTGGTGCTCGTCGGAGCCGTGATCGTCGGGGCGTCGAGTCTCGTGCGCCGGCGTGAGGTCGCGGCATGACTGCCGCACCCGCTGAACAGACGTGGGTTCCGGCGCAGCCGGATCGGAGGCGGTGGGTCGCGCTCGCGTTCATCGCGGTGGCGCAGCTGATGATCGCGCTCGACGCGACCATCGTCAGCATTGCGCTGCCGTCGGCGCAGGCAGCCCTCGGCGCCTCCGACGCCGACCGGCAATGGGTCGTCACCGCCTACACGCTTGCCTTCGGCGGCCTGCTGCTCCTGGGTGGCCGGATCGCCGACTACCTGGGGCGCAAGCGGGCCTTCATGATCGGCCTGGCCGGCTTTGCCCTGGCCTCCCTGGCTGGAGGCGCGGCGCCGAACTTCGCCGCCCTGGTCGCCGCCCGCGCGGCGCAGGGCGCGTTCGCGGCGCTGCTTGCGCCCACCGCTCTTGCTCTGCTTGCAACCTCGTTCACCGAGGCCCGAGAGCGCGCCACCGCGTTCGCGGTGTACGGATCGATCGCCGGCAGCGGAGCGGCGATCGGGATGCTGCTCGGCGGGGCGCTGACCCAGTACCTCTCCTGGCGATGGTGCCTCTACGTCAACCTGCCCGTCGCCATCGTCGCCGCGATCGGCGCCTGGATCGTCCTGCCTGCGTCATCGGATCGGGGCCGGCCATCTCTGGACGTGCCCGGTGTGGTGCTTGCCGGGGCGGGGCTGGTCTCGCTCGTGTACGGAACTACCGAAGCGGTCAGGTCCGGCTGGTCGTCGGCCACGGTGATCGCTCTCCTCGCGGCCAGCGCCGTGCTCCTCGTCCTGTTCGTGCTTCGCGAGGCGCGCACGCCGTCGCCGCTGCTGCCGCTGCGTATCGTCACCGATCGCAATCGCGGGGGCGCTTACCTCGCCGTGGGGCTTGCCCTGGCCGGCATGTTCGGCGCCTACCTGTTCCTGACCTATGACTTCCAGGTCGTGATGCACTACACGCCGCTGCAGGCGGGCCTCGCGTTTCTCCCGATCACAGTTGCGTCGCAGGCCGGCTCGTGGCTCATCGCGCGCCGCCTCATGCCGCTGACACCTCCGCGTGCTCTCATGGCGCCGGGTGCGCTCGTTGCCGCGGCGGGGCTCGTTCTGCTGACCCAGCTCCACGCCGGAAGCAGCTTTGTTTCGGTCGTGCTGCCTGCCGAGCTGTTGCTGGGCCTGGGGCTCTCGACGGCAATGGTGCCGGCATTCAGCGTCGCAACGCACGGGGTCGACCCGCGCGAGGCCGGTGTCGCGTCGGCCACCGTCAACGCCGCGCAGCAGGTCGGAGCGTCGCTTGGTGTCGCGGTGTTGAACACCATCGCGGCCACGGCGACCGCCGCATACCTCGGACCTCGAACGGAAGCTGTGCTCCATGGTTTTGCCCAGGCGACGGGCTGGGGCGCGGCGATCATGGTCCTCAGCGCAGTGGTGGCTGCGCTCCTGGTTCGAGCTCCGCGCCCGTCCCGCCAAGCGCGTTAGGCGCCAAATGCGGCTCTCGACCGACTTCAAATGCGCGTTTAGGCGCCAGACGCGCCCATCCAGTCCTTGACACGCGAGCCCGGTGGGTTGTATTCTTCCATCTAGTTAATTAGCCAAAGAGCAAAATACGATGCCGAATGATCATCTCAGCGTCACGTTCGCAGCCCTCGCCGATCCCACCCGGCGAGCGATCCTGGCCCGTCTTGCCCAGGGGGAGGCCTCGGTCACGGAGCTGGCCAAGCCGTTCGACCTCAGCCTCCCCGGCGTCTCCAAACATCTGAAGGTGCTGCAGCGCGCCGGCCTGATCAGGCAAAGCCGCAACGCGCAATGGCGGCCGTGCCGCCTCGACGGAGCCCGCCTGAAGGAGGCCTCCGATTGGGTGGGGGAGTACCGGCGCTTCTGGGATGAGAGTTTCGAGCGCCTCGACGAAGTTCTGCAAGATTTGATCAAGAAGGAGAAGACCGATGACCAGCAAGGAGACCACGACCATGCCGAAAGTTGAGTACACGATCGAACCGGGCAAGCAGGAGATCATCAGCACGGTGATCCTCGACGCGCCACGCGAGCTCGTGTTCAGGGCGTACACCGATCCCAAGCTGTTCGCGCAGTGGTGGGGACCACGCCGCTACGAGAACAAGGTCGAGAAGTTCGAGTCCCGGTCCGGCGGCCAGTGGCGTGTCGTCCAGGTCGGCGACGACGGCGGCCAGCACGGGTTCCGCGGCGTCAACCACGACGTCACCGCGCCAGAGCGCATCTGCCAGACCTTCGAGTACGAAGGGTTTCCAGGACACGTCGCCCTGCAGACGGCCACGTTCGAGCCCCTCGGCAACAAGACGAAGGTCGTGGCTCAGATCGTGTTCCAGTCGGTCATGGACCGCGATGGCATGGTCGGCTCCGGCATGGAGGGAGGGGCCAACGAATCGATGGAGCGGCTCGCTGAGCTCCTCGACCAGATGAAGGGCGGTAAGTGAGCCGCGGTCTCACTCAGCTCGACGTTGTGCTCGGTGACTGGGTCACCGATCAGAGGACGAAGAGGGATGGCACGTGGACTTCGATCTGACGTACCGAAAGAAGTGAGCGCCGCCGCGGGCGCAAGATCGGTCGACGCCTACATCGCGGCTGCGCCAAGGGCGGCGCAGCCGCCCCTCCGCCGGCTGCGGGCGCTGATCCAGAGCGGCGCGCCGAAAGCCGAGGAGCGAATCAGCTACGGGATGCCCTACTACCACTACCACGGACGGCTGATCTACTTCGCGATCTTCAAGAACCACATCGGTGTCTATCCCGGCGGCCATGCGGACAAGCACCCGGAGATGAAGCCGTACATGACCAGCATCGGGACCTATCGCTTTCCGCTGAATCAGCCGCTGCCGGTCGCGCTCCTCCGCCGCTTCGTCAAGGGGCGTGTCAAGGAGATGGAGGCGAAGGGGAAGGGGATGGTCGCGTCAGCGGCGGGATCCTCACGCCGTTCTTCGAGTGCTCGATGAGCTGGCGCAATCTCCTCTCGCGGGTTTCCTCGCGCTTCGCGCTCATCACCCAGTAGGACGCAGCCCGTTTATACCAGGGCGCCTGGGAATCGAAGAACTTCCACGCGCCCTTGTGCTTGCGAAACTCGGCTTCCATTGCATCCGTGAGCGGAACGCGGTTCTCGTACGCGTAGATGCGTGAGCGTTCCTCATCACGAAGCTCGAACGCTGCTTGTCCTTTCGGGCGCACGCGGCCCTGCTCATTCAGCTCGCCGAAGCGCTTGATGTTGATTGCGCTCCACGTGCTCCGCTTGCGGCGCGGAGTGATGCGCTGGGCGAAGCTGTCGTCCCCAACCTTGTAGCGCACGCTGTCGATCCAACCGAAGCACAGCGACTGGTCGACGACGTCCTGCCACGTGACCGACGGCCGGCCGCTGCTCTTGCGGTGGTAGCCGACCCAGAGATCAATTGCGCTCTCGTGGTTCGCCTCGAACCACGCGCGGAGCTCATCCGGCGTGGCGAAGAAGACCACGTTCTCAGGTTTCGGCACAGCCTGACGACTGTACAAGGCTTCATCCTTACCGGCGTGAGCCACCAGTCGAGCCCGCCGCGACGCCTGGCCGACCTCTCAGGCACCAACCCCGACCGGCTCTCAGGCATCTCGGACGGGATCTTCTCGGTCGGCATGACCCTCCTGGTGCTGGGCCTCGCGGTGGGCCAGGTTGGCAAGTCGATCAGCACCGATGCACAGCTCTGGGACGCCTTGCGAGCCCTCGCTCCCAACGTCCTCGTCTACACCATGAGCTTCATGACGCTCGGCATCTTCTGGTTGGGACAGGGGACGCAGCTGGCTCACCTGGCCCGCAGCAACCGCAACTTCGCGTGGATCCACCTCGTGTTTCTTTTCGCGGTGACCATGGTGCCGTTCTCCACCATGCTGCTGGCTCATTACTACTGGCTCAGGGTGGCGCTGGTCGAGTACTGGTTGAACATCGTGCTGCTCGGCGCCATGCTGTTGGCCGGCCTCGAGTACGGCCTCCGCGTCAACCTCTTCCGGGAGGAGCACCGCCGCGACATCACTCACCTGATGCGGGGGCGCATCCTGATCGCCCAGGCGCTATACGGCGCCGCGACCCTGCTTTCTGTCAAGTTCCCGACCTGGGTGAGCATCGCCCTGATCGTGCTGATCCAGCTCAACTACGTACTGGCGCCGAGGATCCCGATCCTCAAGCGCTTCTAGCCGGCCGAACCTCGCGCGCGCCTGAATAGAATGCCCGCTGTGTTGAGTGACGAGCCGCAGCCGCGCGGCGCGCTTTCGGGCAAGGTCGCGATCGTCGCCGGAGGTGCGAGCGGAATCGGGAGGGTCGCCGCCCGGGCCCTGGCACGACAGGGCGCGCGCGTCGTCATCGCCGACTTCGACGCGGAGCGCATGGAGCGCACGGTCGAGGAGATCCTGCAGCTCGGCATCACCGACTCGATGGCGATCTTCACCGACGTCCGCAGCGATGCATCGGTGCGCTCGATGGCCGGCGACGCGATCAAGGCGATGGGGCAGGTGGACATCCTGGTCAACATGGCGGGCGTCTTGCTGAAGGGCCCCGTCGAACGAATCAGGACGAGCGATTGGAAATGGATGCTGCAGACGAACCTGCTCGGCCCCGTGCGCACGACCATGGCCGTGCTTCCCCACATGAAAGAGAGAGGTTCGGGTCACATCGTGAACACCGTGAGCGCGGGCGGGCTGGCGCCAAGCGATCCGCTGACGACCGCCTACGACACCGGCCATGCGGCGCTTGCGGCCTTCACGCGCAGCCTCGCCACTCAGCTGACCGGAACCGGCGTCAACGTCTCTCTGTACAGCACCGGTTCGGGCGGTCCCCGCATTGGCCAGAACACGCGCTCCCGCGGCATGGGCCGCATGCTCCGCCGAGCGCACGACCTCGAGGAGCAATCGACGCCAAGCGAGCAGCTGGTCGACAGCCTGATCGACGCCATCCAGAATCCCCGCTTCCTGGTGCTCGCGGAAACGAGCGAGTGAACGTCCCCACAGGGCTTCTTGCGAGCATCGGCATCTGCGTCGGTTTCGCCGCGCTCATCGCCGCGGTCACCTGGCGATTCCGCCAGCCGCTGATCATCGCCTACCTGGTGACCGGCGTGATCATCGGCCCTATCGGCCTCAAGTTCGTGACCGACCAGGCGAGCATCTCGACGGTAGCGGAGATCGGCCTGATCCTTCTCCTGTTCGTCATCGGCCTGGAGATCGACCTCCGCAAGATGGCCTCCGGGGGCCCTGCAGTCCTCCTCACCGGCGCGCTGCAGGTGCCGATCTGCGTCGCGCTCGGGATCGGATTCTTCTACGTGCTCGGCGTGCAGAACCGGCCCCATGACTACGCGCTGCTCTACCTCGCGGCCTGCATGAGCCTCTCCAGCACGCTCGTTGTGGTCAAGATCCTGAACGACAAGTTCGAGCTCGACACGCTCCCAGGCCGGATCACCCTGGGCGTGCTGGTGATCCAGGACCTGTGGGCAGTGGCCATGCTCGCGGTCCAGCCGAACCTCCTCAACCCGAACCTGGTTCCACTCCTGGGCTCCCTGTGGCGCGGCGCCCTGCTCGTCGTGGGCGCGTTCGCACTTTCCAAGTACGTCCTCCCCCACCTGTTCCGGATGGTGGCCAAGGCGCCCGAGCTTGTGCTGGTGTCCGCGCTTGGCTGGTGCTTCTTCCTGGCCGGCGCGGCGAGCCTGATCGGGCTCTCGCGTGAGATGGGCGCGCTTATCGCGGGGGTGAGCCTGTCGACGTTTCCCTACAGCCTCGACGTGGCCGCCAAGGCGGTCAGCATCCGCGACTTCTTCGTCACCCTGTTCTTCGTCGCGCTGGGCCTACAGATCACGATTCCGAGCCTCCAGGTCCTCGAGCTCGCGCTCGCCGCATCGGTTTTCGTGATCGTGAGCAGGGTGGTGGTCGTGCCGATCCTCTACGCGCTGCGACTCGGCTTGCGGACCAGCATCGTGCCGGCGATCAACCTCGCCCAGGTAAGCGAGTTCTCGATCGTGATCGCCTCACTCGGTGTCACGTTCGGTCAGATCTCGCAGGACGTGCTGACCGTTGTCATCGTGACCTTCGCGGTCACTTCGGTGGTGTCGACCTACATGATCAATGCGAGCCATCGAATCCAGACCGTCCTGGCCGACGTGTTCAAGAAGGTGGGTTTGAAGGATCTCGACTCGAGCAGGGCAGTGGAGGAGGCGGTGCTGCACCAGCCGGTGATCTTCCTCGGCTTCTTCCGCGACACCAGCTCGATCCTCTACGAGTTCGAGCACGAGGGCTCCGCGCTGGAAGCTCGCGAGTTCATACAGAAGATCCTCGTGATCGATTTCAACCCGACAGTGCTGCGTGAGCTGCGCAGGAAAGAGATCAAGTGCGTGTACGGCGACATTGCTCACTCCGACACGCTTCGGCACGCAGGTGTCGAGCATGCTGAGCTCGTTGTCTCGAGCATCACAGACGACGTGCTTCGGGGCACGAGCAACCTTCGCTTGATGAAGAGCGTCCAGAACACGGCACCCAACGCGAAGGTGGTGCTGACCTCCGACCACATCCCGGAAGCCCTTCGCTTCTATGAGGAAGGCGCCGACTTCGTGTTCATACCGCGGCTGTATTCGGCGGCGGCGTGCGCACGGATCCTGCGCAAGGGCCTGGCGGGCGGTTTCGCGGAGGTCCGCTCCCAGGCAATCGAGCACCTTTCCCGAAGGCAGGAGGTCCTCGCTTAGGATTCCGCGTCGTTGGCGCCAACGGAGCGTCATTTCTGTACTCGATTGATGCTGTTGGATACATCGAGGCGTAATGCTTGTCCGTATCTTGGCGGTGTGGATACCGCCCGACTCAGCCCCCTCGAGCCGCTGGCCAAGGCATACCAGCGCGCGGTGCCCGAAGACCCCGTCGACGACGGCCTGTTCGGCCCGCGAAGCCTGGTCTGGCGCGTCAACCGCGACCGCTGTTTCCCCCTCGCGGCCATCCGCTCCCTGATGGTCCAGGCTCTCCATCCGCTGGCGATGGCCGGCGTGGCGCAGCACAGCACCTGGCGCCAGGACCCGTTCGGCCGGCTGGCCGCGACGAGCAGCTACCTCCTGACCACCAGTTACGGCGACACCGCCTCGGCCCTCGCCGCCGCCGCGTGGGTGCGGAAGATCCACACGCACGTCCGTGGGACCGACCCCGAGACGGGCCTGCCGTACAGCGCCGAGGACCCCGCGCTCCTCCTCTGGGTCCACGCAGGCATGGTCGATTCCATCGTCGAGGTAGTGCGCCGCTACGGCCGGGCGCTGGACGAGGAGGGCGCCGATCGGTACGTGGCCGAGATGGTGCGCTTCGCCGAGATCATCGGCGTGCCGACCGAAGACGTGCCGACAACGGCCGCGTCAGTGCGCGCTTATCTCGAGTCGGTGGAGCTCCGACGAGCGACGCTGGCGGCGAAGGACGCGATCGGCGTCGTTCTCGATCCGCCAGACCTCGACGGTGAGATGCGCGAGCTGTGGCGCGATCTGGGCCAGGTTGCGGTCGGCACGCTGCCGGAGTGGGCGCGCACGATGTACGGCTTCGAGGCGCCGCCGGCCGAGCTCATGGAGCGGGAGTCCGTGCGCCAGCTGCTCGGCGCGCTCGATCTCGCGTTCGAGTCACTGCCGGGAGTGCTCGAGGCGCGCCAGCGGATCGAGCTGCGAACGCGCGCTTGAGCGCATCTACCTCTGCTATGCGGCAGTCGCGGCTGAGCCGCGGCGCCGCCCTCGCCCGCCTGGCCCTGCGCATCGGCGGCCGCTACGCGGCGCGCTCGCCGCGCCTCCTGTTCGCATCGGTCGAGCGTCGGGGCGAGCTTCGCCATGACCTTGCGCTTCGCTCTGCCGACGAGGTCGCGGAGGAGCTCGGGTCCATGAAAGGCGTGCTGATGAAGCTCGGCCAGATGGCGAGCTATATCTACGAAGACATGCCGGCGACTTTCCGCGCCGCCATGTCGCGCCTGCAGCAAAAGGCTCCGCCCATGACCGCGGCCCTGGCCTCGTCGGTGATCGTGGCAGAGCTGGGCGACGTGCCGGAGCGCGTCTTCGCGGAGTGGGACCCTCTGCCGTTCGCGGCGGCATCGATCGGCCAGGTGCACCGGGCGATCACGCGCGACGGCCGAGCGGTTGCCGTCAAGGTGCAGTACCCGGGCATCGCGCGGAGCATCACCTCCGATATGCGCAACGTCGGCCTGTTGAGACGTATCGTCGGCGCAGCGTTTCCCGGCCTGGATGTGCGCTCCCTCGTGGACGAGCTCGGGGAGCGGCTCCAGGAAGAGGTCGACTATGCGCTGGAGGCGGAGAGCCAGGAGCTGTTCGCGAACTACTACGACGGCCATCCATTCATCCGAGTTCCTCACGTGCTGCCCGAGCTGAGCACCTCGCGCGTGCTGACGAGCGAGCTCGTCTCAGGCGCGACATTCGAAGAGCTGCTCGAGTGGGACCAGGATGAGAAGGACCTGGCGGCCGAGACCATCCACCGCTTCATCTTCCGCAGCCTGTACCGGCTTCACGCCTTCAACGGCGATCCGCATCCAGGCAACTACCTCTTCCATGGCGCCGGTCGGGTGACCTTCCTCGACTTCGGCCTGACCAAGCTGTTCACCGAAGAGGACCTGGCTCCGCTCGTCGACGCGGTCCGTTTCCTGGTTTTCGAAAAGGACTACGAGGCCTTCCGCGCCGCACTCGAGCGGGCGGGTTTCCTGAGGTCTGGCGCTCCGGTGTCCACCGAAGTGGTGGTCGACCGCTTCGGCCAGTTCTACGGCACCGTGCTCCAGGACGCGCCGATGACCATCACGCCGGCTTATGCGTCCGCGATCGTGCGCCGTTTCTTCGACGCGCGAGGCCCGCTGGCGCCCTATTCAGACGTGCCGCGGGCTTACGTGATCATGCAGCGGATCAACCTCGGCCTCTACGCCCTGCTGGGCAGCCTGACCGCCACCGCGAACTGGAGACGCATCGCGGAAGAGATCTGGCCGTTCCGCAATGGCCCGCCGTCGACGCCGATTGGCGAGGCCGAAGCCCGCTGGGAAGCAACGAAAACTGGCCAAGATCGGCAAAAAGTGCTAAAGAATTAGGTAGCGGGGGCCTCATCGAGGCTTTTTACCGGGGGGATGAAAATGGCTAGCAGCGCAGGTTCGTCTGTCTTGTCGTCTATGTCGCCGGAGGAGCGGCGCAAACAGATGGTGCGGGCGGTGGTGGCGAGCACCGTAGGCACCTCGATCGAGTGGTACGACTACTTCCTTTTCGGCACCATGGCGGGGCTCGTCTTTCCGCATCTCTTTTTCCCCAAGTCCGACCAGCTGGCCGGCACGCTGAACAGCTACGCGATCTTTTTCGTCGGCTTCCTGGCCCGGCCGGTCGGGGCCTGGCTCTTCGGCACCTACGGCGACCGAATCGGCCGCAAGGCCACCCTGATCGTCACTCTGCTGTTCATGGGAATCGCCACGTTCTTGATCGGCGTCATGCCGACCTACGCCAACATCGGCCTGTGGGCAGCGGTGATCCTTGTCATTCTCCGTGCCTGCCAGGGCATCGGCGTGGGGGGCGAGTGGGGCGGCTCCGTGCTGATGTCGATGGAGTGGGGAAGTCAGAAACGGAAGGGCTTCCTGGGAAGCTGGCCCCAGTTCGGCGTACCCATCGGACTGGTCCTTTCCAACGGTATTACAGCGGCTACTGTGACACTTGCCGGGTCGGCGACGTTTGAGTCCTGGGCCTGGCGAATTCCGTTTCTGCTCAGCATCGTTCTCGTCGCGGTTGGTCTCTACATCCGGCTCGGGATCATGGAGACACCTGTCTTCCAGGCCCTCTTGCAGGAGCGACGAATCGAGCCGGCGCCCGTCAGGGAGGTAATTCGCCGCAACTGGAGGGAGATCATCCTCAGCGCGCTGCTCCGGCTGCCTGAGCAAGCACCGTTCTACCTTTTCACCGTCTTCGTATTCACGTTTGGCGCCTCCGCGACCAAGCTCGACAAGCCCTTCTTGACCTGGGCGGTGAGCGTCGCCGGCCTGGTCTCGTTCATCTCCATTCCGCTCTTCGGGCACCTGTCGGACAGAGTTGGTCGCAAGACGATTTACATGGCCGGCATCGTGGTCATGGCCATCTGGGGGTTCCTCTACTTCGGGCTCTACGCGACCGCGATACCTATCGTCGTTTTCATCGTGATCGCGCTCTCCTTGGTTCCGCACGACATGCAGTACGGCCCGCAGGCATCGTTGATCGCAGAAAGCTTCACGGGGCGCCTGCGCTACAGCGGCGCCTCGCTTGGCTACCAGTTCGCCTCGATCATCGCGGGTGGTCCGGCTCCGAGCATTGCACTCGGGATCTGGACCGGTTTCCTGTTCATTGGACCCTGGAAGCTACTCTCGCCGCTTCCCGCCAAGAATCCCTACATGATCAGCCTGTACATCCTCGCGTGCTGCGTGGTCGGTTTCATCGCCGTGGCGCTCTTGAAGGACCGCTCGGCATATGACCACACGCAGGAATACGACGAGCAGGAGGTTCCTGAGCCGCAAGGCGTCGGCAGACGGGCGATGGGCTGATCGCTCACCGAAGAGGCGCCGCGGCGCGGCGCCTCTTCTCCACTCGGTCCACCAGCGCCGATCGCGCGTTGACGCAGTGAGGGCGTGCGGGTTTTCACGGCGGTCAATCTGTCTCTCTGGGTCGTGCTCTTCGTCGAGTGGATCGGCTACTCGACGCGGGTGGGCTTCGGCGACCCCGTC